>Ga0194043_1000005_pt1 | contig 101745 bp, 110 predicted proteins | sample JunL4415m_MetaG_FD_161274 | JGI IMG/M metagenome (GOLD analysis project Ga0194043, IMG submission 161274) | Anoxic zone freshwater microbial communities from boreal shield lake in IISD Experimental Lakes Area, Ontario, Canada - Jun2016-L442-15m | ecosystem: Environmental > Aquatic > Freshwater...
GTTCATCGCCACGAGCAGGAGCAGCGTGCCGTGGTCGAGCAGGCGTTCGCGTAGCCATGTATTTCACCGACCGAGGCATCGAGGAGCTCGAGAAGCGCCGCGGCGAGGAGGACGTGTCGATCGCGTGGGTGGCCGAGCGGCTGCGCGAGTTCGTCGACATCAACCCCGAGTTCGAGACCCCCATCGAGCGCCTCGCGACGTGGATGGCGCGCCTCGACGACGAGGACGACGACCTCCCCGACTAGCGGGTGAGTACCAGCTTCCCGTGCACGTCACCGGCGTGCATCAGTGCAAACGCCTCCGCGGCGTCGGCCATCGGCAGGACACGGTCGATCACCGGTCGCACATCGTGCTCCGCCATGAAAGACAGCAACTCGGCAAGTTCGGCCTGCGTGCCCATCGTCGAGCCGACGATGCTGAGCTGCAGGAAGAACACCCGATTGAGGTCGGCAGGCGGGTTCGCCCCCGACGTCGCGCCCGAGATGACGACGACGCCGCCGGGACGTAGCGCCTTGAGCGAATGCCCCCACGTCGCCTGGCCGACCGTCTCCATCACCGCATCGACCCGCTCAGGGAGGCGGGCGCCGGACTCGAACGCCTGGTCCGCGCCGATGGACAGGGCCCAGGCGCGCTTCTCCTCGTCACGAGTGGTCACCCAGACGCGGCGTCCAAGCGCTCGTCCGAGCACGATCAACGCGGTCGAGACTCCCCCGCCCGCACCCTGCACGAGGATGGTGTCGCCGGCCGCAGTGGCCGACTTCTTCACGATCATCTTGTAGGCGGTCAGCCACGCGGTGGGCAGGCAGGCAGCCTGCTCGAAGGACAGCCCAGCCGGCTTGTCGATGAGGTTGCGAGCCGGCACGCGCACGACATCGGCGAACGTTCCCGGGTACAACTCACTGAGCAGGCTGCGCCGTGGATCGAGGGTCTCGTCGCCTGAGCCGGCAGCGGCATCGCCGACAACCGCATAGACGACCACCTCGCGACCGTCCGCCGTGACCCCTGCCGCGTCGGTGCCCAGGATCATGGGCACGCGGTCGGCGGCGAGCGCCTGTCCCGTCAGCGAGAACAGGTCGTGGTGGTTGAGGCTGGCAGCGCGGACGTGGACGTCGACCCAGTCCTCCGGCGTCGGCGGCTGCTCGATCTCCCCCACGCGCAGCCAGGACAGCGGGTCGGCAGCATCCATGCCAGCGGCATATACGGCGAACATGAGGCGACCCTACCCGCGCATCACTCGGCTCAGTCCCGATACGTGAACGGGAACAGGCGCTCGCTGGGCCCGTCCGCCCGAAGCCTGAGCAGCATGGCCTCGGCCTCGTCGAGGGTCGGTTCGTGTCCATCCTCGACGAGCCAGCACACGGTCATCGGCACCGACGCCTTGTCGAACCACTCGCGTCGACGGGCGAGCACGGCACGATGCCCGGCCTGGCCCAGCACGAACTCGCGCAGCGACGCGAGGTCCCGCCACACCGACAGGTTCACGATGATGTCGTCGGCGCCGAGCAGTCGGTAGCTCGTCGAGCCCGGGCCGTCCTCGTCCTTGAGCCGCCAGACGAACCCGTCGGCTGCCTCCGCCGCCGCGTTGACGTCGGCGAGCTGGGCGACGAAGTCCGCCATGCGCGCAGAGTCGAGCGGCTCGAGCATGGTGGCGATGTTCAACTGGGCCAGGTTCACGACGTCATCCTTGCCGACGGAGCGGGTGATAGCGCCAGACCAGTCGCCCGACGATGCCCTCGTCGCTAACCTCGCCGAACTGGCGACTGTCCTCGCTCGCTTCCGAGTTGTCGCCCAGCACCCACCAGCCCTCCGTCCCACGGTGGTCGACGCGCTTGACGACCAGGGCGTCGGGCCGCTTCGGGTGCACCAGCAGGGCGACCTGCCCGGCCGCGATGTCCCGCGTGCGACGCACGAGCCACCACTCACCGTTGCGGACGGCAGGCTCCATGGAAGGCCCGATGACGCGGACGCGGGTGAAGGGCAGCACCCGCCCATCCTGCCGCGTGCCGTGCCCGAGCATCGGCGCTATCGTCTAGGGCACGTCCCGACCTGTCACTGAAGGAGTCCCATGCTCAAGCGTCTCGTCTCGACCGTGCTCGCCCCGCGCACCAGCGCGTACGCCCACTGCGACCTGCCCTGTGGCGTCTACGACCCCGCCCAGGCCCGCATCGAGGCGGAGTCCGTCAAGGCCTGCATGGCCAAATACCACGGATCCGACGACCCCGACTTCAAGGCCCGCGCCATCGCCATCAAGGAGGACCGCTCCAACATGGTCAAGGAGCACCTGTGGGTGCTGTGGACCGACTACTTCAAGGCGCCGCACTTCGAGAAGTACCCGCAGCTGAACGGCCTGTTCAACGAGGCCACGAAGCTGGCCGGCGCAGGCGGCACCAAGGGCACGACTGACGTGGCCGTCGCCGACCAACTACTCGCCAAGATCGACGAGATCGCCGCGATCTTCTGGGAGACCAAGCAGGCCTAACCCCGTGAACGCCGCAGGCGAGAGCCCCTGATCCCGGTCCGGATCAGGGGCTCTCGTGGCGGCGGGGGCGCGCCGCGGGGGTGGGGTCTACTTGTGCGCAGCGGTGTGCACGCCGGAGTGGCGCTTGCCGGCCTTGTGCTTCGGCTTGGCGCCGTGGCGGTGCGAGGTGCCGGACGAGCTCGCCGAGGCGCTCTTCGCGCCCGTGACGGAGTCGTCGACGCCGGACACGTGCGGGGTGGCGTCATCGGCGCCGGACACGTGCGGGGTGGCGTCATCGGCGCCGGACACGTGCGGGGTGGCGTCATCGGCACCCGGCGTCGCGCTGGCCGAGGACTGGACCTGCGGGGCGGTGTCGTCGGCACCCTGGGCCTGGGCGGCTGAGACGGTGCCCAGCGAGGTCAGTGCGACGGCGGCGGTGATGGTGATGAGGCGAAGGGCTTTGGCGTTCATGGGGTTCTCCTTGGGCTCGTGTGGGGGTGTTCTTTTCGTTGCCCCAAGCATCTGGCCCGCCGCGTCGAAGCGGCAATCGCACCTTGCGGCTACTACACGCCAGCAGGCGGTAGTACTACCCCAGGCGACGTTAGGCTGGCCCGATGCCTCAGGGAACCATCCGCCGCGCCCGACCCGACGACATCCCGGAGATCCTCGCGATGGTCCGCGATCTGGCCGACTACGAGCGGGCGCCGGAGCAGGCCGTGGCCACCGAGCAGCAGTACCTAGCAGCCTTCTTCGGTGACAATCCCCGAGTATTCGCGCACGTGGTCGACCATGAGGGCAATGGGCATCGGCTGGGCGCATTCGCCATCTGGTTCCTGAACTTCTCCACGTGGCTGGGCAGGAACGGCCTCTACCTCGAGGACCTCTATGTGCGCCCCGAACTTCGCGGCAGCGGATACGGCAAGCGCCTGCTGTCGACGCTCGCCGGCGAGTGCGTCGACAACGGCTACGGCCGCTTGGAGTGGTGGGTCCTGGACTGGAACGAGCCAGCGCTGGGCTTCTACCGGAATCTCGGCGCCGTGCCGATGGACGAGTGGACCGTCCACCGCGTGACGGGTCAGGATCTCGAGACGTTGGCCGCCGAAGGCGAGTGAGGGCGGCGACACCAATCCGTCAACGGGGCTCGATCACGCACCGCTTCTTGTGCTCGAACATGCGGGCGTCGGCAACCTTCGCTGACTCCTCGAAGCTGCGCCCAGGGAACCATTCGGCGATGCCGAAGGAGCAGCCGAGGGGCAGCTCCTTCACCAGACGGGACATGACGACCGCTGCCTCCTCTCCCGACGTGTTCGGAAGGAGGATCAAGAACTCGTCGCCGCCGGTACGGGAAGCAGCGTCACTGGGCCGGAGCTGGCCTCTCATGACCGATCCCACCTCGCGCAGGAGGTCGTCACCCGCGTGATGCCCCAACCGGTCGTTCACCTGCTTGAAGCCGTCCAGGTCCACGACCACCACTGCTCGCGGCAGGCTCTCCAGCCGATCGCCCGAGCGGGACTCCACCATCAAGTCGAGGCCCGTGCGGTTGAGCAGGCCGGTCAGCGGATCCAGGACGGTCTGCCTGTGGATGTCCAGGACGAGGGCATTGATGTAGAGCCCCAGGAAAAGCAGGATCACGGAGAGCACCAGCCAGGTGGCCCGCGCGTCCAGAGAGAAGTGGTGCCAGTTGACGACCGCAAACATCATCGCGAAAATCACGGCGAACTGCAGCCACATCTGGGCGCGCGGCAGCCAGGTGGCCGCCCACGTCACGACAAGCACGTACAGCACCATGACCGTGCTGGCGCGGATGTCGTCCGAACGCGTCGCGGCGATGACCCCAATGGCGACCGAGCTGACGGCGAGGAGGACGTTGAGCAACCACATCGTTGCGCGGCGTCCCAACCACATCAAGGCCACGGCGCAGATGAGCCAGTAGGCCACGCCCAGCAGAGCGACTGTGGGGTCGCCGCCTCCGTCTGGGTGGACCAGTGCCTGAAAGCCGCCCACCATGCACAAGAGCGCCAGAGCCAGATCGGTGACAACCATCGTCCACACGGGGCGTGGACGACCGAAGACGGTGCGACCGAGGAGCGACTTCGCGGGCAGTTGTGCGTCCAACAGGTGCGTTGAGCCCCCTGACGAACGCACCATCCACGATCCTCTCGGCCATGCCCGTCCTCTGAGGGCCGAAGTGACGCTAGCGCCGGGCTGCTCCGATGCGCTCGCTGAGGAGTGCCGATCGACGGATATACATCGGCTAAAGACGGGGACGGGACCGTCGATGGCCCATGATGGTCTCCACACCAACTGCGGAGGGTCGATGAGCGACGACGTCACCTTGTCATTCCCGGCGGACACGGCCAACGTGCGACTGGCCCGAACCATCGCTGCCGCGATGGCGGCCCGCGCGGATCTCCCCGTCGACCAGCTCGAGGATGTCCGACTTGCCGTCGATGAAGCGGTCTCCCAGCTGGTCGGTGACGCGGAATCGTCAACGATCATCACCTGCGTCTTCACCCTGACGGGCGACGGACTGGAGATCATCGTCAGCGGCCACACTCGCACCGGTGCGGTGCCTTCGACAGGCACCTTCAGCTGGACGGTCCTGTCCGCGCTGGTCGACTCGGTCAGCGCTTCGAGCGCCGGCCGCCGAGTCACGCTCACCCTCCGCGTCGTCCGGCACATCCCGGTCGACGCGTGAGCCCTGCCCCAGGGCAACCACGCTGGGGCGACGAGCAACGAGCACACGAGAAGGACCTGCTCCGTCGCTTCGCCACCTTGGACCCTGACGACCCGGAGCGTTCGCGCCTGCGCGAAGACCTCGTGCTCATGCACCTTCCCCTCGTCCGACATCTGGCGCGGCGCTACCGGGAGCGCGGTGAGGCCTTCGAGGACCTCGTACAGGTCGGCACCGTCGGCCTCATCAAGGCCGTCGATCGGTTCGACCCGGATAGGGGAACGGAGTTCTCCACGTATGCGACGCCGACGATCCTCGGCGAGATCAAGCGCCACTTCCGCGACCGCACCTGGGCCATCAAGGTGCCCCGACGCCTGCAGGAACTGAACGCCTCGGTGGCGGCGGCCACCGACTCGATGACCCAGTCCCTGGGGCGAGCGCCGACGGTACGGGAGCTGGCGCAGGAACTGGACGTGAGTGAGGACGAGGTTCTCGACGCTCTGGAGGCTCGGCACGCCTATGCTACGTCGTCCTTCGATCCCGCGGACGACGACGATGCTCCCGCGCGCTCCCTCGCAGACTCCCTCGGCGAGGTCGACGAAGCCCTCGCAGCGGTGGAGGACCGCGAATCGCTGCGACCGCTGCTCGAAGCGCTTCCTGAGCGAGAGCGCCGCCTGATCCTGCTTCGCTTCTTCCAGAACAAGAGCCAGTCGCAGATCGCCGACGAGCTCGGCATATCGCAGATGCACGTGTCGCGGCTTCTCGCCCGCACGCTCTCGCAACTGCGCGAGGGCCTCACGGCTGCGTGACTACTCCTCGTCGAGGGCCCGAATCACGGCGGGCGTGAACGCGAGCACGATCCCCAGCACCGCCATGAGCGAGAAGGTGATACCCACCCATCGCTCGCTCCCTTCGGCCTGGGCCAACGGGATCCCGATCACGAGTGCCATTAACTGGGCGACCAGGAAGGGGGCACGCGCCCACCGACGTCCACGCCACCAGCCCCGGGTAACCCAGCCCAGGCCGGCACCGAAGATCGCGAAGAGGGCGACCTGGAGTGCAATGGCCGGGACGTTGGAGACTTCTGCCGGGCCGGTGGCGCCGAGGCGCAGGCCCTCCACGAGGAGGAAGACGGCGTAGCCCAGAAGTGCCAGCCCCTCGATCAGGGCGATCGCCGCCAACGCGGTCAGGGGGCGAGTCGAGGTCGGCACGGCACCACCCTAGAGGCGCTGCGGATAGGCTCTCGGGGTGCGCGGGCTGCTGGTGGTGAACCCCAAGGCGACCACCACTTCCCCCCGGGTAATCGACCTCATCGTCCACGCCCTGTCCGACCAGCTCGAGCTCGACGTGACCGTCACGACGCACAAGGGCCACGGCATCATGCTGGGCGAACTGGCACTGCAGCAGGGCCTTGACGTCGTCATCACCCTCGGCGGCGACGGGATCGTCAACGAGGTCGTCAACGGGATCCTGAGCAATGGCCCCGGACCGCACGTGCCCAGGATCGCCACCGTCCCGGGCGGCAGCGCAAACGTCTTCGCCCGAACGATCGGCCTGCCCACGGACTCCGCCGAGGCCGCCGGCCAGGTTCTGGACGCTCTGCGCGCCGGGTCGACGCGGACCATCGGCCTCGGCCGCGCCGGCGACCGTTGGTTCCTCGCCAATGCCGGCCTCGGCATCGACGCCGAGATCATCGCCGCGATGGAGCGGCACCGGGAGGCCGGGCGCACGGCTTCCCCGACCCGCTACTTCATCACCACGCTCAACGAGTTCTTCCGCGGCACCAACCGCAAGGAGCCCGCCCTGACGCTGACCCGACCTACCGGTCCGCATGGGGAGGCCGGCGACCGGCTGGAAGGGGTCTTCCTGGCCATCGTCCAGAACGCCTCCCCGTGGACCTTCTTCGGCACGTGGCCGATCAGCCCCTGTCCGGACGCCGACTTCGACCTCGGCCTGGACGTGTTCGCGGCACGTCGCCTGCGCGTGCCGACCGCGCTTCGTGCCGCCCGTCGGATGCTGACCCGCACAACCGGCGGCACCGCCGGCGGCGGGTTGATCTTGTGGCACGACCAAGAGCGGTTCACCCTGACGGCGACCCGGCCGGTGGAGCTCCAGATCGACGGGGAAGGCATGGGCATGACCACCGAAGTGACCTTCAGCAGCCATCCGCAGGCCCTGCAGGTGGTCATCTGATCAATCGACGTGCTGTCGGCAAAAGTGCAAGCGTTTTCCAGTTGTTCGTTTATCGGACGGACATATCATGATAAATAGGGTCTTCGTAATCAGTTTGTGATCCAACCGACAGGGGAACCGGGACGAAATGGGGCCGTTCCTCTTGTGAGATGGGCGGACCTCTGCGAACCTATACGGACCCGTTGCGTTTATGGGTCGGCTTCTTCCTCCGGCGAAAGACCGGGCAATCCCCGGCCTTAACCCTGATGCGCCGTCACGTGAACGCAATCACGAGCACTGGCGACCCCAGTGCGCTGCACAGATGAGGTGACGACGCATGGACTGGCGCCACGAGGCTGCCTGCCGTGACGAGGATCCCGAGTTGTTCTTCCCGATCGGCAACACCGGGCCAGCGCTGGTCCAGATCGAGGAGGGCAAGGCGGTGTGCCGTCGCTGTAGTGTCGTGGACGAGTGCCTGCGCTGGGCCCTTGAGACCGGCCAGGACGCCGGCGTGTGGGGTGGCCTCAGCGAGGACGAGCGCCGGGCCCTGAAGCGTCGCAACGCGCGCCTGCGCGCCCGCAGCAACGCCTGACCGAACTACCGCGCCCGGCTGGCCGGGAACTCCATTGTCACCTGCGTGCCCTCGGCCGTGCCCGTGAAGTCGCACGTCCCCCGCAGGTCCCCGGTCACGAGGGACTGCACGATCGAAAGCCCGAGCCCGGTGTCGTTCGCATCGAACCCGCTCGGCAGGCCCTGCCCGTCGTCGCCGACCACGACGTCGACCACGTCGTGCCCGTACGAGACCCGACGCTCCAGCGTCACGGTGATCATCGAGGCACCTGCATGCTCCACAGCGTTGTGGAGCAGCTCCGACACCGCCATGGCCAGCGGCGTCGCCTGATCGGCCGTCAGCTGCCCGAGTGTTCCGACCCGCGAGATGTGCGGCGGCTCAGCACCACCGGCGTAGGCAGGCGCCAGGTCGCCAACCAAGCCGATGATGCGATCGACGATCGCGTCGAAGTCGACCTGCTCTCCGACATCCGCGGTGAGCGACTCGTGGACGACGGCGATCGCGGCCACCCGAAGCTCGGCCTCGGCCAGGGCCTCCCGCGCCTCGGGCGTGCCCGCGCGCCGGGCCTGGAGCCGCAGCATCGCAGCCACGGTCTGCAGGTTGTTCTTCACCCGATGATGGATCTCGCGGATGGTGGCGTCCTTGCTCATCAGGGCCCGCTCCCGGCGTCGCACATCGGTGACGTCCTGCAGGAAGACGATCGCGCCCACATGCTCACCGCGCAGGGCCACGGGAATGCTGCGCAGAAGGACGATCGCCGAGCCGTTCTCGATGTCGGCTGAGCCGGCGACGCGACCGGACGCGACCGCGGACAGCGCGTCGTCGACCGGGCCGGGCCGATGGGACAGCCGGGCGGCCAGCTCGCTGAACGACGAGCCGACCATGTCCGTGGCAAGCCCCAGGCGCCGCAGTGCACTGACGGAGTTGGGGCTGGCGTAGGTGACGCGGCCGGCGGCGTCCAGACGAATGATCCCGTCGCCCACGCGCGGCGAGCCGAGGGCATCGGTGTGGATATCGGGTACCGGGAAGCGACCGTCCACCAGCATCGCGAAGAGGTCGTCGGCCGACGTCAGGTAGATCTCCTCCAACTGGCCGGCGACGCGAGGTGCCGCCGACGCGTGGCGGGCGACGACGCCGATCACGCGGTCGCCGTGCCGGATGGGATACGCCTCGACGTGCGTAGGGACGGAGGGCTGCTGCGCGTCGCGGAAGACGACGGCCCGACCGAAGGCGGCCGCCTGGTCGAGGTGAGGGTTACGGCCACGCGGGGAGAACGTGCCGGGTACGTCGTCAGGCACCGAGGTGGGTGCGGTGGTCGGCCGCACCTGGGCGACCGCGACCAGTCCGGCCTCGTTCCAGGTGGGGACCCACATGACCAGGTCGCTCAACGCGAGATCGGCCAGGAGCATCCAGTCAAGGACGACCTGCGAGAGCAGGTCGGTGTCCGCCCGGCTGAGGTCGGTGCGTTCCTCTACGACCTTGGTGAGGATGGCCACGAGCGTTGAGGATACGGCTACCAGTAGTGCAGGCGTGAGATGGGAACCTGCGACACGGGGTCCATTGTCAGCAGGCTGCCGTTCCACCGCACCGATGAGCCGTCGTCTGCCACGTCGACGTTCCCCACCTCGGCGTTGCGCACCAACGTGGCGGAACGAACCGTCCGACAGGACCGAACCGGAACGACGCGTCTGGCGACGGGCGCCGGGCCCTCCGCGATGGCCGCCTCGTTGGAGAACAGCACCGACAGGTCCGAGGCCGCCAGCCCGAGGGCGCCGTACTGAGGACCAAGCGCCAGTGGCTCGGCCGAGTCGATGCTCGCGTTCGGGTCACCCGTGACGCCCCAGGCCGGGAAGCCCGACTTGAGCACCAGTTGGGGCTTGGCCGCGAACAGCTCCGGGCGCCACAGGACGATGTCCGCCAGGTGCCCGACCGCGAGCCGGCCGACCTCGTGGGCCAGGCCGTGCACGAGCGCGGGGTTGATCGTGATCTTCGCCAGGTAGCGAAGGATCCGGTCGTTGTCATCAGGAGAGTCGGCGCGGGACTCGTCGAGTCCTGCCATGACGCCTGCGAGCGCGAAGGTGCGCCACCAGGTCTCGCCGGCGCGGCCCATCCCCTGCGCATCGGAGGACGTGACCCCGATCACGCCCAGATCGTGGAGCCGCCCTTCGGCGGCCATCGTCACGCCTCGCACCCGCGACCGGGCGATGCGGACGTCGCTTTCGTTGCCCGGGTTCATCCCATGGCACAGCAGGATCATGTCGACGTGCTCGGCGACTGCATTCACGCCGTACGGCAGCGTCGGGTTCGTCGACGAGGCGAGGATGTTGTCGACGCCCGCAAGCTCCAGCACGTTGGGGGCATGGCCGCCGCCGCAGCCCTCCACGTGGTAGGCGTGCAGCACCCGACCGTCGAGAACGGCGATCGTGTCCGAGACCGAGAGCGTCTCGTTGAGGCCGTCGGTATGCAGGGCGACTTGGATGTCGAACTCGTCGGCGCACCGCAGGGCCGTGTCGATGGTGCGGAGCGTGGCTCCCGTGTCCTCGTGGATCTTCAGACCGCACACGTGTGCGTCGATCGACTCACGGATGGTCTCGCCGCGCGAAGTGGAGCCCCGCCCGAGCAGCCCGACGTTGAGCGGGAAGGTGTCCATGGCGCGCAGTCCGCGCTCGAGCACCCAGCCGGACCCGAGCCCGACACCCCACATCGGGCCGGCCTCCTGTCCGATGACAGTCGTGACCCCGGAGGAGATCTCGGCCTCGAACACGCGCGGACTCAGCGTATGGACGTGCGTGTCGATTCCCCCCGGAGTCGCGATGAGACCGTCCCCGTCGATGACCACCGTTCCGGTACCGACGACGATGTCGATGCCGTCCGACGTATCGGGGTTGCCCGCCCGGCCGATGCCGCTGATGCGCCCCTCGCGGATGCCGATGCACGCGACCTGGACCCCGTCGACCGGATCGAGGACGACGACGTTGGTGATCAGGACATCGCAGGACTCGCGCGCCGCCAGCGCCTTCAGACCGATGCCGTCCCGTCCGGTCTTGGCGAAGCCGACGTGCAGCTCGTCGCCCGCGTCGTTCACTCGGGACGTGATGCCAAGGCGCAGCTTCGTGTCGCCCAGTACGACGATGTCCCCGACGCTCGGACCGTAGGCGCCGCTCATGAGGTGCCCCCGACGTCGCGACGAAGTCTCATCAGCCCGGCCACTGCCGTCGCGGCCGCGGCGGTATCGCCGACGGGCACGCCGTCCACGACGTCGAGGTAGCCGCACTCCCGAAGGGTCGCAAGGGCCCGATCACGGGCGGCCGCGTCGTCGAGGGAACCGTCGATCAGGCCAGTGTTGCCGACGACGACGCGGTCACCTCGAATGCGCGCCATCGGCAGTTCCACCTGCTGGCCGACGCGGATCCAGACGGTCTCCCCCGCGGGCACCGCCAGCCGCATGCCGTACGCGGCGGAGCGATCCAGGCGCAGGCGCGGGTTCACCTCCGCGAGGTGAATGTGCGAGGTCAGGCCGATGTCGGTCGTGGCCTCGTTGGCGATCACGATCCTCGCGTCGATGGGCGGGGCACTGCTCCCGTCGCCCGCCTCCGCCTCCTGGCCGAACGGATCCTTGACGACGACCAGTCGCGTGCCGTCGTCGAAGCGGGCCTCCACGCGCACCTCGCCGAGTGCCTCGGGGACGCCGTCGAGGACGTCGTCGGGCCCCAGCAGTCGGCGCGCAGCATCGAGGACGTCCGGAAGGGACTTCCCATCACGTGCGCCCTCGCACACGGCGTCGGCGATGAGGGCCGTTGCCTCCGGGACGTTGAGCCTCAGCCCGCGGTCACGGCGACGCTGTGCAAGGGATGCCTGCACGTGAAGCAGGAGGCGGTCGCCCTCCCCCGGCGTCAGCGGCACATCAGCCTCCGAACACTCGCCTGCCGTCGCACCAGGTGCCGATCACCTCGACGGCCTCGATCTCGAGGGCGGGAACCGCACGCGGATCGCTGCCCAGCATGACGATATCTGCTCGGGCACCCGGGCGAAGGACCCCTGCCCGCTCGTCCCCGCCCTGGAAGGCGACCCCCGCGGTGTAGCCGGCAAGCGCCTGCTCGACGGAGATGCGCTCCTCCGGCATCCAGGGATCGAGGAAGTCCCCCTCGGTCATCTGGCGCGTGACGGCCACCTGCATGCCGGCCAGTGGGGCGTACGTGGTGACCGGCCAGTCGCTGCCGAAGGAGATCGGTGCACCGGTCGCGAGGATCGACTTGATCATGTACTGCCGGTCGGTCCGCTCCTTGCCCAGACGCGGAGCTGTCAGCGCGGTCTGCCAGGAGTCGTACTTCGCCCAGTAGGGCTCGAAGTTGGCGATCACGCCCAGTTGCACGAAGCGGTCGATGTCGGTGTGGTCGACAAGTTGCGTGTGCGCGATGGTGGCACGCCGATCGCGGGCGCCGTTGACCGCGTTGGCGTGCTCGATCGCGTCGAGTGCCATGCGCGCCGCAGCGTCGCCGATGGCGTGGATGTGCGGGCTGAATCCGAGGCCGTCGACAGCAGCCACCGCGGCCTTGAGCTCGTCGGGATCCCAGTTCGGCAGCCCCACCGAGTGCGGGCAGTCGCAGTACGGCTCGAGCATCGCGCCAGTGGCGGACTCGATGACTCCGTCTGCGAAGAACTTGATTGTCGTTGCGGTGAGGCGGCCGGGTGCCGACGCCGCCACGCGCTCGCGAGTGGCCACGAAGTGGTCAAGCTGATCACGCCACGAGTTAGGGTCACACCACAGTCCCAGATCGGCGCGGAAGGTCAGGACGCCAGCCTCGTGCGCGGCCAGCCACAGCTCGACGTCATTCGGCTCGACCCACGCGTCCTGCACCCAGGTTAGGCCAGCACCGGAGAAGCAGTCCGCCGTATAGGTGAGTGCTGACACGCCCTGCTCGCGCGTCAACTTGGGCATCAGGTTGTACACGGGGCGCCACGCGCCCCACTCGCGCAACGTGCCCGTCGGCTCGCCGTTCTCGTCCATGACGATCTCGCCGTCGTGCGGCTGCGGAGACTGCGCGGTGTAGCCAGCGCGGCGCAGGGCCTCGGAGTTGACCCACACCGTGTGGTAGTCGGTGGCCCGCAGCACGGCGGGGCGATCGGGCACTTCGGCGTCGAGCCACGCGGCCAGGAAGACGCCGTTCGGTGCCAGTGTGTGATCGAACCCCTCGCCGCGCACCCACTCGACCTCCGGGTGCTCAGCCGCCCAGGCGCCGACGGCCTTGGCGATGTCCTGCGGGGTCGCGTGGTCGCGCACGGGCGCGATCGACCGCTCGAAGCCACCCTGGATGCTGTGCACGTGCCCGTCGCGGAAGCCGGGTGCGACGAAGCCGCCCGCGGCATCGACGACCACCCCCGCGGGCAGGGCATGAGCCGCCTCGCCCAGGGCCAGAATGCCGTCATCGTCGAAGGCGATCGCGTCAGTCACGATGACCTGGCCATCGACCTGCGACCGCTCACCGGTCCAGACGGTGGCGTTCTCGATTCGGGTGACGGGCACAGAAACTCCTTCGAACGTCGATGACTGGGTGAAGTGAGCTCAGGTGGGGGCGGACAGCCCGCCCCCACCTGGCTGGTGACTACTTCTTGAAATCGGTCCAGACCTGGTCGTACAGGTCGACGGCCTCCGTCGGGCACGCAGGTGTCGGCACGGCCAACGCCTGGTCCTCGGCGGGGATGATCACTGCGGGATTCGACGCAAGCTCGGGCTTCATGAACTTGTCCGAACCGGTGATGCCGTTGTCGTAGCCGACGAAGTTCGTCGCCTCACCGATGTTCTTCGGATCCATCATCCAGTTCATGAAGATCTTCGCGTTGTCGATGTTCTGAGCACCCTTCGGGATGGCCAGGTTGTCCTGCCAGAGGTTCAGGCCCTCCTTCGGGTACACGTACTCCAGGCCCTTGTTGTCTGCCTGGGCGCGCGTGAAGGCGCCGTTCCACATCATGTGCATGACCTGCTCACCGCTGCCCATGCGGCCGATGACGCCGTCGGAGTTGATGACCGCGACCTCAGGCTTCCAGGCCTGCAGCAGCTTCTCGACCTTGACGTAGTCCTCCTTGTTGGTGGAGCACGGCTTCGAGCCCACGGCGCGAAGCGCCGCATGGATGACCTCGACCTGGTCGTTCAGGGTGCCGATCTTGCCGGCGGCCGGGCTGTTGGGGCTGAAGAAGTCCGCCCACGACGTGACCTTGGCGCCACCCATCTTCGTCGGATCGACCGCGATGCCTGTCGTGCCGTACATGTAGGGCGCGGTGTACTTGCGACCGTTGTCGAAGTACACGTCGAGGAAGTTCTGCTTGATGCTCGCGCCGTTCGGGAACGTCGCGGGATCGCTCTCCTCGAGCAGGCCGAGCTCGATCATCTGCTTGACCATGTAGTCACTGGGCACGATGACGTCGTAGTTGGCGCCACCTGCCTGGAGCTTGGCCAGCAGGGTCTCGTTGCTGTCGTAGTTGTCGAGATTGACCTTGATGCCGGTCTCCTTCTCGAACCTCTTCAGCAGATCTGGAGAGATGTAGTCAGTCCAGTTGTAGAGGTTGAGCTCACCCCCGTTGGGCGTCGGGAAGTCCGCAGCGACGGCGGCAGCCGATGACGCTGGGGCCGCACTTGCCGCAGCGCTCGCCGCCGTGGACGCCGCGACAGATGCCGCAGCCGAGGCCGCCGACGAAGCCGCAGCACCCCCGCCGACGGTGGTCTCGCCACCGCAGGCCGCCAGCGCAAGTGCGCCAGCCACCCCCAAAGCCAGGGCCATGCCGACCCTGCGGCTGTTCTTGCTTCGTGCCATTGCGCTACCTCTTCTTCCTGGTTAGTAGATAAGAGATGGTGACGATGAGGATGCTGACGACCAGCAGCATGGTCGAGAGCGCGTTGATGCCGGGCGTGATCGAGTTGCGGATCATGCTGAAGATGTAGACCGGGAGCGTGGTGCCGCCTGGGCCGGCCAGGAAGTAGCTCACGATGAAGTCGTCAAGGCTGATGATGAAGGCGAGCAGTGCACCCGCGACGACGCCGGGCATGAGCAGGGGCAGCGTGATGCGACGGAAGATCACCCATTCGTTGGCGCCAAGGTCAGCCGCCGCCTCGTAGACGGACGCATCAACGCCCTGCAGCCTTGCCCGGATCGGGAGCAGCGCGAAGGGGATGCAGAACGCGATGTGGGCGAGCGTGATGGCGTTCACGCCCAGCGGGACCTTGACCTGAACGAACAGCGCAAGCGTGCCGATGGCGAAGACGATCTCCGGGATGATGAGGGGCGCACCGATCAGAGTCCAGGCGAACGTGCGGCCGTGGCGCCACAGGGTGAGGAGCCCGATCGCCAGGCCCGTTGCCAGGACCACCGACACGATCGTCGCGACGATGGCCACGCGCAGGGAATTCATCAGCGCGCGCTGGATGTCATGGTTGCCCAGCACGTCGGCGTACCAATGGAAGGTGAAGCCCTTCCAGACCGTCACGATGCGGTTGTCGTTGAAGGAGTAGCCGACGACGAACAGCAGCGGCAGGTAGAGGAACGCAAAGACCAGGTACGACAGGGGCCTGAATGTCGGGAAGTCCCGAAGGGCGACGCCTGTGCCCTTGACTCGGCGGCTCACAGCATCGACTCCCAGTCCACTCGCCCGCTCTGCTTCGCGGTACGTCGAGCGACGGCGGCGAAGCCCACCAGCACCAGCATCGTGATGACGAGCAGGAGCACGGACAGCGCAGCGCCCAGCGGCCAGTTCCGCGAGGCCCCGAACTGGGAAGCGATGACATTCGCGATCATCGACGTCTTGCCGCCACCAAGGAGCTCGGGGGCGAGGAATGAGCCGAGGGCAGGGACGAACACCAGCAGGGTGCCGGCGATGAGGCCCGGGCGGATCGACGGCATGACGATGCGCCGCATGACCGTCCAGCGGTTCGCCCCGAGGTCGTACGCCGCCTCAGCAAGTCGGAAGTCGAACCTCTCAGCGGAGGCGTAGATGGGCAGGATCATGAACGGAAGGAACGCGTACACCAGGCCGATGACGGTCGCGTACGGCGTGTAGAGCATTCCGATCGGGCTCGAGATCAGGTGCATCCACTGAAGAGTCCCGTTGATCGGGCCGTTGTCGTTCAGGATGATGATGAACGCGTATGTGCGGATCAGCAGGCTCGTCCAGAACGGGATGGTGACCGCGAAGACGAGGAGGGTGCGGATGCGTTCTGGTCGCGTCGCCATCCAGATCGCGACGGGGATCGACAGGACGATGCACACGATCGTCGTGATCAGTGAGTACCAGAACGAGTTGAGGATGATCTCGAGGTAGGTGGGGTCGAAGGACCGACCGCCGAGCAGAGACTCACGGAAGAACAGGTCGAGGTAAGGGCTGGTGTCGAAGGTCCACTTGACGCCGACGCCGAACTTCGCGCGACTGAGGAATGAGTAGATAAGGATCAGGATCATGGGGCCGAGCACCATGATCACGAGGAAGGCAAGTCCGGGCATGCCGGCCCACCAGGACCCCTGGCCCGCGCGCTTGGGCACGTCCCGGGCCGGCGTAGGCACGGGAGGCGGTGCCACCTCCTGATCGATCGTCACGAGGCCGCCATGATGCGCAGCGACTCGGGGAGGAACTCCGGAGTCACCCGCGCACCGAGGTGCGGCGGGCGGGCGCCGTGCGACGGGATCCGCACGGTCAGTCGGTTCTCGCCGAGTTCGACATCGACGTGGATGTCGCCGCCGACGAAGGTCACGTCGGTGACGTAGCCGGGCCCGCCGTCATTCTCGACGAGCACCACGTTCTCCGGCCGGATGGCGACGGTGACGTCCCCTGACTCGGGCGCCTCGGGATTGGCGAGGGCCGAGTCGGCGACGAGCCCCATGCCGATGATCTCCAGCCCCGAGCCGATTCTGGATGCCTTGAGCAGGTTCGCCTCACCGATGAAGTCGGCGACGAAGGCCGTGCGCGGGCGCAGGTACACCTCTTCGGGCGCACCCAGCTGCACGATGCGACCGGAGTCGAATACGGCGACCTGATCGCCCATGGCCATGGCCTCGCCCTGGTCGTGCGTGACCAGGACGAAGGTGATCGACGTCTCCCGCTGAAGCCGCTTGAGCTCGGTCTGCATCCCACGGCGCAGCTTGAGGTCGAGGGCGGAGAGCGGCTCGTCGAGGAGGAGGACCTCCGGGTCCTTGGCGAGCGCACGTGCCAGAGCCACACGCTGCTGCTGGCCGCCGGAGAGCTGCGATGGCTTGCGCGAGCCGAGGCCGACGAGGCGCACCATCTCGAGGGCCTCGCCGACGCGTCGGTCGACGTCGGCCTTGGCGACCTTGTCCATCTGGAGGCCGAACGCGATGTTCTGCGCCACCGTCATGTGCGGGAAGAGCGCATACGACTGGAATACCGTGTTGACGCGGCGCTTCCACACGGGCACATCGTCGATGCGCTCGCCGCGCAGGCGGATCTCCCCGCTGTCCGGGCTCTCGAGCCCAGCGATGCATCGCAGCAGCGTCGTCTTGCCGCACCCCGAGGGACCGAGCAGGACCATGAACGAGCCATCAGCGATGTCGAGGCTCACATCATCGAGGGCATGCACCTCGCCGCCCTCGGGCGTCGCAAACGACTTCGAGACCGACGTGATTCCGAGGGCCGGGCCTGCTGCGCTCACTCATCCTCCGGTGGTTCGACAACGGGGTAGACGCCGGAGACTAACAACGTTAGGTTTCCCGCGTAAAGGGTTGTCACACATTCGTAACCTGGGAACGCTGGCCGGCATCCCAGTCACCGTCTCGAGGTCCAAATGTCCGTTTCCGCCGTCCCCCGGCGAGAGAAGTCGAGCACTCGCGAGCCGGTCACCCGCGATCGCATTGCCGAGGCGGCGCTGGCGATCCTCGATGCGGCAGATGACGAATCCGCGCTGACTATGCGCACCCTTGCCGAGGAGCTGAGTGTGCAGGCACCTTCGCTCTACGCCCATGTGTCGGGCATCTCGGACATCCTCGACCTCGTCCACGCGCGGATCAACGCGGGCATCGACCTCGCGAGCCTCGACCACCCCGATCCCCTCGTCGGTCTGCGGGAGTTCGCGCACCTGTACCGATCGGCCTACCAGAGCCATCAGGTGGCGGCGACGATCATCATCACCCGGTCTTTCAACGGCGACCATGCGCTCGCCGTCTACGAAGCAGTGGCGACCTGCCTGCGACGTGCCGGCGTGCCGGTGGCCAACGTGATGCCGACGATGTCGTTCCTCGACAGCCTCGTCCTCGGTTCGGCAATCGAGCCTTTCGCCGCAGGCTTCACAGACAAGGGGGGCGACTACGCGCGCGACTACCCGAGCCTCGCGGTCGCGCTGCGCAGCAGGCGTCGCAAGCACATCGACGACGACGGCTTCACGCTCGGACTCGATGCTTTCATCGACGTAGTGAGCGCGATGTCAGTCGACAAGCCCGAATGACGTCCCTAGTGGTGCGAACCGCACACCCCGATGAGTACGCCACCTGCGGAGACCTGTGCGTCGGCGCCTACATCGCCGGCGGACACCTCGATCCCGCCAACAGATACGCCGACACCATTCGCGACGTAGCTGCCCGTGCGAGCACGACGGAGACGCTGGTGGCCCTGCGCGACGACGTGATCGTCGGGACGGTGACGATCTGCCCGGCCGAGTCGCCGTGGGCAGAGGTCTGCGAACGGGGCGAACTTGAGTTCCGCTTCCTTGCGGTGGACGCCGACTTCTGGCGGCAGGGCATTGGCGAATCGCTGGTGGGCGCTTGCGAGGACAGAGCCCGGTGGGCCGGGGCCACGGCAATGGCGATCTGCGTCATCGACATCAACGACGCGGCACATCGCCTCTATCGGCGTCTGGGCTTCGAACGGCTTCCCGATCGGGACTGGGTGCCCGTTCCCGGCGTGACGCTGCTCGCGTACCGGCGCCCTGTGCCGTTCTCGGGCTAGCGACTTCGGCTAGAGCAGGATTGCGATGACGTCGCCTTCGCGCACGACGTCGCCCGGCTGGACGCTTATCTCGGCGACGGTCCCGGGGTGCTCGACGACGACTGGGATCTCCATCTTCATCGACTCAAGGATGACGAGTGCGTCCCCGACCTCGACGTTGTCTCCGACCTCGACGACAACGGAGTGGACTGAAGCGACCATCTCCGCACGAACGGTCTGCTCCACGTGCCGACCCTACTGTTCGTTCGAGTAGTAGGTGATTGATACCTGCCTAATGCGCGTGACGATCTGCACACGCAACTGTTCAGGGGCCGACTCGCATGCGCAGGAGCGGTGGACCAGCGCCTTGACGACCTGCTCCAGGTGGAACTGCTGTAGACAAGGGCCGCACTCGTCGAGGTGCTGGACGATGAGTGCCCGCTGCGTGTCGTCGATCTCGCCGTCGAGGTATGAGTAGACGGCGTCGAGGACCTCGGTGCAGGAGGTCTCGTGCGGGTTTCCGCAGCTCATGCGTCGTCACCCCCGTCGGCTCCGACCGCGGCCGGGATGAGACCGCGTTCGATCGCATAGTCCTCGAGGAGTTCGCGGAGCAGTTTGCGACCTCGGTGAAGCCGCGACATCACCGTCCCGACGGGCGTCTCCATGATCTCCGCGATCTCCTTGTACGAAAAGCCCTCGACGTCAGCCAGGTAGACCGCCATGCGGAAGTCCTCAGGAACCGCAGCGAGTGCCTCGACCACGTCCACGTCGGCGAGCCGATCGAGCGCCTCTGCCTCCGCGGACCGCAGTCCGCGCGAGGTGTGGCTCTCGGCCTCGTGGATCTGCCAGTCCGAGAGATCGTCGGTTCCGGTCTGGTACGGCTGCCGCTGCTTCTTCCGGTACGCGTTGATGTAGGTGTTGGTCAGGATGCGGAAGAGCCAGGCCTTCAGATTGGTGCCCTCGGTGAACGACGCGAAGGCAGCGAACGCCTTGAGGTAGGTCTCCTGCACGAGGTCTTCGGCGTCGGCCGGGTTCCGCGTCATCCGCATGGCAGCGCCGTACAACTGGTCGAGGTACTGCATCGCGTCGCGCTCGAACCGCGCGGAAACCTCCGCAGGCGCCTCCAGGGGAGCCTCGGCAGTCACGACGCCGTCCTCGTCACTCATCGACAGCGAGCCTAGACCGACGCCACCACCTGCCAAGTCCAGGGTGGGGAGCCCTCCCTCGGGGGCAGCAATGACCAGCACAGTGGCCACAACGCGACCCCAGGGGCTGTCATTCCCGGTTCAGGGCGTCAGATTCGCCACGAAAGCGAGGATTCCGTCGAGGGCGGACGACAGGCCGGGCGCCGGCACCCCCGCGCGGGCGAGCGCATGGTCGGCTCCCTTGGCCGTCAGCACTGACACCCCTCGCGCCGCAGCCCTCACCTCGCGGGGACTCCCGAACGGGTCCCTCTCCCCTTGCACGACCAGGACGGGGACGCCGGCCCCCGTGAGCTCGCCCGCTCGGGACACCTCAGGTCGCCCGGGCGGGTGCAGGGGGAAGCCGAGCGCGACAACACCTCGAGCGCCGGTCTGCAAGGCCGTTCGACAGGCCACTCGGGCACCGGCCGACCGACCGCCCACCAGGAACTCCCCCAGCTTCAGGCGCGCGATGACCTCCAGCCATGCCGTGTCGAGCGTCGCCGGGCGAGCCGCCACCTTGCGACCGGCGACCCGCCAGGGCTGCTCGACCAGCATGACCCGATGGCCGGCAGTCACGAGTGCCGCGCCGACTGCCTGCAGGTCCGCTGCCTCGATGCCACCGCCCGCACCGTGTCCGAGAACGACCGTCAGCGACGCCTTCCGCCCCAGGGTGGTGACGCGCGCCGCACCGATGGACGTGACCAGCTCGCGTGTCCTTGTCACCACAGGGCGCCCGGCGCGACGTCCTCCGGGGGAAGTGGCTCGATGAGCTCCGGGCCGTTGTTCCTGACGCTGTTGACGAGCGTCGACACCGGGTAGGCGTCGAGTGCGCCGGCCATTGCCGGCACGAGCAGGCCACCCGCCTGATCGCTGCCGACCTCCGGGTCGAGCCACTGCTGCCAGTCCGACCGCGCGATCGTCATGGGCATGCGGTCGTGGATGCGGCCCACGTCGTCGGACGCCTCGGTAGTGATGACGGTGCAGGTCAGCCGCCATGCGTGCGGGTCATCGTCGTCGCGGGAGGGATCACGCCACCACTCGAAGAGGCCGGCCATCGCCAGTGAGGTGCCGTCGGCGGGGTGAATGAAGAACGGCTGCTTCAAGGGCTTGCCGCCCTTGCCCACAGGAGCGTCCGGCGACGTGGGCAGGTACCACTCGTAGTAGCCGTCCGCGGGCACGAGACAGCGACGCTTGGTGAACGCCCGACGGAAGGCCGGCTTCTCGGCAACCGTCTCGGCACGGGCGTTGATCATGCGGGAGCCGATCGACGGGTCCTTCGCCCATGACGGGACCAGACCCCAGCGCGCGATCACCAGCGCGCGTTCAGCCGTGTCGTCGGCGGTCCGGTCGATGACGGCATAGACCTTCTTGGTCGGGGCGACGTTGTAGTCCGGCTGCAGCGCCTCCTCGGGCGCAGAGACGACCTCGAACTCCTCGACGAGTGCAGCGGGATCCTTTGCCGCTGCGTAGCGACCGCACATGCGTCAGTCCTCCCATCCGGGGTATTCGGCCAGTTGCTGCCTGATGTGATCGAAGCGTCCCACCAGCGAGACAGCGGCAAGGGTCCCTTCGCCGCGCCTGTCGACGATGGTGTCGGTCATGGTCCGCATCGTCTCGCCGAGGTCCAGCACCAGGGCGTCGGCAAGGCTCCGATCAGTGCCATGCACCGGCTCCCCCAATGGTCCGAGCACGACGGACATCAACTCGAGTTCGCCGTCCACGAGCGACCGGAGTTCGGCAACCGAGAGCATCGCTGTCTGGTCCTCGCGGTCGTACATTCGGGACGCGGCACCGACGATGCCCCGCACCTGGATGCCGATGCCCGTCAGTCGTCGCAGCCTGGCGGCCTGCCCGTCGAACTGCTCGTCGACTCCCTTGGCACGCATGTTCCAGTGGGCGCTCTCCACTAGGCGGATCAGTTCGGCCCTCGCCTTGTCCGCGAGTGCTCGCAGTCCCCTGCTCTCCGCGACGTACCCGTGGCGCACGCCCTCGTCGAGCGGAGTCGCATGGGTGCCCGACTCGTCGGCCACCAGTCGCAGGAGGTGAGCGATCCCGTCGCGGTAGTTCGCCAGCGCGGTCTCGAACGGCTCCACCTTCGGCCGCGGCGGGTAGACGAACACGGCGAGCAGCCCGACGACCCCGCCGATGACGACATCCACCACGCGCCACAGATCCGCAGTCAGGGAGCCCGGCCCGAGCGCAAGTACGAAGATCACGGCGACCGGGATCTGCATCTGCCCGCCGATCGACCACGGCAGGGCACGGGCGACGAGCAGCGCGACGAAGACGCCGATCGTGAAGGACCACCAGTTCAGTCCGGCGAGGTTGACCCACACCGAGGCCACGAGTACACCGATGCCCGTCCCGAGGATGCGCTGGATCGACATGCCCAACGTCGTCCATGGACTCGCCTGCACGACGAGGAGGGTGGTGATCGGAGCAAAGATCCCCAGCGTGCTCTTGGACAGGAACAAGGCGATGCCGAAGGACACCGTGACGGCGAGCGAGACGCGCACCACGTGCCGGACCGAGCCCAGGCCCAGTGGCCGCTGGCGCAGGACATCACCCAGTTCGAGGTCCGGCAGCAGATCGTCTGAATCCTGCGCCCGGTTCACCGTCTCAGGCTAGCCGCGCAGCCGGTTCCCGCAGGGCGATAGCCTTGCGGTGATGACGACTAACGAAGCAGAGGCGAAGCGCGATCTGTGGCCGGCACCCAAGGCGGACGGGCCACTCGCCGCATCCGTCCGCGTTCCCGGCTCCAAGTCAGCCAGCAACCGTGCGTTGGTCCTCGCGGCGCTGTCCGACGGCCCGAGTTCGATCCGTGGGCTGCTCGACGCCCGCGACACCCAGCTGATGATGACCGCCCTCAAGTCACTGGGCGTCGAGGTCAAGGTCCTCAGGCGGCATCCAGTCGGCAACCTCGACGTGCGCGTGACGCCGCACTTCATGCGTGGCCCGGCCAGCATCGACGTGGGACTCGCCGGCACCGTGATGCGGTTTCTGCCACCACTGGCGGCGCTGGCGCACGGCGAGATCTCCTTTGAGGGCGATGCCGAGGCCAGGAAGCGTCCGATGGCAACCATCATCGAGTCGCTCAAGGAGCTCGGGGCCAAGGTCCAGGACCGCGGCACCGGCCGCCTGCCCTTCATGATCGACGCGACCGGCGAGCTCCTCGGCGGCGAGGTCACCGTCGACGCGTCCCGCTCCAGTCAGTTCATCTCCGGGCTGCTGCTCAGTGCCGCGCGGTTCGACACCGGCGTGACCATCCACCACGTGGGCGACCCGATTCCGAGCATGCCGCACATCCAGATGACGATCGACATGCTCGCCGAGCACGGCGTCGTCGTCCGGCGGGAGCGGGAGTCCGTCTGGCACGTCGATCCGCACGACATCCACGCCTTCGATCGCGCGATCGAGCCGGACCTGTCGAACGCCGGGCCGTTCGTGGCCGCCGCGCTCGTGTGCGGTGGCTCGGTCACGATCCCGGGCTGGCCCACGAAGACCACGCAGGCCGGTGACCTGCTCCGCGAACTGCTCACGGCGATGGGTGGAACGGTCGCTCAGGACGACGCCGGTCTCACGGTCACGGGCAGCGGTTCGATCGCCGGCATCGAGGTCGATCTCCACGATGCCGGCGAACTGGCCCCGACCATCGCAGCCCTCGCGGTACTCGCCGACTCCCCCTCGCGGATCAGTGGCATCGGACACCTCCGCGGTCATGAGACCGACCGGCTGGCGGCTTTGCGCACCGAGTTCAACAATCTGGGCGGCGATGTGACCGAGACCGACGATGGCCTGCTCATCAATCCCGTGCCGCTGCACGGTGGCGAGTTCCTCACGTACGAGGATCATCGGCTGGCCACGTCAGCTGCCCTCGTCGGGCTGCGCGTTGGCGGCATCCTTGTCGAGAATGTCGACACCACGTCCAAGACCCTCCCCGACTTCCCCCAGCGCTGGACCGCCATGCTGGCCGGGTCCGGCTCCTAGGTCGTCACCGCGTGGCGCGCAAGCATCACCTCCTCGACGAAGACGACGTTCGTGTGCGCCCTGGCCGAAGCAAGTCCCGGCCCCGCTCGAAGGACCGCCCGGACCATGCCGAGGCCGTCCCAGGAACGATCATCACCGTCGACCGAGGGCGCTTCACGGTCGTGCTGGACGACGGGACGCCGGCGTACGCGGTCAAGGCACGCGAGCTCGGCCGGAAGGGCCTGGTCGTAGGCGACCGAGTCGACGTCATCGGTGACATGTCCGGCGACACCGACACCCAGGGCCGGATCGTTCGGCGCCAGGAACGCGTATCGACCCTTCGACGCACAGCCGACGACACCGATCCCGTCGAGCGGGTCATCGTGGCCAACGCCACGCAGCTCGCGGTCGTCACCGCGACGGTGGACCCCGAGCCCCGCACCGGTCTCATCGACCGAGCACTGGTCGCCGCCTACGACGCTGGCATCGAACCACTGCTCGTGATCACCAAGACCGACCTCGCCGCACCGACGTCGCTGCTGGCCTTGTACGGGCCTCTCGACGTTCCCATCCACCTCATCGCGGGCCGGCGCGTGCCCGACGACCTCATCTCCGCCCTCCGCGACGAGGCCACCGTGCTCGTTGGCCATTCGGGAGTGGGCAAGTCGACTCTCGTCAACAACCTCGTACCGTCGGCAGATCGGTCGACGGGCCACGTGAATGCCACCACGGGCAAGGGCCGACACACCTCGACGAGCGTCATGGCACTGCCGATGCCCGACGGCGGATGGATCATCGACACGCCTGGCATCCGGTCGTTCGGCCTGGCACACGTGGACCTCGACCGGGTCATCGCCGCCTTCCCCGACCTGGCGGAGCTCACGGCTGAGTGTCCACGGGGGTGCTCACACGACGAGCCCGAGTGCGCCCTGGACACCGCAACCGATGCAGGGATGCAGGCGCGGATCGAGTCGCTGCGCCGGATGATCCGCAGCCGCACCGTCGACGACGAGCAGGCCTTCTAGCCGCCTGGCAGCAACTGGTTCCACACAGCCTCGGAGCCGGTGTGGCCAACGCGCACCGTCCAGAACGTCGCGAACAGCGCGGCGACGATCAGGGCGACGCCAAGGAGCTTCAGCCACAGCGGACGCGGCCTGTTCAAGGGGATGCCGCGGTCGACGAGCCAGAACGCCAGGATCAGCAGGAACAGCACCCCCGCGATCACCGGCATCCACTTGCCGAGCTGCATGTGCGTCGGCGGGCCGCCGCCAATGCGAGCCGAGAGCTTCTCGCCGGACTCCTTTGCCACGAGGGCGCTGCCGGCGGCCACCGCCGCCACGAAGACGACGAGCGGGGCGAACCGCCGCGAGAAGGACCGCCACACGGCCATGAGGATGCCGCCGACCGCTGCCAGCGGCACCAGGACCACCACTGCGTGCACGACGAGCGCGTGGACGGGAAGACCGGAGAATGTGTCGAGGAGCGAGCCCATGCGTACACCTTAGGGATGAGGGAGTCGATCGCACAGGCCCGCACTTGAGGGGCGCGATAGGTTGCGATCGTGACTGGCACAACGGCCGCCTCCCGCGCGGCGGATCTGGACTTCGCCCTATCCCTGGCCGATCTCGCGGACCGGCTCTCGCTGCAGCACTTCCGGGCCGACGACCTGATCATTGAGACCAAGCCCGACCTGACGCCGGTCACGGAGGCCGACCGAGCGGTCGAGCGAGCGCTGCGTGAGCAACTGGCGGCTCATCGCCCCGAGGACTCGATCCTCGGTGAGGAGTACGGCGCTCAGGGCGATTCGTCGCGACGATGGATCCTCGACCCGATCGACGGGACGAAGAACTACGTTCGCGGAGTCCCCGTCTGGGCCTGTCTCATCGCCCTCGTCGAGGACGACGAGGTCACGGTGGGGGTGGTGTCCGCACCGGCACTGTCGCGTCGATGGTGGGCCGCCAAGGGCAGCGGAGCATTCGTCTCGGACCCCACGTCACCCGAGCCCCGACGCATCCATGTCAGCCGCGTCGCACGTCTCGCGGATGCGTCATTCTCATACTCAGACGATGTCGGTTGGGCGGAGCGCGGCGCGTCCCGCGCCCTGGACCGACTGCTGCACAGCACCTGGCGGCATCGCGCCTACGGCGACTTCTGGTCGCACATGATGGTGGCTGAGGGGCTCGTCGACGTCGCCGGCGAACCTGAGCTCGAGAGCTACGACATGGCGGCCCTCATCCCGATCGTGGAGGAGGCAGGCGGTCGCATGACAGCGTTCGACGGTCGCCATCCGCTGGAGGGGCGTTCAGCGCTGTCGTCCAATGGCGTCCTGCACGACGAAGTGCTTGCGCTCATGGACCCGGCCTGACGCGAAGGTAAGCATCAGCCAAGAGTCATCGCCGTTCTCGTGACTTTCCTCCGGCCAACCGGCACGATGGGGTCGGGAGGTCTGCTATGCAACTGTCCACGATCATCGCCGCAAAGGGCGCGACCGTTCGAACCATCCAGCCCGACGCGCTGGTCTCCGAACTGGTGGCCCTGCTCGCCGAGCACAAGATCGGTGCACTGATCGTCTCCAGCGACGGTGGCTCGATCAGCGGCATCGTCTCCGAGCGCGACGTCGTGCACGCCATCGCCCGCAGCGTCGACTCGCTGCAGCAGCCCGTCTCGTCCATCATGACGACAACGGTCTTCTGCGCCCCACCGGACGCCCACATCGACGACCTCATGCAGCTCATGACGGAGAAGCGCGTGCGGCACATCCCCGTGACGGACCCCGACGGCATGCTCATGGGCATCGTCAGCATCGGTGACGTCGTCAAGACGCGACTCGGCGAACTCGAGGGCGAGCGGCAGGCACTGCTCGAGTACATCACCAAGGGCTAGCGCCGACGTACTCTCAGCGGCATTCCGTGTCGCGGCCTTATCGTCACGAGTGGCTCGCCTTCCGGAAGATCCATGCCCGAGGGGAACTCAACGCTGTAGCGGCCCGCGAGGGTGGCCAGCACGAGGGTCGACTCGACATAGGCGAAATCGCGGCCGATGCACTGGCGAAGTCCCGCACCGAACGGAATGAAGTTCACCCGATCCGCCGTCCCATCAAGGAACCGCTGGGGCTGGAATCGGTTCGGCTCGGGCCAGACGGACGGGTGGCGATGCAGCAGCCACGGGCTCAGGATGATGAGCGCGCCGCCCGGCACGTCGTGCTCGCCCAGGACGTCTGGCGCAAGTGACTTCCGGGTGATGAGCCACGCCGGCGGGTAGAGGCGCAGCGTCTCGTCGATCACGGCCCGCGCGACCGGCAGGCGTGAGTAGTCGGCGAACGTGGGCGCTTGCCCGGCCAGCACGGCATCGGACTCAGCCTGCAGTTGCGACTGCACCTCAGGGTGCTGCGCGAGCAGGCCCCATGCCCAGGCGAGCGCACTCGCCGCCGTCTCGTGCCCCGCCACGATGAACGTGACGACCTGGTCGCGGACCTCCGACGTGCTGAGTCGGTCCCCCATCTCGTCCCGGGCGGCGATGAGCAGATCCAGCATGTCGGGCTCCGCCGCAGTGCGTCCCCGTCGCGCGTCGAGGATCGACGCCACAGCCGAGTCGAGGTTGCCGACCGCTCCCTGCAGTCGCCGGTTGGCGGGGGTCGGCACCCATGCGGGTGGCGTCACGGGCACGCGCGCACGCGCGACCACGACGTCGAGAGCGGCCAGTGTGGATCGCGTGAGCCGGTCGGCGTCCGCCGACAGGTCCATCCCGAAGAGCGCGTGGCCCACTACCTCCAGCGCGACGTGCATCATCGCGTCGTCCATGTCGACCACGGCCTCGGAGGGGAGGGCATCCCAGTCGGCGAACAACCGGTCGAGGGCCACCCCGACGTGTCGGACGATTCCCTCGAGCGTCTCGTGATGGAACGCCGGCTGGACCATCGGCCGCTGCCGGCGCCAGGCGTCGGTGTCTGCGACCAGAAGTCCCTCCCCCGTCACCAGCGACAGGGCCCGGTACTGGATCGTCGCCTTGCCGTAGTTGCGGCCGTTCATCACGAGGACTCGCCGAACGCCATCTGGATCGTTGACGAGGTAGCTGGGCGGCCGCGGGATCGGGAACTGAACGACGTCGCCGTACTGGTGCCACGCGGAGTCGAGGTAGGCCAGCGGGTTGCGACGGATCGCGGTCATTGCCCGCAGCATCTGCGGGCCCAGCGGGCCTGGGGCAGTCGCTGGCGTCCCGACAAATGAACGGCCGGAGTAGTCGCTCATTCGATGGGGGACGTATGACGGCGCACGTGGCCCTGCGCATGCGCGATTGCAGCAGGGAGGGAAGTGAACACGTGGTGCTCGGCCTCGAGCGACTCAAGGGTGCCGAGCGCACCAAGGACCTGGCGAAGTCGACCACCGACTCCGCACAGCAGCACCGTGACGTTGCGGCCGCGCAGTCCCCTGATGATCTCGTCGAGAGCGTGGCCGCCACTGGCATCGACCACCCGCACGCCGCCGAGTCGGAGGACGACGACCCGCACGTCAGCGATGGACATGAACTCGTCGAGGAACTGCTGGGCCGCACCGAAGAACAAGGCACCGTCGAGTCGGTACACGGCGATGTGCTCGTGAAGGAGCGCGATCTCCTCGTCGTCAGACATGCTGTCCATCGCGCGCTCGACGACGTCGTCCTGCTCCTCCGCCAGAATGCTCGTCTTGGCCACCGCGCGTAGTGCAAGAACCGCCGCGACGGCGATCCCGATCTCGACGGCCAGGATCAGGTCGAACACCACGGTCGCGGCGGCCGTCAGGATCATGACCAGCGCATCGGATCGCGTGGATCGCAGGATCGACGACACCGCGTGCCGGTCGACCATCTTCACTGCGGTCACCATCAGGACACCGGCAAGCGCCGCCAGCGGGATGCGCGCCACGAGCGACCCGGCGAACGCGACGACGAGGAGGATCACCACCGAGTGCACGATCGCCGACATGCGCGTCCGCGCACCGGCACGCACGTTGACCGCGGTGCGCGCAATCGCACCCGTGGCCGGCATGCCACCGAAGATCCCGCTCGCGATATTGGCCAGTCCCTGCCCGACCAGCTCACGATCGGGCTCAAGGTGCGAGCTGCTGCTCATCCCGTCGGCCACCCGTGCCGACAGGAGGCTCTCGATGGCAGCCAACGCCGCCACTGCCAGCGCGGCCGAGAACAAGGAACTTGTCGTCGCGGTGTCGATGACGGGGAAGTGCGGGACGGGGATTCCAGCGGGCAGCGGCCCGATCGCCATGACGTCCCACGCCAGCACGGAGACCAGCACCGTCGCGAGGATCACCGCGACGATCGATGCCGGGAAGGACCGGCGGATCCGTGGCAGACCCACCATCAGCACCGCCACGAACGCCACGATCGCCAGCGAGTAGCCCGCGCTCGACCAGTCCGCGGCCTGGACGGCCCTAACGGCGACCAGGGCCGTGTTCTCCCCGGGTGGCTTCGGCACGTTGAGCGCCAGCGGTACCTGCTGCAGGAAGATGATCGTTGCGATGCCGACCGTGAAGCCCTCGACTACCGGCCACGGGATGAATGCCACGGCACGGCCGAGCCCGAACAGCCCCATCGCCAGAACCATGAGGCCGGCCATGATCGCGACCGGGATCACTGAGGCCGCTCCGAAGCGCGCGACGATCGGGACGAGCACCACCGCCATCGCCCCGGTGGGTCCGGACACCTGGAGGTTCGACCCGCCGAACACGGCCGCCACGATCCCCGCGACGATGGCCGTGACAAGGCCGGCGGCCGCGCCGACTCCGGAGGTCACCCCGAACGCGAGTGCCAGCGGCAGCGCCACCACGCCGACGGTCAGTCCCGCGACGACGTCCGCGCGCCATGAGTGGCTCAGACCGGCGTAGTCGCTGCGGCGTGGCAGGACCCGCTGCCGCAGGATCGGAATGACGTCGGCGGCGATCACGGTGTGCTGACGAACTCGTTCTCGCTGACGAAGACCCGCACCCGACCGCTCACATGCGCCATGGAGTCGGCAGCAGTGGCCTTCCCTATCTCACTGGCGTACGCCGAGTCGAAGTCAGCGCGCGAGTCGAACCACAGTTCGGAGACCCCGTCGAAGCCCGCCTCGTCATATCCCTCGTCAACGACGTTGAGGACGACCTTCCGCACGTCGGGAAGCCCACTTGCCAGGGGCACATGCTCATCGAGCCACCACGACACGAACTCCTCGTGGCTCATGTCCGCTCGGCGCGTGAGCATGATCATCGCCTTGATCATCGGCAGTCTCCTGATACTCGGTTCAGCTTGGCTTCTTGACGCGGGCGTTGGGGCGACCACCGGCGCTGAGCACCAGCGCGATCATGAGCTCGTCCGGGCGGGGGGCATCCGGGATCGCGATGTCGACGGCATCCATGTCGTCGAACACCCAGCGGTCGTCCTTGTTGCCGATCGGCATGGTGATGGAGGCTCCGGGTCCACCCACCTTCTTCGTGCCCGGGATGATGTCGGTCCCTCCTCCGATCGCCGCACGCACCGGCGCGCCGAAGCGAGGGTGCAGGACGGCAGCGGTGTGCTCGCGATCGCCGTCGATGCCCACGATCGCGCCCTTGCCATAGCCGCGCACCTGAGCGGGAGTCAGGCCCACAGCGGCCAGCGCGGCAAGCGCCCGCTCGACCAGCAGCGCGGCGGCCTCGGCACCCAGGGCCTCCAGCACTGCCAGATCGTCGACGCGACCGCGACCGGCCAGCGGATTGCGCACCACCACGGCCGCGATGGCGACGGTGGTTGGCGGGTCGACCGGGGCTGCCGCCTCGCGAAGCGTCTCCTGCACGGTCGTCACTATCGCGCGCACATCGTCCATCGTGGTCCTTCTCTCAGGCGCCGATCACAGCGTCGACGGGCTGGTACATGGTGGTGCGTTGCTGAAGCTCTCGGCCGATCGGATCGGTGATCGCCAGGAAGCCGTCGAGGTCCAGGCCCTGGCCGTGCGCAGCCCCCGCGGCGCGGGAGATGTTCTCGTCCATCAGGGTGCCGCCGAGGTCGTTGACGCCGGCTTGCAGGAGTTGCTGCGCGCCCTGTGCCCCGAGCTTGACCCACGAGGCCTGCACGCTGTCGATGGTGCCGTGGTAGCCGATGCGCCCGACCGCATGCATGAGCACGACCTCACGCCAGGTGGGACCGCGCCGGGCGCCGCGCTTCAAGTAGATCGGCGACGCCATGTGCACGAAGGGCAGCGGGATGAACTCGGTGAATCCACCGGTGCGCTTTTGCAGGTCGCGGGTGCGCACGATGTGCCGGGCCCAGTGCACGGGCTGCTCGACGCTGCCGAACATGATGGTGACGTTGGAGCGCAGGCCGACCGAGTGCGCGACCTCGTGCGCCTCGAGCCACTCGCTGGTGGTGACCTTGTCGGGGCAGATGACCGCGCGGATGCTGTCGTCAAGGATCTCCGCGGCCGTGCCGGGGAGCGATCCGAGCCCGGCCTCCTTGAGCCGACCGAGATACGAGTCCAACGGCTCGCCCAGCCGGCGTGCGCCCTCGGTGACCTCCAGCGCCGTGAACCCGTGCACGTGCATCTCCGGCACCGCGGCCTTGACCGCAGCCAGCACGCGCAGGTAGTAGTCACCGTCGAAGTCCGGATGGATCCCGCCCTGGAGGCAGACCTCGGTGGCTCCCAGCGCCCACGCCTCGCGGACGCGGTCGGCGATCTCGTCGTCCGTGAGCAGGTACGGCTTGCCGCGCAGGTTCAAGGAGGCCGGCCCCTTCGAGAAGCCGCAGAACGTGCATCGGAACGTGCACACGTTGGTGTAGTTGATGTTTCGGTTGCGGACGAAGGTCACCACGTCACCGTTGGCGGCGCGGCGCAGGTCGTCGGCGAACTCCGCGATGGCGTTGACCTCCCGCCCCCTCGCGGTGAACAAGGTGACAAGCTCGTCGACTCCCGGCTCCTGGCCCTGCTGCACGCCGGTCAGCACTTCGGACACCGCGCTGGACGCCGAGGCCGCCCCCGGCACGATCACCGGCGGGATCCGGTCCGCGCCCGAGTACCACGCAGTGGAGCGACGACCGATCTGGACGACCTCCGCACCAGTGCCGACATTCGCAGCGGCCTCGTAGCGCTCAGGGAACGACGCCCCTGGATCGTCGCGACCCAGGCCCTCTGCGTCGGAACGGTCGAGCACGGCGAACCGAACATTGTCGTCGAGCCACCGCGACGCGTCGAGCGCGAACTCCGGGTAGATCGTCAAGCGCGGAACCAAGGCCAGCCCGCGCGACTCGGTGACCGCACGCAGGTCGGCGATGTGCGGCCATGGCCGTTCGGGATTCACATGATCGGCGGTGACCGGCGAGATCCCGCCGAAGTCATCGATACCTGCATCGAGGAGCACCCCGGCGTCGTCGATGAGATTCGGCGGCGCCTGGACGTGGACATCCGGCGGCAGGATGGCGCGGGCGAGCGTGATCGCATCGACGAGGTCCTCGACCGAGCATGCGGGATGGTCGCGCATGAGCGTGCCCGGCTTGGGCACGAAGTTCTGGACGATGACCTCCTGCACGTGCCCCCAGCGAGCGTGCGCGGAAGCGATCGCCTCGAGAGCGACGACACGGTCCGAGCGGGACTCCCCGATGCCGACGAGGACGCCCGTGGTGAACGGGATGGCCAGTTCTCCCGCCCAGTTGAGAGTTGCCAGGCGACGCTCAGGGTCCTTGTCCGGGGCGCCCCGATGGGCCGGCAGATCGGCATTCAAGGACTCGATCATCATCCCCTGGCTCGGCGCGACCCGCCGGAGCACGGCCAGGTCCTCGCGGCCAATCGCCCCGGCGTTGACATGCGGCAGGAGTCCGGTCTCGTCGAGCACCGCCTGGGCGGCGTGGCTGACGTAGTCGACGGTAGAGGCGTAGCCGTGCTCGTCGAGCCACTCACGGGCCACCGAGTATCGATCCTCGGGCGCCTCACCGAGGGTGAACAGCGCCTCGTGGCAGCCCTGCTCCGCGCCCGCCCGTGCGATCGCCAGGACGTCCGCCAGCGGCATGAACGGCGACTCCAGATGGGCCGGGGACTGGGCGAAGGTGCAGTAACCACAGCGATCCCGGCACAGCATCGTGAGGGGGAGGAAGACCTTGGGCGAGTACGTGATGCGGCGCACGTTCGCGATCACGCACCCTCCTCGTGGCTTGGGGCAGTCATCGTTGCATACCGACCCTGACGGACCGCTGCCAACGCCCCACGAACGGCCGCCGCCGACCCCTGCTGGCCATGAGGCGTTCTGCAAGACTTTGCGTGAAACTGATCACAATCGGGCAGATTTGTTTGGTCTACACACAAATCTGAGACATAATCGTGATGTCAATCGGGAGATCCTCGAAAGACAGGACCAACACAACGGGAGTGATCCTCCGTGAAACCCTTTGCGAGAGTCTTCGCGAACATGTTCGACCACGGCGACCTCGACACCGAGGCCAACCGTCGTCGGCAGATCCATCAGGAGTGGGACCGTCAGCGGGCGAACGCCCTGACCCCCGCCGAGCGCAGCGAGATCGACGCGATCTTCAGCCGCCACCTGTAGTCGAATCCGCCCACCTTTAGGGCAATCCCCCAAGCGAAGCCCCCTCCGCCCGGAGGGGGCTTCGTCATGTCGGGGTCCCTGCGGTGAACGCTCAGGCGGAGGCCGGGTCGAAGGTCGCCGTCACGGGCGCGTGGTCGCTCCAGCGCTCGTCATAGCTGGCTGCCCTCCCCACCACGACCGAGCGGCATCGGGCAGCGAGGTCGATGGTGGCCAGCGCGTAGTCGATGCGCCAACCGCCGTCGGTGTCGAAACTGCGTCCGCGCCACGACCACCACGTGTAGGGCCCCGGACCCTCGCCACCGTGCGCCCGACCGAGGTCGACCCAGTGCCGATCCAGCCAGCCGTCGAAGTACGCCCGCTCGTCCGCCAGGAAGCCGGCCCTGCCGCGGTTGCCTCGCCAGTTCTTCAGGTCGACCGCACGGTGCGCGACGTTCAGGTCGCCGCAGACGAGCACTCCTCCCCCGCGACGTCGGGCCGCCAGGCGCAAGCTCGCCATGCGCTTGTCCATCGCAGCAAGGAAGCGGTACTTGTCGTCCTGTTTGGGTGTGTCCGCCTCACCGGTGTGGACGTAGGCCGAGACGACCGTGACCGGTCCCGAGGGGCCGGCACAGTCCACCTCCAGCCAGCGACCCTGGCCGTCGAGCCCGGCGGTCTTCGTGTCGACCCGGATGGCGGTCGGCTGCTCGCGCGTGAGCACCGCGACACCAGCCCGACCCAGTTGGGGCGCGGGTGCATGCGCCACATGCCAGTCACCGAGAGCCGACTCGCGAAGGACCTCGTGCAACTGCTCATGCGTCGCGCGGATCTCCTGCAGGCAGATCACATCGGCGTCCGCAGCCTCCAGCCATGCCAGCCCGCCGCGCCGGCTGGCCGCCCGGATGCCGTTGACGTTCGCGGTGACGACTGACCACGACTTCCTGCGTGCCGCCACCCCTAGGTGGTCTTCAGCTGGAACTCAATGCCGACCCACTGATCGTTGAGGCCTGTCCCGAGGGTGTAGCCGTAGCGGCCCAGCTCGTTGATCTCGAACGTCAGCGAGAACGTGCCGTCCTCCTGGACCGTCGTGGTGACGTCACCGACGGGCGCGAACGAGCCTGAGCCCTTCTTGTCGGTGGCTGCGAAGCGCTTGAGGGTCAGCACGGTGCCCGGCACGACCTCCTTGGGAGCCGTGCCGCTGATCTTGACGGGCGTGCCGGCCTTCGCCTTGCTGGTCGACAACGTCGCCGTGCCGCCCCAGCCAACGACGTTCGCGGTCTTCGTGAAGCCGGCCTTCGTCAGCTGCTTGGAGGTCAGGGTGACCGCCGAGGCGGATCCCTTCGGCGTGCCCGTGGCCGTGCCGGTCGTCGTGAACTGGAACTGGAACCCGACGAACTCCGGCGACGTGCCGGTCGTGGAGTAGCCGACGCGATATCCGTACAGGCCCGGGAAGCCGAGCTGGAAGTGCATCGAGTAGGTGCGATCGGACTTCACGACGGTGGTGATGTTGAGTTCCTTGAAGGTCCCGGTGCCTGTCGTGGTCGTGGGCATGAACCGCGACATGGTCAGCAGTTGCCCGGGCGAGGTGAAGGCCGGCGCCTTGCCGTTGATGATGACGTCGGCCCAAGGGGCGGCGCTGTTGGTCGGCAGTGACGCCGTGCCGCCTCCGCCCCAACCGGTGAGGTTCGGCTTCTCAGGGAAGCCCGCGTCGGTGAGTTGCTGCGAGGTGAGGGCGATGACCTTGTCCGTCGGGGCGGCCGGTGACGCTGCGAGGGCGCTCGGAGCGGCGAGCAGCAGGGCGGCTGGCATAAGAACCGCAGCGACGATGGTGCGGCGGGCGGTCGTGGTGGTCATGGAACTCTCCTCTCGGCGGCCGGCGGCTGCCGACCCGAACCCTTCAGGTACGACGCTAGACGCCAACACCCCAGTCCGTCTCAGCCGCCACGCGGAGGGCGTTCGCGGCGATCGTGAGGGCGGGGTTCTGGGCGGCCGAGGACGGGAAGAAGGCCGAGTCGACGACGAACAGGTTGGGGATGTCATGAGAGCGGCACCCCGGGTCGAGCACGCTGGTCGCAGGATCCTGCCCGGCCACGGCCGTGCCGCACATATGGCTGTTCATGTCGATGGTGAACCGCTGCTCGAAGATGCTGACGTATCCGGCCGTGCGCAGCGCCTTCTTCGCCTTCGCCAGCAGGGCCTCATGCCGGTCGTAGTTCGTCCGGCGCCACGAGATCTGGATGCGACCCTCGGCATTCACGGTGACCCGGTTGTGCACCGAGGGCAGGTCCTCGCTCATCACGACCCACTCGATGCTCCGGTCCGCGATGCGATCCAGCATGGGGCGCGGCACACGAGTCGCGTGCGACTTCATCATCGAGCCCTGCACCTTGCCGATCAGCTGCATGGCGCCGCCGGGGTACCCATCGCCAAGATCGTGGTACCAGTCGTTGACGGCGAGTGTCTTCTGGAAGACGACGTCGTTGCGGCGTCGCGGGTCGACAGCCGCGATGTGCGTGTTGTTGTGCACCATGTAGTTGCGTCCGACGAGCCCGCTGGAGTTGGCCAGGCCGGTCGGGTTCGCCCCGGTTCGGCTGCCGAGCAGGAGTGCGGCGGAGTTGGCTGCACCGGCCGCGAGGACCGCCACCCCCGCCTCCACCACGAGCGGCTCTCCGTCGACGTCGCCGACCAGTCGCCGCACGCGGCCCTGGGCGTCGAGCTCGATCGAACGGATGCGGGCGCCGGTGAGCAGCCGAACGCTGCCACCCGCGACAGCCGGCCCGAGTGCGCACGTCTCCGCGTCCGACTTCGCGCCGAGCCGGCACGGGAAGCCGTCGCACGTCTGGCAGCGCACGCAGGTGCCGCCCGGACGCAGGTCGACACCCATGGACGTGGCCGCCGGATGCAGGCCCTGCTGCTCGAGCCGGGCCATCGTCTCCAGGATGTACGGCTCATGGGGAAGGGCGGGATAGGGGAACGGCCGACTCCGCCATGGCTCGGTTGGGTCCTGGCCCATCGCCCCATGGACGCGGTACAGCGTCTCGGCCTGAACGTAGTAGGGCTCGATGTCGGCGTATGCGAACGGCCACGCGGGCGAGACCCCTGACGGGTACTCCGTCTCGGTGAAGTCGCGCTCGCGAAACCTGGGCAGGCTGGCGCCGTAGACCTTCGTGTTGCCGCCCACCACGTAATGCACCCCGGGATGGAACTCGTTGCCGTCGTCGTCCACCCAGGTCTCCGCGGGCTTGTACCGCCGATCGAGGAACACCGCCTGAGGCGACCAGTTCTCCGGCTCCCGCGGCAGGACGTGACCGCGCTCAACCACGAGGGTGTCGATGCCTCGTTGCGCCAGTCCCCAGGCCAGTGTTCCGCCACCCATGCCGCTGCCGACGATGACGACGTGCGCGGACTCGGTGATCACGTCCGTACCGTATCCCGTGACTACAGCGGACCCAGGAGGTTCAGTCGGAGTGCGCGAGAGCGGCGCCCCCTGGTGCTCCACTCGCTGCGACAGCCTCGACGAGGTCAGGGTGCGTGACCAGGGCGGTGACGCACAGCGGGTCGATCTTCCCGGCGAGGATCATGCGATCGATCTCCTCTAGGGCCTCGTTAGTCGACCATCCTGGCTTGTAGGGCCGCGAGCTGGTCAGCGCGTCGAAGATGTCCGCGACACTGACGATGCGCGCCTCGAGCGGCACGGCGTCCCCGACAAGGCCGCGCGGGTAGCCCGACCCGTCGAGGGCTTCGTGATGGAACTCCACGACGTTGCGAAGCACGTCGGGCCGAGGCCACTCGTCCGGTGCCGACGCGATCGCCGCCTCGACGATCTCCCGGCCACGCGTGCTGTGCGTCTGCATGAAGCGCCATTCGTCGGCGTCGAGCCGACCCGGATTGCGCAGGATCTCGTCGCGCATGAGGAACTGCCCGACGTCGTGGAAGGGCGCGTACCTGAGCACAGCCTGCGAGAAATCGTCGTCGAGATTGAGTGCCGGCTTCAGAGCCTTCACGATGATCCTGACGTAGCCAGCGACGCGCTCGAGGTGAGCACCAGCGCGCAGGTCGCGAACCTCGACGGCCTCGAAGTCCGAAGGGAGGTCGCTGGGCCAACTGCCCTCGGGAAGGTCGTACGCGAGAGCGGCGGCACCGACGCGGGCGTAGAGGCGCAGTTGGCGTTCGGCGGCGGGATTCTCGACGAGGTCGGCGGGCACGACGTACGTGACCGCGCCGACGACCGAGCCACCCCGGTACGCCGGGACGCTGATCTCGCGCCCGTCGCTCGCTGGGCGCGACTCGGTCGTGGCACTCAGCTCGTAGGCGTTGTTGCCCAGTTCACTGCGAGTGACGACCAGGCTGGGCCCCGAGGATCCGCCGGACGGGCCGTCAATGCGGACGACGCTCGCTTCCGGCACCGATGTGACGAGCCGATCCTGCAGGAAGCCTGCATACGCCATGAGGGTGTCAGCAGGGTCACGAGGCTTGGACGCCAACACGATCACCCCCAACTGCTTCGAGTCGTGTCACGTGCGCACTTTACTTGCTGGGAGCGGCCTGCGGGTCAGGTCGACCGCGTGTTCGAGGCTCTATCCGAGCTCTAAGGTCGTGATCCCGAAGACCCGCTTCAGAGGGAGGCCGGGGTCTCCGCCACGGTACATGCGGGCCGTCTCGAATCCCGGTTGCATGCCGTTCGCCTGCACGAGGAACGTGGCAGCGGCGTTCGGCTCAGGAACGTCGACGATGAGCGTCGACCCCTCAGGGAGGCGAGCGGCCACCGCGTCGAGGAGTCCTTCTGCGATCTGCGGGTCGTCGGCGAAGAGCGGGCCGATCTTGGTGCCCTGCCGGCAGGCGCGCGCCACGGCGTACCCGCGCAGCTCCCCATTCACGCGAGCAGCGAGGGCGATCACGTCGCGCTGGGCGAGCCACGCGGCAAGGAACTTCTGGCGAGGACCGCCGAACAGCGGCTCGTCGTACTCGCGTATCTCCTCGACCTCCGCGATCGGACGACAGTCCAGCGCCGAGGACCGTCGGCCAGACACGCGTCCGCTGTAGCGGATGTTGCGATGCGCCAGCACGAAGCCTGAGTCTGCGTACGCCGCCTGCATGGCCACCACGCCGTCGAGCCCGGCGACCCTTCCGTCCAGCCTTTCGACTGCGGCGTCCCAGAGCCGCATGCCTATGCCCATGCCACGAAAGCGCTCCGCGACGATGAAGAGGCCGAGGAAGCCGTACCGGTCTCCGTACCGGATCGCAGCCACGCAACCGACGGGCGTGCCGTCGAGGTCAGCGACGAGGAAGCCTTCGGGGTCGGCTTCGTAGAAGCACGCGGCGTCGTGGCGGCCGGGGTTCCACCCCTCGCGCGCCGCCTCGCCAATGGCGAACGGCACCTCAGCCTTCGTCATCGTTCGGATGACCACACCTGCTTCGTCGACCATGACCCACCTCCTCGGCTGCACGCTAGCCAACATGTCCCGAAGGCACCGAGCGCCTCGAGGCCGGTCTGGTGGTTCGTGGCCGGGTACTTTCAGTCCGTGGAGTCCAGCCCGTTTGAGGCCAAGGCCGACGTCTCGATCAACGGGCAGTCGATTCCCGCCGATGCCTGGAACGAGCAGGTCGCCCTACTGGCCAACCAGCTGGTCGGAGTCGGAGTCCTCGCGGTCGATGCCACGCCATCGGTCAAGACCGCTATCGCGGTGCTCGCCGGCATGACCTGCGGCGTTCCGGTCGTGCCTCTCAGCCCTGATGCGGGGCCACGTGAACGCGACCACGTCCTCGGCGACTGCGGTGCCGATGCCCTACTCAAGGACGGCAACGTCTCGCCACTGCGGTCGTCGAGTGGACGTGCCCCGACCAGCGCCCTCATCCTCTACACCAGCGGCACGACCGGACCGCCGAAGGGCGTGCCGATCAGCACGGGGTCGATCATCGCCTGCATCGACGGACTTGCGGACGCTTGGGGGTGGACCGCCGACGACACGCTCGTGCACGGGCTCCCGCTGCACCACGTGCATGGCCTGGTCCTCGGTGTCCTCGGCCCGCTTCTCGTCGGCTCACGACTCGTGCACACCGGGCGGCCCACCGCCGAGGCCTATGCGGCAGCGCACGGCTCCCTCTACTTCGGCGTCCCGACCGTGTGGGGGCGTGTTGCCGCGACGCCATCGGCGGCGCGGGCGTTGCGCAGCGCAAGACTGCTCGTCTCGGGCAGCGCCGCGCTCCCTCGCACCGTGTTCGCCGACCTGCTCGACCTGGCCGGACAGGCGCCAGTCGAGCGCTACGGCATGACCGAGACGCTCATCACGGTCAGCGCGCGAGCCGACGAACCGCGCGTGCAAGGCACGGTCGGGCGGGCGATCTCGGGCGTGCGCACCAGGCTGGTCGGCGAGGACGGCGCATCCGCGCCGTCGGACGGCGAGAGCCTCGGTGAACTCCAGGTCGAGGGCCCCGGCGTCTTCGGCGGCTACCTGAACCGACCCGACGCGACTGCGGCGGCGTTCACGCCGGATGGCTGGTTCCGCACTGGTGACATTGCCCGCATCGACGCCGGGGGGCTGCACCGCCTCGTCGGGCGGGCGTCCACGGACCTGATCAAGACCGGCGGCTACCGCGTCGGGGCCGGCGAGGTCGAGGACGCGCTCCTCAGCCATCCTGCAGTCGCCGAGGCGGCCGTTGTCGGGCTCGCTGACGATGACCTCGGCCAGTGCATCGTGGCGTTCGTGGTCGCGTCCGACTGCACTGAGGCTGACCTAATCGAGCATGTGGCCACGGAACTCTCCTGGCACAAGCGGCCTCGCCACGTCAGGTTTGTCGAAGCACTGCCCCGCAATGCCATGGGCAAGGTCGAGAAGGCGCGCCTCGAGTAGCCCTGCGCGCCTAAAATGACACCATCGACAAACTTGGGGGGCGACATGCACGGCGTCCGGACCAGCAAGCGCACACTGACCCGAACCTTTGGCCTCGCAGCGGGCGGGGCAGCAGCGCTGCTGATGCTTACCGGCTGCCTGAGCATCAACGCGGACCTGTCCATCAACGCCGACGCCAAGGGCACCGGCACGTTCGGCATCAGCCTCCAGAAGCAGGCCGCGAAGCTGATGGGCATGAACGACCTGGCTGCGTTCAAGTCCGGGATCAAGGATGACCCTGCCGCGGGCGCCGGCGACATGCTCGCGAACGCCAAGTGCGACCCATCGGAGACCTCCGACGCCTTCGTGCTGACGTGCAGCTTCTCCGACGCAGAGTTCACCAAGGCAGACGAACTGTGGACGATCAACAAGGCGAACAACCAGATCGTCTTCGCTATGAAGAACGCTCCTTCAGCGGGCGCTGGCGGAACCACCGATTCCAGCCAGCTCACCGACCTCCTCGGCGGCGGATCGCTGGGAGACGTCACCGTGAACGTCACATTCCCCGGCCCGATCCAGTCGCTCACCGGCAAGGGGGCCACGAAGACCTCCGACACCACGGCGACGGTCACAGGCGCGATGACCGACAGCTTCGATGTGACGATCACCAGCGCGACCTCCTCCGGCCCGCGCGTCGGGCTGATCATCGGCCTCGTCGTCGGGCTGCTCCTGCTGGTGGCGATCGTCGTGGGACTCATCGTGTTCCTCGTGCACCGCAGCAACAAGAACAAGGCCGCTGAGGCAGCCGCCGTGGCTGCCGTGACCGAGGCCTATGGCGTTGCCGGCGGCGAGGTCGTGGTCGCGGAGGTCGCCGGCGATGGCACGCCCGTCGCGGCAGCAGCCGTCGTCGACGTGCCCGTTGACGCGACAGCCGCACCGACCGAGGTCATCGAGGCAGTCACTGAGGCTCCCGCCGAAGCGGCTGTCGATGCGGTAGCCGAGGCGCCCACCGAGGTCGTCGAGGTCATCGAACAGGGCATCGACCCGACGCCACCGACGCCACCGACGCCACCGACGCCGTAGGACCTACCGGATTGCCGCCACCACGGCGGTGAGCACCGGTGCGACGATCAGCGCGGGCAGCAGGTCGCCCACGGCAACCTGCCTGATACCGAGCAGGCGAAGTCCCACTCCGAGCAGCAGTACGCCGCCGGTTGCCGTGATTGACGCGATCAGGGCTGCTGACATGAGCGACCCCAGCGCAAGACTCAGCAGGGTCAGCAGTCCCTGCCACACGCCCACCGAGAGTGCGGACGCGGCCACGCCCCAACCCAGCGACGCCGCGAACGCCAGTGAGGCGAAGCCGTCGAGCGTCGCCTTGAGGGCCAGTTGGTCGATTCCGCGACCGAGCCCATCGCTGAGCGAGCCGAGGATGGCCAGGGGGCCGATGCAGAAGACAAGGGACGCATCGACGAAGCCCTCGACGAAGGTGGTCGTCGACTCCTTCGTGCCGCGGACGAGCTTGCGCTGCAACCAACCGCCGACCGACTCGAGCCGATCCTCGATGCGCAGCAGCGATCCGGCGATGCCGCCAATGACGAGCGCGCCGAGGACGATCAGCAGCGTGCCACCGCTGCCGACCGCCTCCTGGTATGCCGGATCGGTGAGGGATGCGACGTTGAGTGCGCCGATGACCAGGGTGACAAGGCCGAGGGCGTCGGTGACCGTCCTTCGCGTGCGCTCGGGAAGCCGATGGCCGATGAGGACGCCGAGCGCCGAGCCGAGCAGGATCGCGACGACGTTGATCACCGTGCCAAGCCCGCGCATCCGGCCCCTTCCGCTCGGCGCAGCGTAGCGACCCGTCGGCGGCGGCCCTTCGTGCCGGACCTCAGGCAAGCATCGACGGGTGAGCCAGGCTCCGTGACCGCTCGTTCTCTGCGGTCGCCCACGACTTCACCGCGGCTGTCGCCTCGATCGCGACGAACGTGATCTCGGCACCCGCGGACAGGGTGCTGATTCGGTCGAGATCGACGCTGGCGACGACGCCGACGACCGGATAGCCGCCCGTCAGCGCGCCATCCGGCCCGAGGACGATCGCCTCGGCATCCGGGGTCAGCTGGATCGCTCCGGGCACGACCGGGAAGCTGTCCACCGACTCGGTGGGTGCGAGCCACCCCGTCGAGCGCAGACGGACACCGGAGCGGGCCATGCGCCGCACAACCCACGGGCGCGCGAGGAACGGCTCGGCCCGGTCGACGTCGGTGACGACGATCCGAAGCGGGCCGCTTGGCGGCCGGACCGGCCGGTGGAACCAGCCCACACGATCCTCAGGCAGTTCAGCCGCATCGCCGAGAAGCGGGTCCCCTACCGTGAACGCCGCACCGCCGAGGTGCGAGAACGTGTCCACCGAGCACGAGGCGAGAGTGCGGTCAGGCCGCCATCCGGAAACTGCGACATAGACCGGTCCGACTCCATCCGGGATGACGGTCACGCCGGCACCGGCTGGCACTCGCACGACCGCACCGACTGCGGTTCGACGGCCATCGATGCTCACTTGCGCGGGCCCGGTCACGACGAGCACCAGGTCCGTGGCGGCGCGCAGGTCCATCTCCCCGGCGAGGACCTCGATGGTAGGCGTGGAGCCATCGACGACGCCGCAGAGCAGCGCGCATGCACGCTCGTAGCGAGCCCGATGCCAGGCGCCGGCCACGGGAACGCCGACATCAGTGAAGCCAGGGCGGCCGCCGTCCTGGGCGGTCGCGATTCCGGTGCGCGTGATGGTTGCCAGCAGTCCGGTCACCTCGCCGACTCCCGGAACCGGATGCGGTCGTCAGGTGCAAGCAGCGCCGGTATCGAACGCCCCACGTCGAACAGGACCGCGTCCGTCCGCCCGATCAGGTGCCAGCCGCCAGGCATGCTCGCCGGATAGACGGCACTCATCCCCGCAGCGATGGCAACGCTTCCCGGCGGAACCACGACCCGCGGATCGGCTCGCCGCGGCAGCCGCGACCAGTCTGCGCGGAGCGGGATGTCAGGCATGAGGTAGCCGAAACCCGGCGCGAAGCCCATCATCGCCACCAGCCATGCCTGAGCCGTGTGGGCCTGCACGAGCGCATCGACGTCGAGCCCGAGTGCCTGTGCGGCCTCGGCGAGGTCCGGTCCGTCGTAATGCACGTCGATCTCGATCTGCTGACCCACCTCACGACCTGCCGCGGACGTGCCGGATGGGCTCGCCAACGCGGCCGACACCTCGTTCAGGAGACCGCCGTCCGGTGCTGCCGACTCGACCATGACCGTGCGCATCCCGCAGCGAACTCGTCGGTCGGGCAGGGCCGACTTGAGCTGGCGGTACACCTCGGCTCGGCCGTCCACGTCTTCACATGTGACGAGGATCGCGCGGTCCCCGAACCAGGCGGCCGCAGCGGCCCTCGTCATGGATGCGGTCCGACCGGCAACACCCTGACCCCGAGTTCCTCAAGCGCTGCACGGACCATCCGCGCATGCTCGACGGCGCCGGGGGTGTCGCCGTGCAGGCACAGGCTGTCGGCCTCGATCACGATCGCTGCCCCGTTGATCGTCTCCACCGGCAGCCCCTGTGCGATCGCCAAGGCCTGCGTGCGGATGCGATCGCCGTCCGTGAGCACGGCACCTGGCTGCGACCGGGACGCGAGCGCACCCGTCAAGATGTAGGCGCGATCGGCGAAGCCCTCTCGCACGAAGTCCACGCCGCGTGCCTGAGCCTCCACCTCGAGGAGGGAGCCCGACAGGCCGACGACAAGCAACCCCTCGGGACCGATCCGATCCTGTGCGGTGATCACGGCCTCGACAAGGGCCCGCGCGATCGCTGCGTCCGACGCCGCATCGTTGTACAGGCCTCCGTGCGCCTTGACGTGTCGAAGCGGGGTGCCATTCCGGCCGCAGGCGCTCGCGACGAGAAGGATCTGCTCGACGACGTCCGTAATGAGTTCGTCCACGGCGACGGCGTGAGCGAACGACACCCGCCCGAAGCCCTCCCGGTCGCGATAGGACGGGTGCGCCCCGACGGCACACCCAGCCTGGACCGCGAGCCGCACGGTCTCGTCGAGCACTAGGCCGCCGCCTGCATGTGCGCCGGTTGCGACATTGGCCGACGTGACCAGGGCAAGGAGCGCCCTGTCGTCGCCGCACTCCTCGCCGACGTCCGCGTTCAGGTCGATGTCCCGCACCACGCCGTCGAGTCTAGGTTCGCGCGAAGGTACCGTTCTCGCATGGGCGAGGATTCCGCGAGTGTGATGACTATCGAGGTCTGGGCCGACGTCGTGTGCCCGTGGTGCCGACTCGGGAAGGCCTACCTCGATGAGGCCCTCACGCAGTTCGATCGCGCGGAACGAGTGGAGATCATCTGGCGGAGCTTCGAACTCGATCCCTCCGCCCCGGCCGTCCGTCCCGGATCGCTCACGGAGCACCTCGTCGAGAAGCTCGGGCGAAGCGAGCAGCAGATCCAGGAGCTGAACGAGATGATCCGCGAGCGCGGGGCCGCCGTCGGGGTGGACTTCCGTTTCGAAGATGCCACGAGCGGCAACACCTTCGACGCGCACCGCCTCCTGCACCTCGCCAAGGACCGGGGCTTGCAGCAGGAACTCGCAGATGCGTTGTACCAGGCGTACTTCACCGATGGCCTGCCGATCGGAGACAAGGACGCACTGGCGGCCGTGGCCGTCGCGACAGGACTCGACGAGCACGAGGTGACATCGGTTCTCAAAGGCGATCGCTACGCAGACGCGGTGCGTGCTGACGAGGCCGAGGCGCGCTCACTGCAGGTCACCGGTGTTCCGTTCTTCGTGTTCGACCGCAGGGTGGCGGCCGGCGGCGCTCAGCCCCCCGACGTGCTGCTGGCCGGTCTCGAGCAGGCGTGGGCCGCACGCTCAGAGTGATCGTCGTCTTTGGCTACTTCTTCTCCGTGTAGAAGCGAAGCTCGGTCGGCTCCTTCAGCAGGCCAGCGAGGGCAGCGTTTCCGCTGGTGACGTGGTCGGACTTCATATGGTCGTTCCAGTCCGCGCGGGAGCGGAACTTCTCGAAGACGAACCACGTATCGGGCTCGGTGTCCGAGACCAACAGCTCCATGGAGACGTTACCCGGCTCGTTGCGGGTGGCAGCAAGCAGTTCACGCAGGTGGTACTCGGCCTCACCCGCCAGTTCCATGCGCGGCTTGATGACGGCGACGAGGTAGAGCGGCTCATCCGGGGTGGACGTCATCGGGGTCCTTTCGACGTCCCGCGAAACTAACACAGCCGACGAGACAGCAAAGCGAACGTCAGCAGTTCGCTTACACCCACTGCGGGCTGCTCACGTCCGTCGGTCGGCCGTACAGATAGCCCTGGCCGCGATCGCAGCCCAGTTTCTTCAGCAGGTCGGCCTGCCTCGTCGTCTCGACACCCTCCGCCACCACGGAGAAGCCGAGCTCGTGCGAGACCTGGATCAACGCACTCACGATGGCGGTCTTGCGCTCGTCAATCCCGATCTCGTCAGTGAAGGACCGGTCGATCTTGACCACGTTCACGGGGAAGTGCGTCAGCCACGACAGGCTCGAATAACCGGTTCCGAAGTCGTCGAGGTAGATGCCGACGCCCTCGCGGCTCAAGGCGGTCAGCTCACGTGCCGACCGCGCCGGCTCCTTCAGCAACGACGTCTCCGTGACCTCGACCGCGAGAAGGCGGGGATCGACGCCCGCCGAGTCGACCTGCGCAAGGAGGTAGTCAGCGAATCCCTCGTCACGAAGCTGCGAGGGACTCACGTTCACCGAGACCGTGATGTCGCGACCCATCAGGGTCCAGGCCTTCAACTGCGAGATCGCCTGGCGAAGGACCCAGGCACCCATCGGGATGATCAAGCCGCTGGTCTCCGCTGCCGGGACGAACGCACCGGGCTCGAGCAGTTCACCGTCGCGACCGGGCATGCGCACAAGCGCTTCAGCACCTATGACGGAACTGTCGCTCAGGGCGACGATGGGCTGGTAGAACAGGACGAGGCTCTCCGAGTCGATCGATCGACGCAGATCATGCTGAAGGGCGACCGCGTAGCGGTACCGGTCGTCGACGGACTTCTCGTAGATCTCGATCCGGCCGCGACCGTTGTCCTTGGCGATACATCGCGAGGTCCGCCCGGCGAAGCACCTCGTCGGCCGTAAGTGTCGGGTCCTCGACGATCGCCACGCCGATGCTGATCGAGGGCCGATACGTCTGGTCTCCCTCGACCCACGGCACGCTGACTTTCTCGAGCAGTCGCATCGCCATCTGGACTGCCGAGGCAACGTCTGCGATGCCCTCCCCCAGAGCCACGAACTCATCACCGCCAAGCCGAGCGACCGTGTCCTCCGGCCGGAGGGCGGCCTGCATGCGACGAGCCACCTCCACCAGCAGGAGGTCGCCCGCCTGATGGCCCTGGGTGTCGTTGACGTCCTTGAATCGATCAAGGTCGCAGAACAGCACCGCAAGGACGCCGTTCTGCCGGTGCAGCCGCATCAGCGCCGAACTCAGACGGTCCTGCAGGGCGCGGCGGTTCGGCAGCCCGGTGACGGCGTCGCGGAGTGCCTGGTTGGACAACGCCTCCTCCGCACGCCTGCGCGCGGTGAAGTCCTCGAACTGCACGACGATCTCGGTGTCCGCCGCCTCACTCGGTGCTCCCACCGTGGCGGCGCTCATCAACGTCCACACGGTCTGGCCGTCCAGTGACAGCATGCGCACCTCCCGCTGCCGCACGCTGCCGGAGGGCCGGGGACCTCGACCCCGCTGGGCCTCGGCCAGTACCCCGCGGGCCGAGGCGGCATCGTCCGGGTGCACGTGCTCCATGAGCACACACGAGTCCATCTGGCCGACCTCAGCTCCCATGAGGGCGCACATCGCGGAATTCGCGGCAAGCATCTGTATCTCGCCATCGGGATGGATGGATACGCGAAGCGCAGGCGTCGGCGAAAGCTCGAACACCGCCCGCAGAAGGCCGGCCTGCTTTCGCTCGCGCTCCAGAAGCCGAACGAGGTCCGTGGTGTCGGTGGCGATTCCGCCGACGCCCCAGACGCTGCCGTCGCTGCGACGCAGTGGGAACTTCGAACTGCTGTACGTGCGCACTTCGCCCGACGCCGCCGGCGCGATCTCCTCCACCATGATCGGAGCGGCCGCATCCATCACCTCAAGGTCATGTTCGAGGAAGGCCGCTGCTGCCTCGGGCGGGAAGAGTTCCGGATCCGTCGAGCCGACGGTCTGCTCGACGGACAGACCCGTCTGCTCGCGCCAGGCCTCATTGACCAACACGTAGCGTCCTGTGCCTGCAGCGTCACCCTCGTACGACTTGGCGAAGACCAGTGCCTGCGAGCCGTCGACAACCTCGCGGAGAAGCAACGACGACTCCTTGAGGGCAGTCATCGACGCCAACCGGGAGTCCCTCAGCACGGCAAGCAGCAGCAACGTCAGGGCCACGACGATGCTGAACAGCTGCACCGCGATGAGGCGGTCTAAGGGCGATGACGACGCGTTGGAGAAGGCTCCCATGCCGACGGCGGTAGAGGTTGCAGCGAACCACGCGAGTGCGGCGGTGACGGGCGCCACCGCCTGAACCCCGAGCCGAACGGCGATCCACAACGGACCCAGCACGACGAGGTACGGGTATCCGACGAGTCCGGGGTTGGCAGGATCGATGACCCGGAACATGAAGTAGGCAATTGCCGCCGTCAGCACCGCGACGATCGTGAACTCCGTTACGTGGGCCCACCGCCAACGGCTCGGTCGATGGAGCGTGATGACCGCCGGGGCGATGCACACGATCCCGAAGACGTCGTCGATCCCCCAGGACCGCAGGGCATGTGAGAACTGGTCCAAGCCCGGCTCGACGATCTGCAGCAGCAGGCCCGCGAGCAATCCCGAGGCGAACCCGACCGCGGCCGAGACGAGGACCAGGAGCAGGACGTCCTGCGGACGGGCGAGCCGGTCCGCTCCGAGCCCTCGGATGATGTAGATGAGAACCCAGATCTCGATCCCGATGAGCGCCGCGAGCGGGAGGACGACCCTGGGTGGGTCGCCGTCGATCAGGAAACGTGCACTCACGCCGACGACCGACGACACCGCGAGAAGCCAGGCGGCGCGCGGATCCAGGCGAAGGCCCAGCCCGACGATCAGGCCGGAGATGATCCCGAGAATGAGTTCCTCGGACAGGCCGATGAGGCTCTCCGGCGCCAGGAGCGGCAGGAAGAAGAACGCCGCGACCGTCAGTGCCGCCCCGGCCAGCGCATCCCGCCAGGGGAGATCAAGGCGCGGGGTAGGCACGGACGGCTCCTTGCGCAGCATGCCTGACCCCCCCCCACGTCGAAAACAGACAATACCGGCGCAACGGGGCCGAGTCGCCTCGTCACATGCGCGTAACGCGTCTTCACTACGATTCGCAGGCACTCCGAAGGCCCTGCTGGTCCCACGAGGAAGGACGCCCATGCGCAAGCTGCTCATCGCCAACCGCGGCGAGATCGCCATCCGCGCGGCCCGCGCAGCCCGCGAGCTGGGCATCACCTCAGTGGCCATCTACTCCGCCGAGGATCGCAGCGCCCTGCACCGGCTCATCGCCGACGAGGCCTACCAGATCGGCGAGGCAGGCCACCCCGTACGTACCTACCTCGACATCCCCGCCATCATTGACACGGCGCTTCGCGCCGGTGCCGATGCCGTGTACCCCGGGTATGGATTCCTGTCGGAGTCCGCAGTGTTCGCGCAGGCCGTGATCGACGCCGGACTGACCTGGGTCGGCCCCACACCGGAGACGCTCATGCTCACCGGCGACAAGGTCCGCGGCCGCGAGTCGGCAACCAGGGCCGGGGTTCCCGTCCTCGGTGCCTCTGGGCCGGTCGCCTCGCTTCAGGAGGCACTGGAGGTCGCCGATGCAATCGGCTACCCCGTCTTCATCAAGGCCTCCGGCGGTGGCGGTGGTCGCGGGCTGCGCCGAGTCGACGACGCCGAGGCCGCGACGCTGGTCTTCGATGCCGCGCGACGCGAGGCAGCCGCGGCTTTCGGCGACGACACGCTCTTCGTCGAGCAGGCCGTCATCCGGCCACGTCACGTGGAGGTCCAGGTCCTCGCCGACGGCGAGGGCAACGTGGTCCACCTCTATGAGCGCGACTGCTCCGTCCAACGACGGCACCAGAAGGTCGTCGAGATCGCCCCAGCGCCGGGCCTGCCCCGCGAGCTGATCGACCGCCTCTGCACCGATGCGGTCGCGTTCGCCCACGAGGTGAACTACAAGGCCGCGGGCACTGTCGAGTTCCTCGTCTGGACTGATCCCGACGCGAAGGCGCCCTCGCACGCCGCTGGCTACGGATACGCGTTCATCGAGATGAACCCCCGCATCCAGGTCGAGCACACCGTCACCGAGGAGGTCACCGGAATCGACCTCGTGCTCTCGCAACTGCGCATCGCCCGCGGGGAGTCACTCGCCGACCTGGGCATCGCGCAGGAGAACATCTCGGTGCAGCGCAGCGCCATCCAGTGCCGGCTCACGACCGAGGACCCCGCTGATGACTTCCGGCCGTCTACCGGAACGATCGTGTTCTACCGCTCCCCGGGTGGCCCGGGCGTCCGACTCGACGGCGCCACGTACGGCGGCGCTGACGTCACCCCGTTCTACGACTCGCTGCTGGTGAAGCTCACGACGAGCGGGGCGGACTTCACCAGCGCGGCGCGCCGCGCCCGCCGTGCACTGAGCGAGTTCCAGGTGCGCGGTGTCTCCACGAACGTCAGCTTCCTGCGCGCGCTTCTGAGCGATCCTGACTTCCTGTCCGGAGACCTCACCACCGCGTTCCTTGACGAGCACCCCGAACTGGTGTCGGCACAGCCCGGCTCCACCCTGGGCGCCGCATCCGGCCTGCTGGTCCGCCTGGCCGAGGTCACCGTCAACCGGCCCAACGGCGAGCCGAGGACGACGGTCCGGGAACCGGCCGAGCTCCTGCCGGCCGGGCTCGCACCTGCGACTGACCCCGGCGCGACGGCCAAGCAGGTGCTGGACACGGCTGGACCCGAAGCGCTGGCAGCGTGGCTGCGCGACCTCGGCCCCGTCGCCGTCACGGACACGACGTTGCGCGACGCCCACCAGTCACTGCTCGCCACTCGGGTGCGCACCCGGGACCTCGTGGCCGGCGCTGCCGCTCAGGCCGCCCTGCTGCCCGGGCTGTTCAGCCTCGAGTGCTGGGGCGGCGCGACGTTCGATGCCGCACTGCGCTTCCTCGGCGACGACCCGTGGGACCGACTTGCGCAACTCCGTGAGGCTGCGCCCGGCGTGATGACGCAGATGCTGATCCGCGGCCGCAACGCACTGGGCTACGCGCCCTACCCCGACGATGTCATCACCGCCTTCGTCGCCGAGGCGCGCGAGCGCGGCATGGACGTGTTCCGGGTCTTCGACGCCCTCAACAGTGTCGACAAGACCCGACCGGTCATCGATGCCGTCCGCGAGCATTCCGGCTATGCGGAGGGCGCCATCTGCTACACGGCCGACGTCCTCGACCCGGGTGAGACCGTCTACACGCTCGACTACTACCTCCGTGTCGCCGACGACTATGTCCGAGCAGGCGCCCATGGCCTGGCGATCAAGGACATGGCCGGACTCCTGCGCCCCCCGGCCGCGCGGGTCCTCGTCGAGGCGTTGCGGTCGCGCTTCGACGTTCCGGTGCGGCTCCACACACACGACACCGCGGGCGGCCAGTTGGCCACGTACCTCGCAGCGATCGATGCGGGCGTCGACGGCGTGGACTGCGCATCGGCACCGATGGCGTCGGGCGGCAGCCAGCCCAGCCTGGGCGCGCTGCTCGCGGCGATGGCGCACTCGGATCGGGATCCATCAGCGCTCGGCGGCCTTGCCCTCGCCGATGCCGCGAGCCTCGAGCCGTACTGGAATGCGGTGCGCGACCTGTACGCGCCGTTCGAGGCAGGCCAGCGCTCGCCCGCGACGAGCGTCTACCGCCACGAGGTTCCCGGCGGCCAGCTGTCGAACCTGCGCGCCCAGGCCGATGCCCTCGGCGTCGGCTCGCGCTTCAGCGAAGTGCTCTACGCCTATCACGAAGCAAACATTCTTCTCGGCCGTCCCGTGAAGGTGACCCCCAGCAGCAAGGTCGTCGGCGACCTCGCCGTGTGGATGGTTGCGGCCGGAGTGAGCAAGGACGAACTGCTCGCGGAGCCGTCCCGTCATGACCTCCCGGCGTCGGTGATCGCCTTCCTCCAGGGCCAGCTCGGCATTCCCGAGGGTGGCTTCCTGGAGCCGTTCACCAGCGAGGTGCTTGCGGGCAAGCCACCGCTCAAGGATGCGACCTTCAACGACCAGGACCGTGCCAACCTCGCCAATCCCCTGACCCGGCAGGCGGCGCTCACCCGCTTGATGCTGCCAGCGGAGGCGAAGTCGTTCGAGGCAGCTCGCACCACCTACGGCGACGTGTCGGTGCTCCCCACGCACGCCTACCTCTACGGCCTGCAGGCCGGGATCACCGAGGTGATCGACGTCTCCCCGGGGCGCCAGATGTTCGTCGCGCTCGACGCCATCGGTGACATCGACGAGACCGGACGGCGCAGCGTCCACCTGCGCGCCAACGGCGAGCCGATCGTGCTGCGCGTCGTCGACGAGCGCGCACCCAAGTCCGCGACGGCGCACCCCAAGGCCGAGGCCGGCAACCCGGCGCACCTCGGCGCATCCGTCCCCGGCGTGATCAGCGTGGTCGTCAAGGCCGGTGACCAGGTGCAGGCAGGCGACAAGGTCGCGATCATCGAGGCGATGAAGATGGAATCGGCCGTGACGGCAGGTACAGCCGGTACGGTCGACACCGTGCATGTCAAGGACAAGTCCCAGGTGGAGCCCGGCGACCTCGTCGTCACGCTGACCCCGGCGCCGCCGGCATGACCACCACCGGGGGCTACACGTCCGAGCAGCTGGCCGCGCAGGCACAGGCGTGCGAGCTGAGCAGATTCACGATCGACGACGCCGTGCACCTTGGCCTCCTCGCCACGGAGCGGGCGACCTCTGCCTCGTTGCCGATCGTCATCGAGGTTCGACACCTCGGGCGCCTGGCCTACCGCGTCGCCCTTCCCGGATCGCTGCCCGACTCCGACGACTGGATCCAGCGCAAGACCCGAGTCGTCGAGCGCTACCTGCAGTCGACGATCGCCGTTCGCGTGCGCCACGAGGAGAAGGGCACGACCTTCAACGAGGCGACGGGCCTGAGTGAGCTCGAGTACGCCGCGCACGGCGGCGGCTGCCCCGTCGTCGTCACGGGAGTCGGCGTCGTGGGCGGCTTCTACGCCTCTGGCTTGCCCCAGGTGGCCGACCACGAGTTCCTCGTTGCCTGCCTCACTGACTTCAAGGCGACCCAGTCCTCCTAGCTCACAGGCTGAAGCCGGGCGGCTGCGCCAGCTCCGGATGCGCCGCGTCGAAGGCGCGCACGTTCGCCAGGGTCCGCAGCCACTCGTAGTAGAGCTCCTTGGCGGACAGCAGTTCGATGCCCTCCTCAGCGAGCCGCTGAAGTCCGAAGCCATGAGCCGCTCCGGCCGAGAACACCGCATCCCGTACGACGACCACGCGCAGGCCCGCCGCGGACCAGCCCAGTGCCGAATGCGCCACGCACACATCGGTCTCCATGCCGACCAGCACGACGGTCCCCCGCCCATGAACGCGCACCGCCGTATCGATCTCAGGGTTGTCGCCCGCGCCGAATACGGTCTTCTCGAACACAGGCGTCGCCGCCGGAAGGTGTCGGGCGACCGCAGGGGCGGTCGACCCGTTGGTCGCCGCGTCCTCCTCGGTCACCACGATCGGGACACACAACGCGGCGGCCACGCCGCATACCCACCCGGTCCTGTCGTGGGCCGCTGTCTGCGCGGCGCGATCAACGTCGCCGCGATGAGGGCCGTAGAAGCCCGGCTGGGAATCAATGACCACCAGGACGCAGTCGTCGACGTCGATGTGCGGCATCGGCTTCAGTGCGTCCGCGTGCGCTCGACGTGCTCGCTCAGTCGCGCAACGAGGGTCTCATGGTCACAGTCCTCCTGCAGCGCCTCGCGCATGATGTCGGCCTGCGTCTTCGGGGCGAGCCCGCCGACCGGCTGGTCGCGGTCGAGGTTCGTCGGGAAGGCGTACCCTTCCGCGCTCGCCGCGACGACGTTGTCGACTTCGCGCCAGTCCCAGCCCTCCGACACGTGCGCCTTGCGAAGGTCGTCGTAGATGGACGCCACCACAAGTTCGCGATCGACCGACTCCATCGCACGGCCGAACGGCGAGGACACCTGCAGCAGGTTGGCCATCCGCCTGACGTCCGACGTGTGGTTGGTACCGGCAGCATGGAAGAGCGCTGGGTTGAAGAAGACGATGTCGCCCTTGCTCAGGGCCAACTGCACGTAGCTCGACTCGAAGTACTCCCGGAACTCGGGGAGTCGCCATGCCAGATAGCCCAGCGCGTACTTCTGCGAATGCGGCAGGTACAGCGTCGGGCCACTGGCGATCGGCATGTCGCAGTGCGCGACTGCGCCCTGCAGGGTGAGCACTGGCGAGAGTCGGTGCACATGATCAGGGAACTGCTCGGCGATCTCGTTCGACTGGAACCCCAGGTGGTAGTCGCGGTGAACTGCCTGAGCGGCACCACCCGGGTTGACGACATTGACCTGCGACGTGACCTGGTACGCGGGCCCGAGCCACGCGTGCGAGGTGAGCGCGATGATGTCGTTGGCGTAGTACTTCACGAAAAGGTCCGGGGCCCGCACCGCCAGCTTCTCCAGCGCATTCCAGATCCGGTCGTTCGCACCGGGCTTGCCGAAGTGGTCACCGGCCGGTCCGCCCGAGGCATGCTGCTCGGCGATGATCTCGTCGAAGACCCCGGAGACAGCATCCACGACCGACGCGTCTTCGAACGCTCCGGAGAAGACCGCGATGCCTGGCCCTTCCAGCAGCACATCGGCGATCTCGGCCTCAAGCACCCGCCGTCTCTCGGGCTCGCGGATTGACTCGGCCAGGGCGGCAGCTCGGTAGACGACGACGCCGTCGACGATCTCCGCAGCGTGCGGGTAGCGCGACGCGTCCGAAGCTGCCTCGGTTATCTCGACGAGGTCCGCGAGACGGCAGTCGTCAACTGATAGCCACATGCGCGGATTGTGTCAGGCGCGGGTGAGCGGGAGCCGTGGATCGACATCCTGATCAGCCCAGGTCTGGCGCACCCAGGCATGCGATGGGTCATCGCAGATCCGCCACGCGCGCTCGGGCCCGGGACCGGCCATCACGTTCAGGTAGTACATGTCGTAGCCGGGGGCCGCGATCGACGGGCCGTGCCAGCCGTGCGGGATAAGGACCGCATCGCCGGTGCGGACCTCGGCAAGGACGTCGATCGGTCGCTCATCGGTGCCGTAGACGCGCTGGTAGGCCATCCCGGGTCCATCGGGTCCGTCGGCCACTTCGAAGTAGTAGATCTCCTCGAGCGCGGTCTCGCCGTCGCGCTCCTCGTCGTGCTTGTGCGGTGGGTAGGAAGACCAGTTGCCTCCTGGCGTGAGCACCTCGCAGGCAATCAGTCGATCGGCCTCGAAGGTGTCGGGCGTGCAGAAGTTGTTGACCTGGCGCGAGCACGAACCAGCTCCGCGCAACTCGACGGACACGTCGGATGCGGCCACGTAGCGGAACGGCAGTTCCCGGCCTGACCGCGATGCCGGCAGCGCGAAGCGTCCGCCCTCGTCGCTGGAGACCATGGCCGCGCGACCGGCCCCGATGTAGGCGAAGTCGGTGACGCCGCTGAAGACGCTCTCGCGCCCCTGCAGCTCGGCCTCCTCGGTGCCGCAATGCACGATGAAGGATCCGGCGAGTGGCAGGACGATCAGCTCGTTGGCCTGCGAGTCGAAGGACATGGCATCGCCAGGTCCGAGCTCCACGACGCGAAGGCCACTCCATCCCCACCCGGCGTTGTGCGGCGTGATGTCGACCTTCACGGGGCTGTCCGAGGACGGGTCAGCCCTCCTCACGAACACGCTCTCGCCCATTCCCTTCCCTCCCTGTGGCTCGAGGGACCACGATGCCCCAAAATGCCGGCGGTTTCGACCCGGGCGCATCTGGCGCTCAGGATCTGGCTAGATCCGGATGTCAATACATTCATGCAACCAGTCATTTGGCGTACCCTGAACCCATGACGCTGGACATGGTCATCGACAGGCGCAGCCCGATCCCCCTGTACTACCAACTGTCCCAGCAGTTGGAGCAGGCGATCGACCGTGGCGACCTGAAGCCCGGCGACCGGATCGACACCGAGGTGGAGATCTCCGAGCGCTACGGGCTCAGCCGACCGACCGTGCGCCAGGCGATCCAGGAGCTCGTGACCAAGGGCATGCTCGTGCGCCGCAGGGGCGTGGGCACGCAGGTGGTGGGCGGCCATGTGCGCCGGCAGGTGGAGCTGACCAGCCTGTACGACGACCTCGTCAGCTCCGACCATCGACCCTCGACCAAGGTGCTGTCGCTCGCGACCGAGGCGGCCGACGCCAACGTCTCCAAGGAGCTCAACGTCCCGACGGGCACCGACGTCGTCCACCTTGAGCGCCTCCGCCTCGACGCCGGCCAGCCGTTGGCCATCATGCGCAACTGGCTGCCGGCGGACGCCGTCGACCTGACCACGGCGGAACTCGAGACCACTGGCCTGTACGACGTTCTGCGTCGCTCCGGAGTCCACATCCGTGTGGCGAACCAGCGCATCGGGGCGACGGGGGCCACGCCAGCCGAGGCGCGGGCGCTCAAGGTCAAGGCCGGTGCACCGCTGGTCACGATGGAGCGGGTGTCGTTCGACCACAGCGGCCGCGCAGTCGAGTACGCCAGGCACTCCTACCGCTCGGACCGCTACCAGTTCGAGACCACGCTCGTCGCAAGGTGACCTCGCGCTCTGCCTACTTGTCGGGATTAGGCAGGAGGATGTCGCGAACGAGTGACTCGAGGTCGTTGTTGGCCTGCAGGAACTGCCGCAGCGTACGCGTGGTCGCCCCGTAGGCGGTGAACTCCTCAGGGGTCATGCCGTCCTCGTCGTACGCCTTGCGGAACTCGGCGAAGTTGTCGTAGAGATCGTCGACGATGCGCGGGTCGACCGGATCGTCGAGCCGATGCGTGGGCTCGATTCCGCTCGCGTTGAGCCGCTTCTGCCATCCGAACGGCGGGGAGATCACCACGTTGCCACCGATGAACTGGCTCCAGTGCATGTGATTGCGGAAGGCTGCGGACAGCAGGCGCGTGCGGTAGCCCCGCTGCTGGTAGATCTGGTACGCCTTCTTGAAGACGGCGACACCGGCCCACTCCGTGATGCCCGGGTCGACGGTGATCTGGTCCTTCTCCGCCGACACGCGCATCCAGTCGTCGGTGCGTCCGACCATGATCGTGCACACCGGTCCCATGGTGCTCACATCGAGACCCTCGGCCTCGCGACGGCGAAGGCCGCGTTCGACGGCCTCGGCAACCGCGATCGCTTGGGGCAACGTGAACGACACCGTCGCATTGATGCTCACGCCGCGATAGGTCGCCTCCTCGAAGGCTGCCGCACCGGCAGTCGTGACGGGGATCTTGACGATCATGTTCGGGGCGAGGGTGCTGAACTCGACCGCCTGCTCGACAAGTGCGTCGGTGTCGCGGTAGTGGCGCGGGTCAGTCTGGATGGACAGGCGGCCATTGACGCCGTTGTGCTTCTCGAAGGCGGGCAGCAGCAACTCGGCCGCCTCGACCGACAGCCGCTTGACCATGGCCCAGCCGATGTCGTCCTCGGTCGCCGTCGGATTCTCAGCGGCGTACTCGAGAATCCGTCCCTTCCACGTCGGCAGGTCCGCCTTGAGGGCCGACAGGGCGATGACCGGATTGCAGGTCGCACCGACCGCGCCCCAGCCGATCGCCTGCGCGAGCTCGAGCGGATCAGCCGAGTCGTTCCACAGGCACGTGGGACTGTCCTGGGTCATCTGGAGCAGTGGTGAGGCGGTCATCGGTTCCTCGCTGTGCGATAGGGAGCCCGTTCGGGCAGGGTCAGGACTGGGTCGGGAAGCCGAGGTTGATGCCACCGTGGCTGGGATCGAGCCAGCGGCTGGTGATGACCTTGCCCCGGGTGAAGAAGTGGACGCCCTCGGTGCCGTGGGCGTGGGTGTCGCCGAAGAGCGACGCCTTCCAGCCGCCGAACGAGTAGTAGGCCATCGGTACGGGGATCGGCACGTTGACGCCGATCATGCCGACCTCGATCTCGTTCTGGAACCGGCGCGCGGCTCCGCCGTCGTTGGTGAAGATCGCAGTGCCGTTGCCGTACGGGTGATCGTTGATGAGCTGGACGCCGGCCTCGTACGACGGGACCCGGACGACGGACAGGACCGGTCCGAAGATCTCGTCGGTGTAGATCGTCATGTCGGTGGTGACGTGGTCGAAGAGCGTCGGCAGCAGCCAGAAGCCGCCCTCGTCGCCGTCGACGTCGATGTCACGTCCGTCCACCACCAGCGTTGCGCCGGCGGCTGCACCCGCGTCGACGTAGGACTTGACCTTGTCGCGGTGGACGCCGGTGACCAGCGGGCCCATGTCGGTGCCACGGCGGCCGTCGCCGGTCTTCAACGACGGCATGCGCTCGGCGATCTTCGCGACCAGCTCATCGCCGATCGGATCGACGGCCAGGACCACGGAGATGGCCATGCACCGCTCGCCGGCCGAGCCGAACCCGGCGTTGACCGCCTGATCAGCGGCGAGGTCGAGGTCAGCATCCGGCAGCACCAGCATGTGGTTCTTCGCTCCGCCGAGGGCCTGCACCCGCTTGCCGTTCGCGGTGCCAGTCGCGTAGATGTACTGCGCGATCGGGGTCGAGCCGACGAACGAGATGCTCTTGACGTCCTTGTTCTCCAGCAGCGCGTCGACCGCCTCCTTGTCGCCGTGCACGACATTGAAGACACCGTCCGGAAGCCCCGCCTGCTTCCACATCTCGGCGATCAGCATGATCGCGGACGGGTCCTTCTCGCTTGGCTTGACGATGACCGTGTTGCCGGTGGCAATGGCGACCGGGAAGAACCACATCGGCACCATCGCCGGGAAGTTGAACGGCGAGATGATGCCCACGACACCGAGTGGCTGGCGGATCGAGTACACGTCGACACCCGTCGAGACGCCCTCGGAGAAGCCGCCCTTCATCAGGTGCGGGATTCCGCAGGCGAACTCCACGACTTCCTGGCCGCGCGTCACCTCACCGAGCGCGTCCGACAGCACCTTGCCGTGCTCCTCGGTGATGAGAGCGGCGACCTTCTCCTTGTTCGCGTTCAGGATCTCGCGGAAGGCAAACAGCACCTGCGCACGCTTCGTCAGCGATGCATCACGCCACTCCGGGAACGCCGCCTTCGCCACCGCGACGGCCTCGTCAAGCGTGGCCTTCGACGCGAAGTCGACCTGCTTGGTCACCTTGCCGGTAGCCGGGTCGAAGACATCGCCACTGCGGTCGGCAGCGCCGTCCCAGAGCCGACCATTGATCCAGTGCGTGACGCGAGAAGTCATGTGCTGTTCCTTCATTCGATTTCGAGTGGATGGTGCGCTGATTATTGAGCAGGCTTCCACAGGAGGCGTTGGTGCGCCTTCCCAGCCATGAGTTCGTCCTGTGCCTGCACGACCTCAGGTCGATCCGTCACCTGCGGCACGCCGACCTCCCAGAAGGAGCCGCCCTCGCTCCACTGATGCACGGCCACGTCAGTCACGATCACGTGTACGCCTGGCTGGCCGTGGGAACTTCGAAGCGTGGTCTCGAGTTCCGCGAGTCCCGACACGACCACCGCCTCTGCGCCCATCCCTCGGGCCACGGCGGCGAAGTCGATCTGCTGCGGATGCGGATGGTCGGCGTCCGCGAGCATCGTCTTGAAGGATGCGGCGCCGTGCCCGAGTTGCAGGCGCTCGATGACGTTGAAGCCGCCGTTGTCGCAGACGATGAGCGTCATGGACGTACCGACGAGGACGGCGCTGTAGATGTCCATCGGCAGCATCATGAAAGAGCCGTCGCCGAGCATGCCGTAGACGGTCGATCCCGGGTGTGCGACCGCGCGCTCCATGGCCGCTCCCCAGGTGCCGCTGATCTCGTAGCCCATGCAGGAGAAGCCGTACTCGCAGTCGAACGTCGCGACCGCCTTGCTGCGCCAGTTCATGACGATCTCGCCGGCAAGGCCGCCGGAGGACACGACCACGTAGTCGTCGGCCGTGGCGACCTCGTTGACGACGCCGATGACCTGCGCGTACGTGGGGCGATCAGTGCCGGTGCGCACCTGACGGGCATCCAGATCAGCGTTCTGAGCCCGGGCCGACTCCTGGGCGCCAACCAGCCAGGCTGCCGGCGCCGTCCAGTCACCCAGGGCGTCCGTCAGCTCGGCGATCGTCTCGCGCGCGTCGCCGACGACGGGGATGCCGCCGCGCTTGATGGCGTCGTAGCGGCCCACGTTGATGCTCACCAACTGGGTGTCGGGGTTCTTGAAGACGGTGCCCGACTCCGTCGTGAAGTCCTGAAGGCGGGTGCCGACCGCAAGGACGACGTCAGGGTTCCACGCGATCTCCTGAGCGGAGCGCTCACCGAAGACCCCGATCGGTCCGGCGTAGTTCGGGTCGTCGACCGTCAGGGAGGATTTGCCCGCGACCGTCTCCATCACCGGGATCCCATGCCGGTGCGCGAACTCGGCGAGCTCGGCCTCCGCCAGCGAGTAGTGGACCCCGCCGCCGGCGATGATCAGCGGCTGCTGCGCAGAACGCAGCACCGAGGCGGCGTCGAGGATCTCGTCCCGCGACGGGCGCTGGCGTCGGATGCGATGCACGACCGGGACGAAGAATTCCTCGGGCCAGTCGAAGGCCTGCGCCTGCACGTCCTGGGGAAGGGCGATGGTCGCCGGCCCGCAGTCGGCGGGGTCCAGGAGCACGCCGATGGCCTGCGGAAGGCTGCTGAGGATCTGCGAGGGGACCGTGATGCGGTCCCAGTAGCGACTCACCGATCGGAGCGCGTCGTTCACCGTGGTGCTGGGTGCACTGAAGTGCTCGACCTGCTGGAGCACCGGGTCGGGCTCGCGCGACTGGAAGGTGTCGCCGGGGAGGAGCAGCAGCGGCAGTCGGTTGGCCATCGCGACGCCCGCCGCCGTCACCGTGTTCAGCGCCCCAGGGCCGATCGACGTGGTCACGCCCATCACCTGGCGGCGGCGGGCCGCCTTCGCGTAGCCGACGGCGGCCAACGCCATGCCCTGCTCGTTCTGGCCGCGGATGGTGCGGATCTCGGCGCGGTGCCGCTCAAGGGCCTCGCCGAGGCCGAGCGCGTTGCCGTGGCCGAAGATCGCGTATATGCCTGGGATGAGCGGCTTGACCTCGCCGGTGCGGTCGTCCTCGATCTGCTGGGCGATGAGGAAGCGCACGATCGCCTCGGCCGTGGTCAGTCGCATCGTCGACATGGAGCGAAGCGTAGCCGTCCCGCTGTCTAAAGGTCAATATGTCATTACATTTGACGGACGTCGGCTGCCGCTGCCCGGCAGATCGGCGCAGCAGGAGTCCAGTACCGTCTGATTCCCGTTCCCAGGAGGCCCCCATGAGTGCAGCCAAGACGTCCCGCGGCATCGCCGTCGTGACGGGCGCCAGCAGCGGCATCGGCAGGGCGAGCGCACTCGCTCTGGCCGCCGAGGGCTTCGACGTGGTCGCGTGCGCTCGCCGGGTCGATCGCCTCGCCGAGCTCGCCTCGTCGAACCCGTCGATCACCGCCTGGCCGCTGGACGTGACCGATCAGGCCAGCGTCGACGCACTTGCGGTCCATGTGGGCGGAGCCGACGTGACCGTGCTGGTCGCCAACGCCGGCGGAGCGTTCGACGCCGCCACGATCGCGGGCGCCGACCTCGACAGCTGGCAGCAGGCACATGAGGTCAACGTCCTGGGAACGGTGCGCACAGTGCGCGCGCTCCTCCCCCACCTGATTGCTTCGGGCCGCGGCCTCATCGTGCTGATGGGGTCGACGGCGGGACTGATCACGTACGAGAACGGCGGCAGTTACACGGCTGCGAAGCACGCGGTGCACGCGATCGCCGGCACGCTCCGCCTGGAGCTCAGCGGTCAGCCAGTCCGCGTCTGCGAACTGGCGCCCGGGATGGTGCGCACCGACGAGTTCGCCGTGAACCGCTTCGCTGGAGACGAGGACAAGGCGGCCAAGGTCTACGAGGGCGTGGCCGATCCGCTGACCGCCGCAGACATCGCCGATGCCGTGGCGTGGGTCGCCACGCGCGCGTCGCACGTCAACGTCGACCTCATGGTGCTGCGGCCGGTGGCACAGGCGGCGCAGCACAAGGTGCACCGGGTACTTCCGCCGTCGTCCTAGCCGACGACGCGGCCGACGCCGCTGAAGCGGTCGTTGTACCAGGGGCCGAGGAAGTCGATGAGCTGCACGCCGGCGCTGGGGTTGGAGGCGCTGACCATCTTGCCGTTGCCGACGTAGATGCCGACGTGGTGCGCACCGCTGCCGAAGTAGAAGACAAGATCACCGGATTGAATCTCGCTTACCGGAACGTGCCTGGTGGTGTCGAACTGCGCGTAGCTCAGGTGCGGCAGCGAGATACCTGCCTGGCGATAGGCGGCCATCGTCAGCCCGGAGCAGTCGAACGCGCTAGGCCCGGCCGCGGCCGCGACGTAGCTGTCGCCCACCTGGGCAAGCGCGTACTGGACCGCCAGCATCGCCTTGGTGCCACCGGAGAAGCCACCGCCGGACGCACTCGGACCGCTGTCCTGCCCCGCGTTGCCAGAGTCCTGCCCCGCGTTGCCGTTGTCCTGCGACGCGTTGCCGTTGTCCTGCCCCGCGTTGCCGTTGTCCTGCGACGCGTTGTTGCTGGAGTTGTCCGCCTGCTTGCGTGCGGCCGCAGCCGCTGCTGCTGCCGCGGCGATCTGCTGCGCGCGGTCCTGGCGGGCCAGTTCCTCCAGCCGCCTGCGCTCGTCCGCCTGCAGGGATGCGAGCACGTCCTGGGCGGCCTGCAGCTGCCCGGCCGCCTCGTCCTGCGCGGCCTTCATGTCGGCACTCGCCTGTGCTGCGGCGCCCTCTCGGTCGGTGATCTCGGCCTCGGTCTGGGCAAGACGCAGGCGCGCGGTCTGCGTCTGGCGCAGTTGGTCAACCTTCGACTGCTCGAGTTGCCCCATAACGGCCGCCTGGGCGAGGAACTCGGCCGGATCGTCCGCGAGCAGGACCTCGAGGGCCGGATCGAAGCCGCCACTGGAGTAGACCGCACGGGCGATGTCGTTGATCGTGTTCGTGAGCTGCTTGAGCTGCGACCGCTCACGGTCGGCCCTGTTCTTGATGCCCGAGAGGTCGGCCTGGATGCCATCGAGCCGGATCTGCGCTGCGTTGGCGCGCTCGGTGGCCGCCTCCGCCTTCATCTGGAGGTTCTCGACCTCGGCCTGGACCTGCTGGATGTCCTTCGTCGGCACGGCCGACACGGTGGACGCCACGCCCCCGGTGATGAGGAGTGCTCCGGCCACGACGCTCGTGAGCACCTTCCTCCGCATCCGCATCTGTCCACCATGCCCAATGACCGGGGGTGCTCCGTGCCATGATTCATGAAGATTCGATGAAGATCGAGGTCCGAGGGAGGGATTCGACGTGCCGGAATCGATCACCATCCTCGTGGTGGACGACGAACGACCGCTCGTCGGCGTCATCACCAGCCACCTCGAGCGGGAGGGGTTCGTGGTCCTCGAAGCCTTTGACGGGCCGTCCGCCGTCGATGTCGCCGAGAGGCAGCGCCCGGACCTGATCCTCGTGGACATCGACCTCCCGGGCTTCGATGGCATCGAGGTCTGCCGCCGGATCCGCGAGTTCTCCGACGCCTACGTGGTCATGCTCACGGCCCGCGACGAGGAGTCCGACAAGGTGGACGCGTTCGGATCAGGCGCCGACGACTACGTCGTGAAGCCGTTCTCGGCCCGCGAGCTCATCGCGCGACTGCAGGCGATGCTCCGACGCCCCCGAGCCTCCACCTACCAAGGCCCCGTCCATCTTCGGGATCTGCGCATCGATCTGGGCGCACGCACGGTGCGCGGGCCGGCCGGCGAGATCGCGCTCACCCGCACGGAGTTCGCGATCCTCGCGGCCCTGCTCGAGCAACGCGGTGCCGCCTGCACTCGTCGGCAGATCATCGACGCGGTCTGGGGAGCCGAATGGTTCGGCGACGAGCAGGTCGTCGATGTCCATGTCGGGCACCTGCGGCGCAAGCTGGGTGACAAGGCAGGTGCGCCGCGGTACGTGCGGACGGTGCGCGGCGTCGGGTACGCCGCTGCGTCCACACCTCGCCAATGACGGCGCGAACGGCGGGTGACTTCAGGTCCGACGCCATGAATTCGAACGGGACCAAGGTCACCAATCCGACACGCCGACGATCATTCACCTTGTGGCTGCTTCCCAAAGAGCCTTAGGGGGGCGAGAGTTGTGTCAGTCCGCAGAATCACCCATTGCGAGGAGGACGGAATGTCAGAAGCAACCACAGCACCGGCGACCAAGCACGAGAAGGGCACCGGGACCGCCAAGTGGATCAGCTATGTCGTGATGGTGGTCGGCGCGATCATGGTCATTGCCGGAGCAGTCACCTACGGCACAGTGAGCAGCACGCTCGCCGATGAGCGGATCGCCGTAGCCGATGACGCCACGTGCCTGGCTGGGCAGAGCGTCGCAGGCCCATTCGCCGCCTACTGCCAAGCCCAGATCATCGCCGAGCATGCCCTCAAGGCAACAGGCGGCAAGACCTACGCCGAGCTTGACCGCGAGGATCCGCTGCGCAACGTGGCGATGAACGGCTCGTTCCTGCGCGCATCGCTGTTCACCTCAGTCGTGGCATTCGGCGTCGCATTCATGGCGATCGGCATCGGAATCGTGTTCATTCTCGTCGGAGTCGCGATCCTGAATCTGGCTGGAAGACTCGGCGGGGCGAAGGCCGCCTAGCTGCTCAATCGACGCTGAAGGGGCGGGATCCTGGGGATCCCGCCCCTTCAGCATTCGGGCAGTGCGGGCCTAGCCGGGCCCACGGTCTTCTGAAGTCGGTCAGCAGGCGGGAGCAAGCTCACGCTCGACGCGCGGGACGAACCCGTCGCGGAGGGCAGTGGACACCGTGGTCGAGACGCGGGCGAAGGCGCGCACACGGGCGTTCTCCGGCTCGTGGTCATCGACCATCACGTCAACGAGCACATCGTTGACACCCAGGTCGCGGGCCGCGCTGGCCAGCAGGCTCAGGCTGGTCGGGTCGGACGGAATGCCGTTCTCGGCGATCTCGTTGCCCAGGTACTCGATCGAATCCCTCGTGGTCATTGCGTTTTCCTTTCGCTGTTGCCCCATCGTAGGAAATGTCGTGCATAAAGAAAAGCGATGGAAACCGATCGTGTCGATAACGTATACTGATGGTTATGCCCTTTGATGACGTTGAGGTCCGACACCTGCGCGCTCTCCGGGCGGTGGCCGAGGAGGGCTCGTTCATCGGGGCCGCGGACATCCTCGGGTTCTCCCAGGCAGCCATCAGCCAGCAGATCGCCGGATTGGAGCGGGCGGTGGGCCAGTCCCTCTTCGACCGTCCCGGCGGCCCGCGCCCGGTGACCCTCACCCCCGCCGGTCGACTGCTGCTGAAGCACGCCGATGCTGTCGTGGATCGCCTGGGCCGAGCCGAGCAGGAGATGGACGATCTCGCCTCGGGTACCGCCGGCCGCCTCGTGATCGGGACCTACCAGAGCGTGTCGGTGCAACTGCTGCCCGAAGTGGTCAAGGAGATGCGGGCAGCAGCCCCCAATATCGACATCCACTTCATCGAGCACCCCGACAACGACAGCCTCGTCGAGGACCTCATCTCCGGGGATGTCGACGTCACGTTCCTCGCCGGACCGTTCGAGGACAGCCGACTTGACTGCATCGAACTCGGCGTCGACCCATTCGTGGTGGTCCTTCCCGCCGATGGCCTGGAGGCGCGTCGGAACCGCGGCCGCACCTACCCCGTCTCGGCGTTGATCGGCGTGCCGATGGTCGGCGAGCACGACTGCGACTGCCAGTCAGCGATCGACAGCGGACTCAGCGCGCACGGCGTGCATCCGCACTACGTCTTTCGGTCGAACGACAACGGCGCCATGCAGGGAATGGTGCGCGCGGGACTCGGCCCTGCCGTGATGCCACTCCTTGCCATCGACCTCGCCGACCCCGGGATCGTCGTCAAGCAGCTCGATCCGCCACTCGATCCGCGCACGATCATCCTGGCCGTGCGTCGCGGCTCGTCGACGCTCCCGGCGGCGGAGAAGTTCGTCAAGATCGCCAAGACCGAGTGCCGGAAGCGCCTGTCGCGCAGCAAGAACGCGGCGGCGACACCCGCGTGAGGGTGCCGCCGCCGAGCCATGTGCCTAGCAGTGCCAGCGGCCGCCGGCCCAGTGGCGCACGCCCGAACCGGTGTGCTCCCAGTTCGCGACGGTGCTGAACAATGCGTCCTGCCAGTAGCGCGGCCACTTGTTGATCGGTGTCTTGCGCAGCTGTGCGAGGACGCGCTTGGCGCTGGTCTCACCCATGAGACTCGCATGCTCCTTGAGCATCATGTACGTCGCGCCGCGGGCCAGGCTGCTGGAAACCTGGTAAGCGCCACGGTAAGAGCCCGTGGGATTCACGACGTCGTAGTGACCCTCGCTCTCGCGACGGACGATGCACAACCGTCGGCTCTCCACCGCAGTCCGGTAGTACTTGCCCCGATACAGGCTCGGCTCGACACCGCGCATGTCGCGCGTGAGGGTCGAGCTCATCGTGAAGTCGGTGTAGGCCAGATAGACCGCAGTCTTGGCCGTACGCGTGGTCGCCGCCCTGCTTGCCTGGACAGCAGCGGTGGCCGAGGTGAACGCCTTCGGCGCCGTGACCACTGTCGCCACGGCCTGCGTGATGACCGGTCCGGTGGCCGTCGTGCCAGCCACTGTGGCGTCTCGCCACGACTGCGGCTGGACGATGCCTGCTGCAGCATCGGCCGGGGTTTCGACGATCGTTGGCGGCGGGGTCGATGCCGAGGCCGAGCCGACCGACATGGTCAGCAGCACTCCTGCAGCGACGACGCTTGCGCCCTTCGCACCCCATCGGGGCGTGGTTCTAGACATACAACCTCGTGGTCCGGCACCGGAACCCCCTGGCCCGATGCATGGTCGCGAGACGGGTCGAAGCGACGGCAGGACCTCGATACGTCCCGCCTTGCTCACCAGCCGGGCGACCTGGCACAGACGAATCGCACGTCCCTGCCAACGGTGGCCGCACGGCTCCCGGCGGCTAGGCGCCGAGGAATCGCGCTTGCGAATGACACATAGTTGACGCGTCATCCAAGGGACAAGCGTAGGAAAGTGCGGGCCCCCGGGCCAATGATGCGCACCGATTATTCTGTCCGTTTTGTCGCTTTATAACGGCTAACTGCGTGACCTGCGCCACATCCGGACGGCGGTCCTTGGAGGCCGGGCCGTGTGACATCAATCTCGTCCGGCAGACGGGTCTAGGGCGTGTCGGCACGCCCGACAACTCACCCCTCGTGGCAATGACGGAGGACGGCCGGAGCGGAGCGGCCGCGGATTGCTAGGCGGGATCGATCTGCATGATGACGGCCTTCGGCTCAGTGCAGAACTCCCGGCTGAAGTTGCCGCCCTCGCGGCCGACGCCGGACTCCCCAACGCCGCCGAACGGCGCCCGCAGGTCACGGATGAAGAAGCAGTTGACCCAGACCGAGCCGGCCTTCAGCTGGCCGGCCACCCGGTGCGCGCGCGACAGGTTCTCGGTGAAGACCATGGCGTTCAGGCCGTACCGGGTGTTGTTGGCCTCGAAGACGGCCTCCTGCTCGGTGTCGAACTTGATCACCGAGCAGACCGGCCCGAAGATCTCCTCGCGGCACACGCGCGAGGTCCTGGGCGCATCGACGATGATCGTCGGCTTGACGCTCCAGCCCTCGCCGACACCGCCGGTGAGGATCTTGCCGCCGTCGAGCTCGAGGCCGTCGAGGTAGCTCTTGACCTTCAGGAAGTGCTCCTCGCTGGCCAGGGCGAGCGGGAACTCCGTGCCCGGCTGCTTCGGGTCGCCGGCCACCATCGCCTCGGCGGCGGCCTTGAACTTGTCGAGGAAGCGGTCGTAGATGCCCGACTGGAGGTACAGGCGCGAGCCCGACAGGCAGATCTGGCCGGCGTTGCGGAAGATCGCCTGCACGGCCCAGTGGACGGCGTTGTCCATCTCGGCATCGTCGAACACGATGTTGGCGCCCTTGCCACCGAGTTCCAGGCTCACCGGTACCAGGTTGCGGGCTGCGACGCCGGCGATGATCTTGCCCGTGCCGGACTCGCCGGTGAACGTGATGCGGTCGACGTCAGCGCTCTCGGTCAACGCCGAGCCGGCCGAGTTGGGGCCGTACCCGTGGACCACGTTGAGGACGCCCGGCGGCATGCCGGCCTCGAGGGCAAGGCGACCGACGATCGTCGCGGAGACCGGGGTGTCCTCGGCCGGCTTCCACACGACGGTGTTGCCCCAGGCGAGCGCGGGCGCGATCTTCCAGGTGCCCAGCATCAGCGGGAAGTTCCACGGGGAGATCGCGACGAAGACGCCGGCGGGCTCGAAGCGCGTGTAGGCGTGGTGACCGGAGTCCATCGGCAACGCCTCGGCGGGCGTCATCCGGGCATGATCGGCGAAGAACCGGAAGTTCCAGGAACTGCGCGCCACGTCGTGGTGCGCCTGGGTGATGGGCTTGCCCATGTCTCGAGTGTCGGCCATTGCGAGCTCGTCGGAGTGCTCGTCCATGAGGTCCGCGAGGCGGTGGAGGATCGCCTGCCGCTTCTCGAATCCCATGCTCTTCCAAGGGCCCTCGTCGAAGGACTTGCGTGCCGCGGCGATCGCCCGGTCCGCGTCGGCCTTGCCGCCGCACGCCACGGACGCCCATGGCTCACGGGTGAAGGGGTCGATGTCGTCCATCGTGGCTCCGTCGAGGGACGGCACTTCCTGACCGTCGATGATGTGCCCGTAGAAGTCCATCTCCGCCTCCATGCGCTCAAGTGCCGTCCTCGAAGGCTAAGAGCAGGCGGCTTCGGACGAAACCGCCGTTCCTGACGTCGGAACACTCCCTGGATCCGGCACCACGCCAAGACCGGCCACGCCAGCGCCGGGGACTTCTTCTGGTGGTTCTTGGCGCGCCGGACGCCCGCCCGCCCGTACCTGCTCTGGGTACCCGTCGTCCCGCTAAAGCACGAGCCCGGCAGGTCCAGGACCTGCCGGGCTCGGGTGCTTGGTGACCGCGTGGATCAGGTGGCCACGGTCAGGAAGCGCTCGTTCAACTCGCGCTGGTGGTAGAAGATCGCCTTGCCGAGTTGATCCGGGGTCCACACGACGGTGGGACGGTCGCGGAAGCAGCGGTAGCCGCCCGAGAAGGTCTCGTTGCGGTTGCCCGACGGATCGAAGAAGTAGATCGTCGTGCCACGAGTGATGCCGTGACGGGTCGGGCCGATGTCGATCGGCACGTCGTCCATGGCCATGATGTCAGCGGCGTGGAGGATGTCGCTCCAGCCGCGCATCTCGAATGCGAAGTGGTGGATCTTGTTCTCGGGAGCCTCGAGCAGAGCGATGTCGTGGTTCGACTCGCCGATCGTCAGCCAGGTGGCGATGGTGTGCGCATCGTCGTCGAGGCTGGTCTGCACGCGCTCGGTGGCCCACATGCCCACGCAGTCGGTGAAGAACTTCTCGGTGCCGGCCACGTCACCGACCCACAGCAGGGCATGGTCGAGGCGCGGGGCGCCGATGCCGACCATGTGACGCGGGAACGAATCCGGGTTATGCGTGCCGACCTCGAGGCCCCACGCCGTCATCGACGAGTAGAAGTCAATGCGATGACCCGACGGCAGGGTGACGGTGATGCCGTCGCCGACCTCGGCGTTCTCGCCGGCCGCCATGCGCTCTACCGGGTAGCCCATCGCAAGAGCCTTGGTCTCGATGTCAGCGATGTCCTCAGGACGCTCGGCCTTGAAGCCGCAGCGCACGAAGCCGATGCCGCCCTCTTCGATGACGACTGAGTGGTGATCCCACTCGTCCCAGCCCTTGTAGTAGACCTTGCCGTCCTGCTCCAGGGTCTGGTAGAGGCCGACGGTGTTCGCGTAGTGATCCTTGGCCTCGGCCAAGTCCGTAACCTTCACATGCATGTAGCCCATTCGCATGACGGCCATGGAGTGGTCCTTTCTTCGTCCGACTCGTGGGTGGGCTCAGATGCCCGGGTCAGGCCTTCTGGAAGAAGGCCAGGAGTGATGCAACGCGGCGCAGATTCTCTTCCCTGAGCGCGATAGTGACGTCGCCGACCGGTACCGCACGGCAGGAGAGGCAAATTCCCTCGGCCTTCTCCTGCTTGCTGAGGACTTCCTCCGCCACCGTTCGGTTGTACTCGACCTCGCCTTCGACCAGATCGACCTTGCAGATCGCACAGCCGCCGCGACGGCAGCCGATGCGGTAGGCATATCCGTTTCGATAGAGCGCCTCGAGGATCGTCTCGCCTTCGTTGACGTCCACTTCGACGTCGTCCGAGGCGACGGTCAGACGAGGCATTTCGCTCCTCTCGACTTCAGCACGCCGGTGGTCCGCATCGACGAATCACCGTGATATCGACGCACGCTAGAACCTCGCGTGGCCCCGTAACTGTCGTGTTCCTCACAGCGGAACCCGGATTTTGCGGAGGGGAGCAATGTCCCGCCGAGCGGTTCGCCCGCGTCATCACATCGCTACCCGAAGCCTTCGCCCCGTGGAACGCCATCTGTCGCCACAATCCGCCGATCCCCAGCTTCCTGGGGCCTGAACCTCGGGCAACGGCCAGATCCGGCTCTCCCCGGTCGGTTACGCCCGGCGAACCCGCTCACGGGCGAGACTCACGCCGACACAGCCAGCGCCGACTGACGCGCGATCTCCACCTCTTCGTTGGCGGGCACGACCAGCACGCGGACCGGCCCGGACCCGTCGTCGATCCGTCGGATTCCACTGCCCGGCGCCCGGTTGAGCGTCTCGTCGATGACGATGCCGAGGTGCGCGAGCGGTCCGCAGACGTCGCTTCGCAGGTCGGCGTCGTGCTCGCCGATCCCGGCGGTGAAGACCAGCGCCTGAAGCCTCGGGACCGCCGCGAAGTAGGCGCCGATGTACGAGCGGATCCGGTAGACGTACACCTCGAGTGCGCGTCGGGCATGCTCATCACCCTCGTTCGCGCGGCGGCGGACCTCGCGCATGTCCTGATGGCCGGCGAGCCCCTTCAGTCCGCTCGCCTTGTTGAGCATCGTGTCGACCTCGTCGGTCGACATGCCAGCGACGTTCACCAGCTGGAACACCACCGCGGGATCGACATCGCCTGACCGCGTTCCCATGACCAGCCCCTGAAGCGGGGTCAGGCCCATGGAGGTGTCGATGCTCCGGCCATCACGCACAGCCGCGATCGAGGCGCCGTTTCCGAGGTGGGCGATGATGAGGTTGGCCTCGTCGACGGGAATCCCGAGGAAGTCCGCGACCTTGCGCGTGACGTAGCGGTAGCTGGTGCCGTGGAAGCCGTACTTGCGGATGCGATGCCGCTCGGCCACGTCGCGCGGGATCGCGTACGTGTAAGCCTCCGGCGGCATGGTCGCGTGAAAGGCGGTGTCGAAGACGGCCACATTCGGCACCTCGGGCAGGAGCCGTCGCATGTCCCTGATGCCGATGACGGCCGCCGGATTGTGCAGTGGTGCCAACGGGATCAGCCCGGCAATCGCGTCCTGCACGGAATCGTCGATGACGACCGGGTCCCGGTAGTCAGGCCCACCGTGGACAACGCGATGACCTACAGCAACGAGGCCGGTGAGGTCCTGACCGGTGTCTGCCAGCGTGCGGAGCATGAGTGCCAGAGCCGCAGCGTGATCGGGCAGATCCGCCTCGATCTCGACCGTTGATCCGCCGCGACTTTCGTGCACCAGTCGTGCCCCGGTCTCGCCGATGCGCTCGATCAGGCCCTTGGCCAGCCACTCCTCCGTCTGCACGTTCACCACCTGGTACTTCAGGCTGGAGGACCCGGTATTGACGACGAGAACCTCGGTCACGACGCGGCCACCTGCTGCGCCTGCACCGCCGTGATCGCGACCGTGTTGATGATGTCGGGCACCGTGCAGCCGCGGGAGAGATCGTTCACGGGACGGCGCAGGCCCTGCAGCACCGGCCCGATGGCAATGGCAGGCGCCGCGCGCTGGACCGCCTTGTAGGTGGTGTTGCCCGTGTTCAGGTCCGGGAAGATCATCACAGTCGCATGCCCGGCCACCGGGTTGCCGGGCAGCTTCACAGCACCGACGCCCTCGTCGACAGCGGCGTCGTACTGGATCGGCCCGGCCAGCGGCAGGTCAGGACGCCGCTGTGCCACCAGCGCGGTGGCCTCGCGCACCTTGTCGACGTCACTTCCGGTGCCAGAGGTCCCGGTCGAGTAGGACAGCATCGCGACGAGTGGCTCCACGCCGAAGGCGCGCGCGGTGTCCGCGCTGCTGATGGCGATGTCGGCCAGCTGCTCTGCCGTGGGGTCCGGGTTCACCGCGCAGTCGGCGAAGACCAGCACGCGATCGGGCAGGCACATGAGGAACGAGCTGGACACGATCTGCGCCTCGGGCGTGGTGCGGATGATCTCCAGCGCCGGCCGGATCGTGTGCGCAGTGGTGTGGGCGGCGCCGGAGACCATCCCGTCAACGCGGCCGGTGTGCACGAGCATCGTGCCGAAGTAGGACGGGTCGATGATCGTGTCGCTCGCCGACTCAAGGGTGACCCCCTTGTGGGCCCGCAACACGCTGTACTTCAGCGCGAACTCATCACGCAGTGGCGACGTCGCCGGATCGATGATCTCCATGCCGGTGAGGTCGACGCCGGAGGCCACGGCTCGCGCCTGGATCTCGCTCGGATTGCCCAGCAGCGTGATGTCGACGACGCCCGCGTGCACCAGTTCCTCGGCGGCGGTGAGGATGCGCTCGTCGGTGCCCTCAGGCAGCACGATCCGCTTGCGATCGGCGCGAGCCTGCTCCATCAGCCCCGTCGAGAACATCAGGGGGGTGATCGCGTCAGGATGCGAGAGCCGGATCTCCGACGAAAGCGCCTCGACGTCGACAGCGGAGTTGAATTCGCCCAGGGCGGCAGCGATCTTGCGGCGGCTGTTGGCCCGGATCTCCCCGCGTAGGCCTTCGATGGCATGCAGGGCCTGGTACGTGTCTGCCTCCACGGCGATCACCGGCAGACCCGAGGCCTCAAGGAGGGACTGCGTCATCGGGTCCGGCCGATGACCGCAGGTGAGCACGACGCCAGACGGCGTCGGCATGTCGCGGCTCAGCGCGGAAGCGGCCGTGCCCACCGCCAGGTCCGCGCGATCGCCGGAGGCGACAACGAGCGCTCCGTCCGAGAGTGCCGGGAGGAGCGTCTGCAGGTGACCCGAGCCGGCGACGTACGTGTCGACCTCGCGCTGCAGGCTCTCGGGGCTGCCCACGAGGACCTCTCCGTGCAGGCCCGCCGCAACCTCCTCGACGGTCAGCGCTGAAAGAACTGGCAGGTCCCGAAGCACGTACACAGGAGTGCGATGACGTTCGGATGCGATGGTGGCTCGCACGTCGTCTATGTGCTGGGCATCCACGCGGTTGACGATCGTCGCGATGACGGATGCCCCAAGACGGGTCAACTGACTGGTCGAGGAGTCCATGGCGTGCTCGACCTCGTGCCCGTCGAGTTGGTAGCCGTTGACGACCGCGAGGACGGGCGTGCCCATGTTGGTCGCCAGTCGCGCATTGAGGGCGAGCTCGGTGCTCGGCGATGGCCCGCTGAAGTCAGTGCCGATCACGAGGACGAAGTCGAAGTCCTCCTTCATGTGCATGAAGACGTCAACGAGGTGGGCGACCAGTCGCGCGTCGCCCGCATCGTCGATGTAGTCGGCGGCCTCGGCATAGGTCAGCCCGTAGGGTCGGGTGGAGTTCAGCTGGTAGCGGTCCGACAGGAGTTCGATGAGCGCATCGTCGGCGTCGTCGACGATCGGGCGGAAGATGCCGATCCTGCCGACCTTGCGCGCGAGCGTCTCAAGCGTCCCGAGGGCGACAACGGCCTTGCCTGCACGAATGGTCGTCGAGGTGATGTACAGGCTGTCCGACACGTGCGCATTCTCCCGTCTGGAGGGCTTCTGGGCGACCGTACGCCTTGATGAGAGGCTTTGCTGCCGCGGGTCGATCAGTGTGGGAGCGGGATCACAACCCCGTCGATGACGACGTCGGCCTCCACGGCGACGACGTGATCCACCCCGTCTGGCCGGTGGACCACGATCCCGCTGATGCTGGCGACGTCGACCGGCTCGTGGTCCCTCGCGAGGTCGACGAAGCGGCGCACGTCCTCGACGGCGCAGTGCCGGGTGAGGTCGGTCAGCTCAAGCAGCGTCGGGACTGTCCCCGGCGGGACGAGAGGCGCCAGCCGCATGCGCAGGAGCGACTGCTCCACGTCGTCGGTGTCGAGGACAAAGTCCCGTTGGCCTGACTCCAGTTCGGTTCGGAAGCCCGCCAGCGCGCCGCACGCGGTCGTCTCGCGTGACATCCCCCGGCGCTGCACGCGCCCGATGGTGCCGTCCTCGTCGACGCCGATGTGCGGGAAGCAGAAGGCAACGAAGCGATGCCGCCCGTCCTCGCCGGGGACGTGGCTGAGGGCCGCACGCAGTCCGGTACTCCCGACCAGGACCATTCCCGCGAGGGCTCCCACGTCGAATGGCTTGCCCCAGACTGCTTCGACGGAGTCGTCGAAGTCCGCCATCAACTCATCGCGGCAGACGCCGACCAGGGCCAGCGTGTTACTGGGTCGGAAGCCGACCCGCATGAGAGCCCATTCGGACCAGGTGATGAAGTCGTCGACGGGCACGGACCCGTCAAGGAGTTCTTCCCCGGTCACCGGGCAATGAGCACGATGACGATGATCGCCGCACCGACGACGGCCCCAATGATGATCCAGGGTGCACTCTTGCGCATGCGCTGGAACCGGGGCTTGCCGGAGCCGTCGGCGATCTCCCCTTCGGCCTTCAGTCGGTCGTTGCTTCGGGCAATCCGCGATGCCTGCGCGATCCGCTCGTCGGCGGTCGCCTCCTTGGGACCGTCGGCAACGAAGTTCTCGTCGAGGACGATCTCGTCGAAGGGATCGGGCTCACTGGTCATGTCGATCCTTCCGCGGGTGGAGGCGTGTTCCTCGGCGACGAGCCTACGGGGGGCGCTGCTATCAGGTGTCAGCGCGCTGCACCGGCACCACTACCTCGTTGTGCCGCAGGAACGCCGGCTTCCATGGCGGGTCGAATCTCGCCCAGCGGACGGCCCCGCTGGCCGACCAAACGCTGCCTTCGAGCGCCGCGAGGAGTTCGCCCGTGCGCTGCTCGACATTGCCCGCGGACCAGCGGCCGGACCATCGAAGTGCGGCGGCGTCCTCGGCCGGCAGTTCGCGCAGCGTGACCTGGGGGTCGAGCGGCTGGGGGTACTGCGCCAGGGACCGGCTGCCCGGGAGCACAAAGGAGACGACCCATCGTCCTTCCCCAGCCGACTCCTGCAGGACCGGAGCGGTCATCGACAGCTTCTCAGGAGCGGGCTCCTGCAGGACCGGAGCGGTCATCTCCAGGGAAACGGCGCCGCGGTTCCGCCCGCCGATGTAGGACACCAACGGACCGAACGCCCGATTTCCGGCGCCCTCTATGGAGCCGGTGATGACAACGTCAGCGACCACGCACGAGGCGTAGTGGCGTACCTCGACCGGGCCGACTTCGTCGATGACAGCGTAACTCTGGCTCTCGGTCACGCTCTAGTAAACCGCGCACTGCGGCTGGCGGGAAGCAGCACCTCGAAGTGCCCGCCCGGGCCCGGGGCCGCCGACACACGCCCACCATGCACGTTGGCCACCGAGTCAACGATGGCCAGGCCGAGACCGCTGCCACCTTCATCGCGGTGTCGGGCCTCGTCGAGTCGTACGAAGCGATCGAACACGCGGGCGCAGTCCTCCGGACGCAAGCCCGCCCCGTCGTCGTCGATGCGGAGGGCAATGCTGTCCTGCTGGCGAACCAACGTCACATTCACATGGCTCACCGAATGGCGCGCGGCGTTCTCGAGCAGGTTGACGACGAGGCTGCGCAAGGCACTCTCGTCACCCAGGATCGTGATGGTCTCGACGTCCACGGACAACGCGACGTCTGGGCGAGCCCGCCGGACACCGTCGACTGCCGCCAGTACGACCGCGGACAGATCCACCTCGTGGAAGTGCGTTGTGTCCTCGATGGCATCGGCGCGCGCGAGGGCAAGCAGGTCCTGGACCAGCACTTCGAGCCGGTCCAGGTCGTCAAGCGCATCCCCGACACTGGCGCGAAGTTCGTCGTTCGACGCCTCACTGCCGAACTCCAGCGACAGCCGTAGGGTCGTCAGGGGATTGCGTAGCTCGTGCCCGGCATCGGCGACGAACTGCCGGGTCGTCGCCGACTGGTGATGGAGGTCCGCCAGCAGCGCATTGAGTGTCTGGCCAAGCCGCTCGACTTCGTCGCCCGTCGGCTGCACCCGCAAGGCGGTCGAGGAGTCCCACTCCATCGCCTCGGCCTGCGTGCGCAGGTCATCAACGGCACCCAGGGCCCGTCCCACGGCAAGCCACACCGCAAGGCAGACGCCACCGATGATGAGCGGCAGAACCACGAGGAGTGCAAGGAGAACGGCTGACTGAACTCGCTCCATCGGCTCGTCGCTGACGACCCCGCACACGGCGTAGCGACCATCCTGCGCGGGCTTGACCTCGCGCAGGAAATTGGTGCTGGTGCCGTTGACCGTGGTGGTGAACGTGTCTCGCTGAGTGTGGTCGGGCACGGCCGCCGGGCAGATACGCGTCCCGGCGGTCAGTCCAGGGGTCGTGGCGATGATCTGGCCATTGGCGTACATGACCTGGACGTAGACGGGGTTGGAGCGATCGACCACCGCGACGTCCAGCGACTCGGCGCCATTGATGCCCTCCTCGCCGAGGTGCTCGGTGACGTCGCCGATTCTCGTGGTGAGGACATCGTGAGCCGAACTGCGCGCCACTTGCGAGACGAGGATGAACGACGCCGCACCGATCAGGAGCCCGAAGACCGTCATCGCGACGGCGGCGCCCAGCACCGCCCTCCCCCGCACGGATGCCGGCAGCAGCGAGGACATCAGCCCGACTGCTCGACCAGGCGGTAGCCGACGTTGCGGACGGTCTCGATGAGCTCCGACCCGACCTTCTTGCGCAGTTGCATGACACACACCTCGACGACGTTCGGGTCGAGACCGGGTTCCTCCCACACCTCGTCGAGCAGTTCCTGCTTGCTGACCGCCTGGTCCACGCGCTCGGCCAGGTAGGTGACGACGGCGTACTCGCGGGCCGTGAGCATGACCTCGTCGTCGCGGATCCAGCAGCGATGCCGACGTGGTTCAAGGCGCAGGTTCCCGATGGTCAGGACCGGGGCGACGTCGGGCCGTCGGCGCAGCAGCGCGCTCATGCGAGCGAGCAGGACCACGGTGCTGAACGGCTTGGTCACGTAGTCGTCGGCGCCCAGGTCGAGGGCATCGGCCTCGTCGTACTCGCCATCCTTGGCCGTCAGCATCAGCACGGGCGTGTCCACGCCTGCTCCGCGCAGGGCCTCGAGCACGCGATAGCCCGACATGCCCGGGAGCATGAGGTCCAGCAGGATGATGTCGAATGCGCCCGACTTGGCGCGACTGAAGGCGGTGTTTCCGTCGTGCACGACGGTCGTGTCGTAGCCGCGCCGCTCCAGTCCCTGGCGCAGGGCCTCGGCAAGCCGGACCTCATCGTCAACGATCAGGACTCGGGGTCGGTTGGCCATTCCCCCACTGTCCCAAACGCGCTCAGGAACCTGAGGACGGCCTCAGCCCGCCCTCAGTCGTTCGCGGCCGCATGAGCCTCGGATATCGTTTCGATCCCCACGAAGGGAGCCTTGTGCCGACCAATACCTCTGTCCGGCTTGCGAGCCGGCCGACTGGCACGCCCGATGGCCAGACCTGGAGCACGACGACCGAGCCGACCGCGGCCGTCGAGGACGGTCAGATCCTCGTGCGTGTCGAGCAGGTCTCTCTTGATCCGGCCATGCGCGGCTGGCTCGACGATCGGCCTTCGTACGTTCCGCCCGTTGGGATCGGCGACGTCATGCGTGCCGGTGCCGTCGGCACGGTCGAGGAGTCCAGGAACCGTCGATTCCCGACCGGGACGCCGGTCATGGGCACCTTCGGAGTCCAGCAGTTCGCCATCTCGAACGGGTCAGGCGTGGAGAAGGTCGACACGGCCCTGGGCACACCAAGCATGTATCTCGGCGTCCTCGGCATTACCGGCCTGACGGCGTACTACGGGCTCTTCAAGCATGGCCGCCCGCGCGCTGGCGAGACCGTGCTCGTGTCAGCGGCGGCCGGGGCGGTCGGATCGGTGGTCGGTCAGCTGGCTCGCATCAACGGCTGCCGGGTCGTCGGAATTGCAGGCGGGCCTGAGAAGTGCGCCTACCTCGTCGAATCACTGGGCTTCGACGATGCCATCGACTACCGGTCAGGGTCCGTGAGGAAGGCCATCGCGTCGTCGTGCCCTGACGGAGTGGACGTCTACTTCGACAACGTCGGCGGCGAGATCCTCGACGCCGCGCTGGCGAACCTCGCACCCGGGGCGCGCGTGGTCATCTGCGGAGCCATCTCGCAGTACAACGAAGCAGGGCGCGGAGGCGGCCCGGCGAACTACATGAGCCTTCTCGTCCGGCGCGCGAGCATGGAGGGGTTCTTGTACTTCGACAATGCAGCCGACTTCCCCGTCGCACGGCGGCGCCTTGCAAACTGGGTGTCGTCGGGCGCTATGACCGCACCCGAGACCCTCGTGTCCGGGACTGTCGCCGACTTCCCGGACGTGTTCCTGCGACTGTTCTCAGGCGACAATCTCGGCAAGCTGATCCTCGACATCACGGAGCGCACATGATCGATCGCACCTCCCCCCTCGCCGGCCGTCGCGCCGTCATCACGGGCGCCTCTCGCGGCATCGGCCGATCGATCGCGGAGCTCTTCGCCTCCTGCGGAGCCGATGTCCTCATCGTGGCCCGCAACGAGGACGCCCTGGCCGAGGTCTCCGCCCGGATCGAGCCCACGGGGCGCACGTGCGCGGTCCTCCCCTGTGACGTCACGGCCGACGATGCAGCCTCGCGAATCGTCGAGTCAGCAACGACAGCACTCGGTGGCATCGACATCCTGGTCAACAACGCGGGCGGCAACTCGTTCATGTCCTCGCTCCAGTCCATGCGCCTGAGCGGATGGGACAAGACCCTTCGCCTGAACCTCGACTCGATCGTCCACCTGACACACGCGGCGCTGCCTTTGCTGGTGGAGAGCGGCAATGCGTCCGTCATCAACATTGCCTCGGTGGCGGGCCTGCGATCGGCGCCGTTCATGTCGCACTACGGCGCGGCGAAGGCGGCGCTCCTCTCCTTGACCCGCAGCCTCGCGGTCGAGACGGCGAAGGAGGGCGTGCGGGTCAACGCTCTCGTGCCCGGCTGGATCGAGACCGACCTGACTGGCTTCCTTCGAGCCGACGAGGGCACGGAACGGTCCCTCCTCGGCGACGTGCCGATGGGACGCTGGGGCCGGCCCGAGGAGATTGCCGAGGCTGCGCTCTTTCTCGCCAGCGACGCCTCGTCATTCGTCACCGGACAGTCACTCATCGTGGACGGCGGACTCACGGTCCGTCCCTGACTCGGTCAGGACTCCAGCGCGCGCCGCTGCGGATAGACGGTCTCTCCTCGCGCAAGCATCGACACGAAGTCCGCGATGCGCTTTGCCCGGGTGGCCGCACTCTTCGCCTGCGTCGTCCTGAGCACGATCGCATACCGATTCGTTGAGGTCAGGATGTCGAACATCGCCTGCGCCCGGGGGTCCCTTGCTATGGCCGCGGCCAGGTCCGTTGGCACCTCGATCGTCGCTGCACCCGCGTAGGCAGCATCCCATCGGCCGTCGACGACCGCCCTCAACACCTCGGCCTCACCGGCCGGATGCATCCGCCCGTCGATGCGCAGTTGCTCGACGATGCCGACATTGCGGCGCGACCAAGCACTCCTTGCCCGACGAGGCGTGAAGCGCCGTCGGAACGTGTCGTCATCACGGCTCTTCAACTGCCCGTCGATCCATCCGAAGCACAGGGCCTCAGCGAGTGCCTCCTCATAGGTCAGCGATGTGGGTTGCGTGGTGCCCTTGCGGGCAAGCACGAGCCACACGCCAGTGGACGTTGGATGGTTCCTGTCGAGCCAGCGTCGCCACGCGCGCTGGTCGCGCACCACGAGATCGAGCAGTTCGTCAGCCATGCGACGCTAGGACTGCCAGGACGACGCGCGGAGGTACTGCAGTGGCCAGTCGATGGGCTGGCCGAGTTCGTGCGCAGCGCGCAGGGGCCAGTGCGGATCACGGAGCAACTGTCGCGCGAGGAACACCGCGTCCGCTCGACCGCTCTGGATGAGTTCGTCGGCCTGCGAGGGCTCAGTGATCCGGCCGACCGCGGCCACTGCCACACCGGTGCGTCGCCGCAGCTCGGCCGCGAGATCCGTCTGGAACGTCACCACATCGGGGATCATCTGATCGGCGACCAGACCGGCGGACGACGCATCGACGAGATCCACGCCTGCCCGCTGCAGTTGATCAACGAGTTCGACGGACTGGTCGAGGTCCCAGCCGCCTTCGGCCCAGTCCGTCATGGAGATGCGCAGGAACAGCGGACGGTCCTCAGGCCAGACCGAGCGGACCGCCGCCACCGCCAAGAGCGGGAATCGCATGCGGTTCTCCAGCGATCCACCGAAGTCATCGTCACGCATGTTCGACAACGGCGACAGGAACTGGTGCATCAGGTATCCGTGCGCAGCGTGCAACTCGATGACGTCGGCGCCGAGTTCGAGGGCTCGCGCGGCCGATGCCGCGAACCCGTCGATGGTGCGCTCGATGTCGGAGACGGCCATCGAAAGCGGCTCAGGCATTCCCGCGAAGGCGACGGCTGACGGTGCCATCGCCAGCCAGCCGCCATCGGCCGACTCCAGAAAGCGGCCACCCTCCCAGGGCGCCGCGACCGACGCCTTACGACCGGCGTGGGCGAGTTGGAACCCGAACAGCGCATTCTGTCCATGCACGTAGTCGACGATCCGCGCCCACGCCTGCTGCTGCTCGTCGTTCCACAGTCCCGGGCAGTGCGGACTGATGCGCCCCTCGGGCACGACTGCCGTGGCCTCGGACATGATCAGCCCGGCCCGGCCGGCCGCCAGACTGCCCAGGTGGACCAGGTGCCAGTCGCCGACGACGCCATCGTGCGCGGAGTACTGGCACATGGGCGAGACCCAGGCACGGTTGGGGAAGGTCCGATCGCGAATGGTCAGGGGCGTGAACAGGCCGGGCACGGGGTTCCTCTCGACGCAGCCGATCGAGCCGACCCTACCCAGTCGGAGGTGGCGCGAGCAGCGAGACCGCCGGATGCCAACAGCGGCCACCCATCACCGTGACCGTGGGACGATGAGTTACCACCACTCGGAGAGGATGACCATGGACTTCGCACTCAGCGACCGGGCTCGCGACTACCTGGGTCGGATGCAGGCCTTCATGGACGAGTCGGTGTACCCCGCTGAGCCGGTCTACGCCGCACAACGCATGGAGTTGATGGCCGCCGGAACTCCGCACGTCATGCCATCGGTGGTGGAGGACCTCAAGGTCGACGCACGCAGTCGCGGGTTGTGGAACCTCTTCCTGCCCGACTCGAAGGATCCGGCACATGGACTGAGCGTCCTGGAGTACGCGCCGATTGCGGAGCTGTCCGGCCGTTCGGTGGAGATCGCACCGGAAGCCATCAACTGCTCCGCGCCTGACACCGGGAACATGGAACTGATCCACATGTTCGGCACCGCCGAGCAGAGGGAGCGCTGGCTCGAGCCCCTGCTCGACGGCCGCATCCGGTCGGCGTTCGGGATGACCGAGCCCGACGTGGCAAGCAGTGACGCGACCAACATCGAGACGTCGATCGTCCGCGACGGGGACGAGTTCGTCATCAATGGCCGCAAGTGGTGGACGACAGGGCTGAACGACCCCCGGTGCGCCGTCATCATCGTGATGGGCAAGACCGACCCCTCCGCAGACGTGCACCACCAGCAGTCGATGGTGCTCGTGCCGGTCCAGACGCCGGGCGTGGAGATCGACCGATCCCTGCCCGTCTTCGGCTACCACGACCAGCACGGCCACGGCGACTTCCGGCTCGTCGATGTCCGCGTGCCCGTCACGAACCTGCTCGGCGACGAGGGCAGCGGGTTCGCGCTCGCGCAGGCCCGCCTCGGCCCCGGGCGGATCCACCACTGCATGCGGGCGATCGGGATGGCCGAGCGCGCCCTCGACCTGATGACCGAGCGGGCGCTCAGCAGGGTCGCCTTCGGACAGCCGCTCGCACGGCAGGGCGTGGTGCAGCAGCAGATCGCAGAGTCCCGCCTCGCCATCGAGCAGGCCCGCCTGCTGACGCTGAAGGCGGCCTGGATGATCGATGAGGTCGGCGCCAAGGGCGCGCGCGCAGAGATCGCGGCAATCAAGGTGGCAGCGCCAAGGGCGGCCCTCGACGTCATCGACCGCGCGATCCAGGTCTTCGGCGGCGCCGGCGTCAGCGACGACACTCCGCTTGCGGGCATGTACGCGGCCGCCCGCACGCTTCGCATCGCCGACGGCCCCGACGAAGTCCACCTCCGCGACATCGCGCGGGTCGAGCTCAAGAAGCACCTGGCACCGTGACCTCGGACGCCGCGGCCGTACGGGACGAGGACGCATTCGACGTCGCACGGCTCCACGCCTGGATCGCCGTCCATGCGCCGGATGTCGCAGGGCAGGACGACGCCCTCCCGGTCATCCGGCAGTTCAAGGGCGGTGCTTCCAACCTGACTTTCCTCCTGAGCTACGACGAACGCGAGTACGTGCTGCGGCGACCTCCGCGTGGCCACAAGGCGTCGTCAGCGCACGACATGCGGCGCGAGGTCACGATCCAGCAGGCCCTTCGGCCGCTCTATCCGCTGGTGCCCGAGGTGCACGCCTACTGCGAGGACGCATCGGTGATCGGCGACGAGTTCTACCTCATGAGCCGAATCCGCGGGACGATCCTGCGGCGCGACCTCCCAGCGGGAGTGACGTTGTCCGCTGAACAGGCCAGGCAACTGGCGTTCACCGTGATCGACGCACAGGCCGACCTGCACGCGATCGACCCGGATGGCGCGGGCCTGGCCGACCTCGGCCGCGGGCCGGGATACGTGCAGCGGCAGGTGGCCGGCTGGTCGCGGCGCTATCGGGACGCGCGCACCGACGATGTCCCCGAAGCGGAAGGCGTCATGGACTGGCTGGACGCACACCAGCCCGAGGACGTCGCCGCCCGACTCATCCACGGTGACTGGCGCCTCGACAACCTCGTCCTCGAACTCGGCGCAGAGCCTCGGATCGTCGGCGTGCTCGACTGGGAGATGGCCACCGTCGGCGACCCACTCATGGATGTCGGTGCGTCGCTCGCCTACTGGATCACGGCCGATGACGATGAGACGTTCCAGCTGATGCGGATGCAGCCAACCGATCTCCCGGGCATCCCGACCCGCGACGAGTACGTCGCCCGCTATCTGGCGCGCACCGGGCTGGCCGTCGACGATTGGCGCTTCTACGAGGTCTACGGCCTCTTCCGGCTCGCCGTCATCGCTCAGCAGATCTGGTATCGCTATCGACTCGGCGAGACAACCAACCCGGCGTTCGCGCACTTCGGAGGCGCGGTGACGATGCTCATCGATCGGGCCGCACAGCGACTGGCCGCGTGAGCAGTCCCCTCAGGAGTAGACGAACGCCGTCTTGGTCTGGGAGTTCGGATCCACCCAGTCCCCCATCCCCGTCTGCAGCAGGCTGAGGATCGAGTAGGCGTCGTTGGCGACCGAGGCCCGGTACTGCTCCTCCTCATCGCCGTACTTGAAGCTGAACTCGACGACCACCGGGGTGGTGTCCTGCTCGCCCTCGTCGTACCAGGCGACCAATGCGCACTCGGCCTCGATGTCGCGGCTGCCCAGAAGGAGCATCGCTCCTTCGATGACGATCTCGCGGCCCACGAAGTCCTTGACCAGCACGAGCGGGGCATCCTTCGGCAGTTCGTCGAGTGCATCCGCGAGCCCAGGGAACAGTCCGGAGACGTCGCTCATCTGCTTGAGGACCTGCCCGGATTCGAGCGGCTGTGTCGTCGAGAACGAGAAGACGCTGACGAACGGGGGCTTGACATCCTCCTCGAACTTCGTCTTCACGCCCGATGACTTCGCCGCGTCCATGCTGCGGTCTGAGGCGATATAGCGGTCAGGGTGTCGGAACTTCAGCGTGACCTCGCGCTCCCCGGTCTCGACGTCCTCACGTTCGCGCACGATGTAGCTGTCGCCATGCAGCATGTGGGCGTCTGTGTCGAAGAACCGGATGAGCCGGCGCGCCTTCACCTCCGAGAAGATGCCCGCGGCAGGAATGTCCATCGCCTTGAGCGCCTTGGTCAGGTCGCTCCAGAACCGGTCGACCGCGGCTCGGAATACGGCATCGTCTCCGTCGAACAGTGCTGCCTTGAGCATGACCTTGTACTCACGTGACGTGACATCCTGCCGCTTGGCCATGCTGCCTCCCTGATCGTGTTCGCCGACACCCTCGCACGAGGGTGAACTGTATGCATCCGGATGGCAGCCATTCGATGACCCCGGTTCAAGTGACGGCCGGCTCGCGCAGCTCGATGCGGCGACTGACCAGGATCGCGAACCTGGAGTCCTCGTCCTCGCCGTCATCGTCGACCTCGACAACGAAGTCCCCCACCTCGAAGTCCGATCCCGGTTCGAGCGAGGCCGCACGCAGCGCCTCTCGATCCGTGACCACCGACAGGTGGTCCTCTTCGCCGTCGGTGAAGACATGCAGGCGGGGTGCTTCCGGTACTGGAGTTACCAGCACGCGGTAGAGCAGTCGGGCGACGTCCCGCGGAACCGGCCGGACGTCGTTCGAGCAGGAGATCGCACGCACGCTGACCCGGATGCCCTGATCGGCTGCCTCGTCCACGAGCACCTTCGCCAGCACGGCCACCGAGCCGTCAGACTCTGGGTCGACCTGGATTCCCGCGCGGATGCGTCCGTCCAGTTGCTCCAACTCCCGACGCACGTCGTCGTCAACATCAGCACCGGCGACGATGCGCGCCAGCACGACCTCCGCCTGATGGACCGAGTCGTCGAGCTGGTTGTTGATGTCCCGCGCCGCCACTGCCGCCGTGCGTTCGGAGATCTCGCGCTCGCGAGTCTCCTGGGCATCGTCCTGAGCGCGCTGGTAGGCGCGGGCACCGGTGTACGTCACGGACAAGATGACCGGCAGCGCGACGAGGGAGTTCACCAGGGCCACAGCCACCGAGTCCCGGCAGCCCGCGGGTATCGACGTGACGAGAAGGGCCCCGCTGGCGGCCCAGACGGACACGCCCACGACCCCGGGCAGCACACCGGACCACACCGCGATGACCATCACGCAGTACCCAGCGATGTTCAGGACGGGGCTGAGCGGTGCCGCCTCAGCACAGCTGTACTGATCACCCAGTAGGAACCACGGCACCATCGCGGGCGCGAGCACCAGCGCGAGCGCCCATCCACGGTGGACGCGACGGCGTCGAAGGAGCACGACAGCCGCGACAGCGATCCCGAAAAGGCCGAGAACCGCGGCGATCCGTTCAGCGGTGCCGCCAACGGCAGCCATCCTCAGGAAGTTGACGGTGCCGCCCACCGAGATGCCCACAAGGACTGAGGTGACCAGAAGCCGACCCTTGTCGAACGGCGGATAGGTCCGTCTTCCGCGATCGCGGCGGTTCTGGTCTCCTCGCCTGGGCACGATGATGCGAGACACCGAGGCACCACCCGACAATGACTCGCGCGACCAGGTGGCCCCGACTTCCTGCAGTGCCGCATTCAGGACCGTCGCGGTCCCCACCCCCGGGGCACCGGCCTCGTCAGTGCCGAGTCCGTTGTCGACCAGGCGCAGGATGATCTGGCCCTGGAGTCCGGAGCGGGCGCTGAGTTCCACACGAGTGGCCTTCGAATGCCGCACCGCATTGCGACCCAACTCGACCGTCGCCGCGCGCGCGGCCTCGAAGACGTCGCCGTCCAATGGCACGTCCGGCGCCCAGCCAGTGACGCTCACCACGTCGACGAGGACAGGGTCCGCCCGCACGGCCTCGAACAGGGTCGCCACCGTCAGCGCGTCATTGACGGTCGCGGGATCAGGCGTGCTGCGCTCTCGCTCGATCTCCGTGGACAAACGCGCGCGGTCAATCGTCGGTGCGGTCAGGACGTACCTGACCGTGTTGAGCACGGACTCGTGCAGCTGCACCGCGGTCTGGCGCCACAGGCGGGCTCGCTCCTGCTCGCGAAGCGACTCGATGGTTCGTCGCTCGACCTCGACAATCCCCTGGTCAGCGGTGGCCGCCTCGGACTTGAGTCGGTTCCATGTCCACCATAGGAGCAGGGTGCTGCAGAGCAGCTGAAGGGCGGCGACCCAGCCGCCGAAGGTCGCGAGATTCGCGACGATCACATTGCTCGGACGACCTCGCCAGACAATCATCATCACCACGACCATCATCGGCGCAAGGAGCAAGCCCAACCGCCTCGAGGTGAGCATGACCATGTAGTACGAGACGTAACCCATCAGGAGGTTCAATGGGATCCACCGGGCCGACCCGGTCGGGGCAAAGGCGGTGGACACGAGCACCACGACGATCCCCGCTGTGAGGATCCACAAGAACGCCGATCGACGGCTGCCCAGCATCCCGATGACCACGAGCGCAGCCGACACTGCCAGGAGCACGTGCTCGGCGGGCGATGTCCGCGGGAACACCGCCAGTCCGAAGACGAAGGTCACGCCGTACGCAACCGCTGTGCCCATCACGATCAGCCACCGACGCGTCGAGACCAACGCCCCGTACTCCAGCCCCTGCTCGCGAGGTGGCAGGAGAACTGACTCGCTGCCCGGCTCGATGACCGGCGATTCCAGCGTCTTCATGGCTATCCTTCTCGCAGACGAAACGCAGGGAGGGCCCATGGCCACCCAACCACGATTCGTGGTTCTCGAGGACCATCCTCTCGTTCGCGACGCCCTCGCCGGGCAGCTCCTGGCCCAATTCGATGACGCGGTCATCGTGTACTCCGGTCAGTCCGTCGCCGACTCGATCGTGGAGATCGCCACTCACGGCGCCGACTGCATCGTCCTCGACCTCGACCTGAGCGACGGCCGAAACCCGGTCGCGAATGTACTCGACCTTGCGGAGACGCAGATTCCGATCCTGATCGTCAGCGCGCTCGGCGACCAGGCCACTATCCGCGGAACCCTCGTAGCCGGAGCCATGAGCTTCGTGTCCAAGCAGGCCGAGTCCGCCGAGATGATGGAGGCGGTCAAGTCCACCCTTGCCGGTGAGCCGTTCACCTCTCGCGAAGTCGCTGCGGCCCTGCTGTCCAGCCCTGCCACGACGTCGGTGGCCCTGTCCGACCAGGAGCGACGGGCGATGGTGCTGTACGCGTCGGGGCTGAAGATGCGTGCGGTCGCTCGACGGATGGGCGTGACCGAGGGCACGGCCCAGGAGTACATCAAGCGGGTGCGCGCGAAGTACATGAAGGCGGGGACACCGGTCCCGACCAAGACGGACATGTACCGGATGGCCCGCAACGAGGGCCTGGTTCCCTGATCCGGACGGGGACGTGGGACCTGTCCCCAGTTCCCACGACACTTGCCCCGAAACCCGGGCAAGTCGGACGCCTTTCGATGCCGCCTGCGCTTGACTACTGCCGCGCGGGCGACGGTCCCGGCAGAAGCGGAGAGCTCACGTGGACTGGAGCATCGGAAACATCCTGTGGATCATCATCGGCGGCGCCATCATCGGCGTCATCGCCCGACTGATCCTCCCGGGTCGGCAGAACATCCCGTGGTGGTCGGTCATCATCGCCGGCATCGTCGGCATGTTCATCGGTGACTGGCTGTCGAGCCTGCTCGGCGTCAAGGAGACCGGCGGGTTCGACTGGATCCGCCACGGACTGCAACTGGTCGTCGGCGTCGTCGCCGTGTGGCTCACAGCCACGCTCTTCGGCCGGATGGGCGCCAAGAAGGCCGCCTGACCCTCACAACCTGCGAAGGCCCGATCCCTGGCGGGATCGGGCCTTCGTCGGTGAGTCGGTGCCTAGGAGAGCTGATCCTTGATGGCGCCCTTCGCCATATCGGCGCCCTGGTCCACTGCACCGTCGACCTGGTCGGGGGTCTTCTCCTTGACCGCGTCAGCGGCCGCGTCAACCGCGCCGTCAACCTGGTCCGAGGCTCCGCCGAGCATGTCCTTCGCGCTGTCCATGATGCCCATGTGTCCTCCTACGTGTTTGGGAAGTGCCGCGACCCCGTTGGGCCCTTGTCGAAAATACAGAATCCCGCAGGATCGGCAAATGCAGGAAGGAAGAAAGCCTGTCCCCCATTCGAGGAGTCCGGGCTGCAGTCGCCCCCGCGCGCCCCTAACCTGACGCTCCAAGCCCCTCAAAGATGAAAGGACCAGCCATGGCAGGCACGTTCGAGTTGTTCCAGGACAAGGCCGGCAAGTACCGGTTCCGGCTCAAGGCATCCAACGGCCAGGTCGTCGCGGCCAGCCAGGCCTACGAGTCGAAGGCCAGCGCGCTGAACGGAATCGAGTCGGTGAAGAGCTCCTCGGTTGATGCGCCGACCGTCGAGGTCAGCAACGACGAGGAGTAGGACGCCGGCCGGCTGCGCTACGCGAGCTTTGCGAGTCGTCCCGCAACAGCAAGGGCCGTCGTCTCAGCGTCAGACTTCTCTATCGGCGCGTTCGGCGACACCTGGCCGACGCCGACCCGGGTGATGACCTTGCCGCTCAGGGCGTACACCGAGTAGTCGTACGAGTCGGCATACGCGGCACTGGGCGCGGCACTGGACACGAGGTTGATGTCGTACGCGATCGCCAGTCGGGGCACACCCTTCACCGACGGCATGAGCGTGCTGGCATAGGTGACGCGCGCCTTCACCTTGTCGCCGTCTGTGCCGATGTTGATGACCTTGCCCATGTTGCAGTACTTGACGGCCTCGCCGGACATCTCATCGAACGCCGCCCGCGCATCTGCGGGCGTGGCGTAGAAGAAGGCGGTGTTCTGCCAGACGATGTTCGCTGGAAACGCGACCTCCTTCAGGAGCGCCGACTTGGCGGCCTTCTTCGGGGTGGCGATCCGACCGTCGACCGGGTTCTCGCACGCGGTCGGCCGTCGGCCCTTGCCGAGGTCCTCGGTGTAGGACCGCGTGATGTGCCCGTAGTGGTTCGCCAGGTCGGAGACGCGGATCATGGCGCGGTCCTGCTTTGGCGTCACCGGTGCCGCCTGCGCGATCCCGGGCAGAAGCACGACGGCGATCATGGCGCCGACCGTTGCGGCGGCGGCGCGGCGGCGCGAACGGTTCCTCACGACTGCCATCCTCCCCTGACACCTCGCCTGATCCCACACCAGAGCACGGAAATCGTCGGCTGCCTTCTTGGTTCCAACCTCAGGTGGCGTACAGAAGGGCGCGGGGAACAGCCTCGTGGGTCGGCTCGCATCGAAGGCAGAGGTCATCCCTGCGCAGTTCGGGTCCCACCAGTTCCTGGCAGTTCCGGCACACGGTCAGCATGGGCGCCTTCTCCTGTGCCGCGCGAGCCGTGGCTGCCTTGAGTGCCGTCAGGAATGCCCTGGGCTGACTGCCAACGCCACGCACGAGGACGCTCTTGGCTCCGTCGAGGGCCCAGCCGAGGCGACCGTCCTGACGCCACTGACCGTCGGCCATGCCGACCACCACGCGCGTGGCCACCCTCGATCGCGTGCCTCCCGGGCCCATCAGCTCGGCGTCCGTGTCGGTGCACAAGATGGCCACTGAGGAGCCCTCCCTGCCGACGAAGAGCGGGCCGAAGTCGTAGTCGTATCTGGCAGGCAGGGCCCGGAACCACGGGACGCCGATGGCCGCCCGCAGGTCACGCCGGGAGACTCCCAGCAGGCATGCCAGGTCGCCAAGGTCGTCGATGGTTCGGCCCTCCTCGAGCAGGTGATCACGTTCTGCGTTGGACGCGGGACGGTGCTCAGGGGTTCCGTCCAGCCTGCGGCACCGCCGCTAGAGTGAAGGTGACGGTCCTGCGGTGGGCCTTCGAGGAGGAACGCGATGCAAACGATCATCTTCATCATCGGGGCCGTGGTCCTTGTCGGCCTCGGGATCACGCTGGGCCTGAAGTTCTTCAACACCTCCGTCCGCGAGGAGGAGGAGCAGAAGGGCTGGAAGGACTGAGCCGGGCCTGCACGTGGCGTCCTTCACTGCGGAGCTGTTCTGCATCGATGAGCCCGGCGGGTGGCACTTCGTGAGCATCCCCGACGAGCATGCGCCCGACGATGCCGGTGCGTGGGGCAGGTCCCCTGTGATCGCCACCGTGGACGGCCAGCAGTGGGCCACCAGCGCGTGGCGCGACACCAAGCGCGGCTGGCTCCTACCGGTCCCCAAGAAGATCAGAGGCATGCACGAGGCCGGCGACATCGTGAGCGTCAGCATCGAGGTCGACCACACCCGTACGACCAGCTGAGGAGAACCATGAAGCACCGCACTCTCGGGCAAGGACTTGTCGTCTCCGCAGAGGGCCTGGGCTGCATGGGGATGAGCGAGTACTACGGGGCGAGCGATGACGACCAGTCGATCGCGACCATCCGCCGTGCCCTCGAGCTTGGGGTCAGCCTCATCGACACGGCGGACATGTACGGACCGTTCACCAACGAGCGCCTGGTCGGCCGGGCGATCGCTGGCCGCCGCGGCGAAGTGGTGCTCGCCAGCAAGTTCGGCAACGAACGACGAGAGGACGGCACCCGTCTGGGGATCAACGGACGTCCGGAGTACGTGCATGCCGCCTGCGATGCGTCCCTCGCCCGGCTGGGCGTGGACCACATCGACCTGTACTACCAGCACCGCGTTGACCGCAACGTCCCGATCGAGGACACCTGGGGCGCGATGCACGAGCTCGTCGAGGCCGGGAAGGTCCGCCATCTGGGCATCTCCGAGGCAGCGCCTGAGACGATCCGACGAGCCAATGGTGTGCACCCGATCACGGCCGTCCAGACCGAATGGTCGCTGTGGACCCGGGACCCTGAGGTGAACGGCGTGCTTGCCACCGCTCGCGAACTCGGCATCGGCTTCGTGCCGTACTCGCCGCTCGGCCGAGGATTCCTCACCGGCCAGATCACGTCGATCGACGATCTCGAGGCAACGGATTTCCGCCGCCACAACCCGCGCTTCCAGGGCGACAACTTCGGCGCGAACATGGCCCTGGTTCAGCGGGTTCGTGACGTCGCCGAGGACAAGCAGATCAGCGCCGGCCAACTCGCCCTGGCCTGGGTGCTCGCTCAGGGCGACGACGTCGTCCCGATTCCCGGCACTCGCCGGATCGCGTACCTGGAGGAGAACGTCGCCGCGGTCGATGTCGACCTCACCGCCGACGACCTCGCCCGCATCGACGAGGCCGCGCCAGCAGGGGCGGCCTCCGGCGATCGCTACCCCGACATGTCGTCGATCCACGGATAGCCGCGACATGCCTGACGCTCCCGTACAGCTGCTCGTCGAGGACGGCCGCCTGCGGATCGACTCCCCCACCGGATTCGACCGCGCCTCGCTGCTCGGCTCGATTGACATCCCCGTCGAGCACGTGACCGACGTCGAGGTGGTCGAGCGGCCCGGTGACGCCATCACCGGCTGGCGCGAGGGCATCGGCCTGCCGCACCTGCGCATGGGCACGTGGCACCACGACGGCGCCAAGGACTACGTCGCCGTCAACACGCAGGTGCCGGGCGTCGTCGTGACGCTGCGCGAGGAGGAGTTCGCCCGCCTGGTCGTCAGCGCGGCGGATCCCTCGGGACTGGCCCGACAGATCATCTCGGCCCGCGACGCCGCCGCAGGCGGCTGACCGGAGTCCCGCCCGAGGCGCCCCCGGACGACTAGCGTTCGAACAACGACAGCCGGGAGGTGACGCATGGCAACGACAACGGTCGCCGCCGGCTGGCGGCACTACGTTCCGGTGGCGGCCTGGCTGCCGAAGTACAGCCGCAAGGCGATCGCCGGTGACCTGCTCGCCGGTCTGGTGGTCGCTGCGCTGGCCGTGCCGCAGTCGCTCGGCTACGCCGCCATCGCTGGCGTACCGGTGCTCGTCGGGCTGTACTCGATCCCGCTGGCGCTCATCGCCTACGCCGTCCTCGGTTCCTCACCGAACCTGGTCGTTGGCCCGGTGTCGACGGTGTCTGTCCTGACTGGATCCCTCGTCGCGGACATCTCCAACGGCAATCCGGCCGAGGCGGTCGCGATCGCGTCCTCACTGGCCATCGGTGCCGGCATCGGCCTGCTCATCGGCGGCGTGGCCCGGCTCGGCTGGGCCGCGGAGTTCATGTCCCGGCCCATCGTGACCGGTTTCGTCTTCGGCCTGGTGCTGCTGATCATCCTGGGCGAGATCCCCAGCCTGCTTGGCCTGCCACCTGTGCAGGGCGATGTCATGACCAGGTCGTGGTCGATCATCCAAGAGCTCGACGCCTTCACGCCGGCCACCCTTGCCATGGGCGTCGCCTCGCTGGTCGTGCTCTTCGTCGGCTCGCACTTCCTGCCACGGGTCCCGTGGGGACTGATCGTGCTCGTCGTGGGCATCCTGGTGTCGACCTGGCTGGACCTGGCCGCGCTGGGCGTGGCCGTGGTCGGCTCGGTGCCGCAGGGCCTGCCCCCGTTCGGGCTTCCTGCGCTGCCGGCCGGCGACATACTGCCCGCCATCACCGGGGGCCTGGCCGTCTCGCTTGTCGGGCTCGCCGAGGGGCTGAGCGCCGCCCGCCTGTTCGCCTCGCGCGACGGCTACCGGATCGACACGAACCAGGAACTCCTCGCCGTGGGAGCCGCCAATATCGCGGCGGGCATGTCGGGCGGGATGGGCGTGGCCGGCTCGCTGTCGAAGACGGCAGCATCCCGCCGCGCAGGCGGAGTCACCCAGGTCACCGGCGTGGTCGCCGCCCTCCTGGTCGTCGTCGTGCTCGTGGCCGTCGCCCACCTCCTGGACGCCCTTCCGCGCGCGGTGCTGTCCGCCATCGTGATCCAGGCCGTCTGGGGCCTGATGGATGTCAGCGCCCTTCGCCGGTACAAGAGCATCCGGCGCAATGACTTCGTCGCGGCCATGGCCGCGATGATCGGTGTCCTCCTGCTCGGCCCGCTGTACGGCCTGCTGCTGGCGATCGGCCTGGCCGTCCTGGGGTTGGTCTACCGGTCAAGCCGGGCGGACATCGACGTGATGGGCAAGGTGCCGGACGAGAAGGCGGCATGGGGATCGATCACCAACCACCCCGAGCGACGGACCTTCGATGGGATCCTCGTGCTTCGTGTCGATTCACCGCTCTTCTGGGCGAACGCGACCCAGATTCAGGACGAGGTCATCGCCGAACTGGATGCCGACCCTTCCGTGCGGGTGCTGCTCTTGGACCTCGAGGCCAGCAGCCAGATCGACACCACCAGCATCGACATGCTCGAGGAGCTCCTCGCCCACCTGCGCGACCGTGACGTCCAGCTGTACCTTGTCCGGGTCTTCTACCAGGCGCGGAAGGTGCTGGATCGGGCTGGCTTCATCGAAGCGCTCGGCGACCACCACATGTGGCACAGCATCTCGGCGGGCGTGCGCGCTGCCAGGGCGCAGGAGAACCTGAAGGGCAAGGCCCATCCGCAGGCCGTCGAGGCGGACGAGGACGAGGAGGAGACGGTCCCCGACGCGCAAGAGCGAATAGCGGTCAACGACGACGCTGGGTCTGCCGAGGGCGGCCAGTTCACAGATGAGGGTGGCGACGCCCCACGAGCCCCCAAGGGCGGCTACCAGGACCCCTGACAGTGCCCCGGCTCGACGGAACCGGTCCGAAACTAGGCTTAAGGGGCATGCCCATGCCCTAGGCCGCCGTGAGGTGCCGGAAGGGAGGTGTCGCCGTGGCACTCCCGCACGCGCCCAGGAACCGGGTGCTGCCCACCCTCAGGCTGTCCACGAGCATCAGCCCGGCGAGCGCCGACGAGCGTCGGGCGTTCCGTCTTTCGGTGGCCCACCACGACGCCCCGGCGATCCTGCTCCTGGCCGGGGCGCTGATCCTGGTCTTCAGCCTCACCGCCTACATGGTCGACCCCTCAGGTGGCCTGAAGGGACTTGCCGCCGACGTCCCGCTCGGCGTGGCCTTCGTGGTGACCGGCATGGCCCTGGTCCGCCTGCGGATCCCGGACGGGGCTATGCCGTGGCTCTTCGCGGGCATGGCGGTCGCCCTCGTACTAGGCCTCACCGCCGAGGTCTGGGAGGCCCCCAGCGCCCTCGCAACGGCGTACGTGCTGCTCATCATCTGCGCGTTCGGGCCGACAACGTTGGCCTGGCCCCCCTTCATCGCAGCGGCAGCGGTGATGATCGCTGCGGTCGGGCTGGTGACCCGCACCTGGCTGCCCACCGAATGGCTCGACTGGTCGGCGGCGGCGACGGCCTCCGCACTGATCGGCGCAGTCATGCTGGCGGTCCGGATCCGTTCGGTCAACGCCCTCGCAGACGCCAACCACGAGGTCCGGCGGCTGGCCGTGACCGACAACCTCACCGGCCTGCTCAACCGGCACGGCGTCGCACTGCAACTGCCGCCCATGGTCGCCAACGCGGGGCGCTACTACCAGTCGATGTTCGTGACGTTCATCGACATCGACGGGCTCAAGCAGGCCAACGACCGGTTCGGGCATGACTTCGGCGACGCCGTGATCGGGTGTGTCGCCAGGGCCGTCGCGGGCGCGGTCCGCGAGGGCGACATCGTCGCCCGCTGGGGCGGTGACGAGCTCATCGTTGCCGGAATCGGGGCAGCCCCCTCCGACGCCGAGTTCACCGACCGGATCCTCGAAAGCATCGGGCAGAGCAGCATCGATCCTGCCAAGTGGCCGGGCTCGGTGAGCCTCGGGTTTGCCGTGGCACCTCCAGGCCGCCTCGACATCGACCAGTTGATCACGGACGCGGACGCTGACATGTACCGCCGTCGCATGGCCCGCTGACGCACCTCCCGTACCGTGGTTGCGTGCGCGCCCGCCTGCTCGTCGTCGCAACGGCACTGGCCGCCCTGAGCATGGGCGCCCTGCCGAGCACGGTGCACGCCGACACCGGTGAGGTCCAGGGGATCTACGACGCCGGTGGGCAAAGGCAGTGGATCTCGTGCGCAGGGACCGGGTCGCCCACTGTGGTCATCTCGTCAGGGCTGGCTGCCGACCATCGGATGTGGGCGAAGGTGCTTGCCCCGATGCGCGCCCTGACCCGGGTGTGCATCTCGGATCGACCCGGACTGGGCAACAGCCCGAAGCGCGCAGGGGTGCACACGGACGCGGGCGAGCACGCCGCCGAGCTCGATGCACTTCTCACCGCTGCCGGCGAGAAGGGGCCCTTCATCCTCATCGGCCACTCCTACGCGGGCCTGGTCGTTCGCGCCTATGCGGCCGAGCATCCGCACAAGGTGGCCGGGATCATGCTGCTGGACGCGGTCTACCCCGGCATCCAGCGCACCTTCCTTCCCTCGTATCACGGCCCTTGGCACGAGGGGGGCACCCTCATCAACATGCGCAGGAGCGAACGAGCCACCAAGGGCGGACCCTCTCTGGGCGCTAAGCCCCTCGTCGTGATCACGGCCGGCAAGCCGGGCAACGGCACGTCGTGGGCCGACAGCAAGTGGAATGCCGAGCAGGCCCGGTCCGCGCGGCTCTCGTCTAACTCCCAGCACTGGTTCGCGAAGGACTCCGGGCACGTGATCCAGCAGGACCAGCCGGCCATCGTGATTGCGGGACTGCGCTGGCTGCTTGCTCACGTTCACTGACAGGCAGCCTCCGGTTCAGACCCGGCGCGCGCCCGCAGCCGTCGTCTTGTGCTGCACGATGCGCGAGAGCCGGTGGCCGGCCGACACAACAAGGCGGCCCAATCGATCCGGGTTCGCCGAGATGTCATGCACGGAACCGGTGATCGACACGGCAGCGCGGGCAATGCCACGCGCATCGACGATCGGCGCCGCCACCGAGGCCAGCTGCAGCATCACCTCCTGGTTGGCGGTCGCATAGCCGCGCTGCCGGATCCTCGCCAGCTCGGCGAGGAACGCCTCCTTCGTGGAGATCGTGAACGGCGTCAGCGCCGGGAAGCCCGCGTCGATGCGCGCCTGCGCGGCCGTCGGGTCGTAGGCGCATATCGCCTTGCCGCTCGACGTTGTATGCAGCGGCCAGCGGCGGCGGTACTCGCTCATGGCGTGCATGCCCCGAAGCGTCACCAGCCGCTCGAGGAACAACGTGTCGGCGCCCTGCGCGACCGCAAGGTGGACGGTGAGGCCGGAGACCTCGCGCATCTCCTCAAGCAGGCCACGGGACTCCCGACGCAGTTCGATGCGGCTCAGGGCCAGGTGCCCTAGTTCGAACAGGCGCAGGCCGAGTCGATACCGGCCGTTCTCCGGGTTCTGCTCCACGAGACCGCCGTTGCACAGCGTGGTCAGCAGGCGATGGGCCGTGCTCTTGGCGACGCCCAGCTTGCGGGCCACCTGGGAGACCCCCAACTCCTCCTCAGTGGCGAAGAGGTCGAGCAACTCGATGGCGGAGGCAACGGACTTGAGCCCGCCCTCATGATCGAGACCTGACACCGTGCACCCGTCCCCTCGTGAACGCGTTACACGATACGACCTCCCAGCCCCGAAGGGAGGCCTGATGACCAAGGCCGAAGACGCGACAGGCCCCGCGGGGCTCGGCGGTCAGCGCTTGATGAGGGGCGACCTCACGACGCTGGCCGCGGCACTGGCGTCGAGGAACTCCTCCTTGTAGATGTCGCGAGGGAACAGCCGCTTGAGCATCAGCGTCTTCAAGGAGGCCTCGACCATCGCCGGCGGACCGCAGACGTATCCGATATGCCCCTTGAGGTTCTCGTGGTCGTCGTTCAGCACGTCGGTCACCATGCCTGACGAGAAGCCCTCGGCCTCCTCCTCGGACAGGCAGGGGCGGTAGGTGAAGCGATCCGGGTACTCTGCCGCCAGGGCCTGGAACCGATCGACGTCGTACATCCACTCGCGGGTGCGCGCGCCCTGGTACAGGGTCATGTGGCCCACATCGTCGATGTCGTTCTCGAGGGCGTGCCTGATCATCGCGGCGATCGGTGCGAGACCGGTTCCGCCCGCGATCAGCACGGACGGCTCACCGCGGTCGGTGCGCAGCACGAAGCGACCGTACGGGCCGCTCAGTTTGATCGTGTCGCCCACCGTGAGGTCCTTGAAGATCCACCCGTCGGTCGCGAGGCCCTCCTTGGTGCGCCGGATCTGGAACTCCAGGATCCGCGACTCAGTCGGGATGTTGGCCATCGAGTACGTACGCGTGAGACCGTCCCTCCCAGGGATCACCAGCGACATGTACTGGCCGGCGTTGAACGTCAGGTCGCGGTCGAGCTCGATCAGCAGCCGCCTGGTGTCGAGTGCGACGTCTTCCATGCTGATCAGGGTGCCCACGTAGTCCTGCACTGCGTGGACCTCGATGGCGTCGTCGGCGTCGATGTCGGCCTCGATGATCACGTCGGACCTCGGCTTGCACACGCACAGGAGCGTCTTGCCCTCGTCCCGCTCGAAGTCCATCAGCGCGAAGGACGATGCCTCGCCGTGATCGACCTCCCCTTCGAGCACCTCGGCCTTGCAGGTGGCGCACGTGCCGTGGGTGCAGGAGTGCGGAACCCACACACCCGCGCGCAGGCAGGCGTCCAGGATCGTCTGGTCATCCCGACAGGTCACTTCTCGGCCGAGCGGCTCGATGGTGATCTGATACTCGGTGGTCATGACCGCCTCCTGCTCGTTCTGTCGTGGTGGAACGTCTTCGCCAGTGTTGCCATGCGACTCGGGGCCCGGCACCAGTATCGATGCCGGGCCCCGAGACCTCGATCTAGAGGGAGAACTCGACCAGGCTCTTGTGCCCGACGCCGTTCGCCTCGAGAGACGCGCCCATGTCCGGGGTCACAGCGACATGGTCGATCTTCCACTTCGCGCTGTCCAGGCTCTCCGGCACGAAGTCCGGATCCGCCGTGTAGAAGCCCTTGAGGACCTCGTTCACGAGTGCACCGAACGGCATCGCCTTCGGGAACCGGAACGTCTGCGCTGACACGAAGAAGACGTTGCCGTTCCACCAGACGTGGACCAACTGGTCATCCCCGTACAGCTCCGCTGCCGAACGAGACGGAAAGTCGTATTCGGCGATTGCCACAACTGCCATGGATCAGCCCTCCTTCGCGGCCTGGCCATGCCATGCCAGCCAATTGAGATTGTCAGGTGAGCCGAGGTACTCGCCACCGTCACCGGGCTGGAGCCCGTACCAGGCCGCCACGTCCGGCAGGGTCGGCCCGCCGCAGTTGCCCTGGAAGATCTGGTGCACGGGAAGCCACGACTGGCGGTACTTGACCGGTTCGTTGTCGAAGATCGTCTGGCAACCGTCCGAGCAGAAGTCGTAGCGCTCCCCCTCGTAGACCGACTGCCGCTGGCACTGGGTCAACGGATCGCCGGGCTCGGTGAAGCCCATCGGGATCTGGCAGACGGTGCACAACTGCGGCAGGCCGGGGTTGAAGTAGCGGCCACCGGAATCCACGACCTTCTGAGCGCGATCCCAGACCGTCGCCTTGAAGACCGGCCACGTCTCGGGATAGGACTCCATGAGCCAGGCCTGATCCTCCGCGTCGGGAATCGTCGTCTGGAACGCCGCTGCGTGGCTGTACTGGTAGAGAATCCAGTAGACCTGGTGCGACAGGATCTCCTTCTCGTCGATCGCCCACTGGACGTCGCGGGGCGGCTTGATCCCGTAGTACTCGAGGTCCTTGAACAGACCGTTGAGCATCTGCTCCTCGAAGTACAGCTCGAACGCTTCCTTCCAGCTCATGACCCGCTTGGGGAGCATGTAGTCCATCATTCCCGCGACGAGGGAGATGAGCCGGTATCCGCGCCAGAACCACTTGTCGAGCCAGGCCTGCACGATGGGCAGATTGTCCTCGTCCTGCTCCAGCATGAACTTGATCGCCTCAAGACCGAGAGTCATGTGGCGCGACTCGTCGGACTGCGCCGAGAAGCCGAAGGTCATGGTGGGCAGGTCGCCATTGAACGCGGCACCCGACATGAACGGAACGAACAGCAGGTTCGTCAGGAGGTACTCGAAGGAGAACCCGATGGCGATCAGCCACTCGAACGGACCGGCTGTCATGGCGTCCTCGAAGAACGACTTCGGCACCGACAGGTACCAGACGCGGTCGCTCCACTTGTGCCAGTCGTGCATGCCGTCGAAGTACTTGTTGTAGTGCGACAGCGTATGGATCTCCGTCTGTGCGTGACGCAGCTCGTCCATGCTCTGGCAGAGCGCCGCGAAGCGGGCACCCGGGCCGTTGAGGTAGCGAGCGCAGTTGGAGAACATCCGGTGCGCGTCGTACTCGTGGATCGGAATGCCCTGCATGAAGATCTTCATGGCGTTCATGTAACGCGCCTCGGTCAGGCCCAACTGGCCCTGCGACTGCGCGAACCCGTCGAGAACCGCGTACAGACGACGGTCCTTCTCGGCCTGGTACTTGTTGTACGCCTCGACGGTCAGCCGGAACGGGTCCTCCCACTTGTTCCAGTCGTGGACCTTGATGCCCTCGAACTTGGTGAAGGGGAAGATCGCGTCCTCGGCGACGTACGTCGGCGTCCAGTCGAGGTCGTGCGTCAACGCCGTGTACCGCTGCTTCATGGAGAGCTTGCGGGCCGGCTTCTGTGCAGGAACGGTCATCTAGCTACTCCTCAGTGATTCCAGGCGATGACGATCTGGTCATCGTCCCACTCAACGAACTCGCCAAAGTACGAGATGATGGCCATCTGGAACTCGTGGGTCTCCCACGGACGTCCCAGGCGGGCCTCCACGCTCGCCTGGTTGATCACCAGGCGACCGGTCTTGGTCAACCGGATCATGCCGGGCATGTGCCGGATGTTCAGGTCGTCGTTGTCGGCCTCAATGGCCTCGACGAGCGCGCGGTTCTCCTCGTTCTCCTGCAGGTCGACGCCGACAGGACGCGGCTCAGCGGTAACTGACATCACTTGCCTCCCGGAACAGTCAGGCCGAGCGCGCCGAGTTCGGCGGCCACCGCGGCCGCAGTGGCCTCGACGTTGGCGACGGCACCCGTTGCCGCACGCGCGTCGAGTGCTGCAGCCACATCCGTGACGGCCTCGACGACCTGCGCCCAGCGGGCGGCCAGCACCTCGTTGTACGCGGCCTTGTTGGCAGCGCCGTACTGCTCATCGGCGAACCAGGTCTTCGTCAGGTGGTCAAGCCAGCGACGCTGGTCGTTGAACCACGAGGAGAAGTGCTGCGCGAGGAGGCTGTATGCGCCAGCTCCACCGACCAGCGCGGCCTCGTCGAGATGGGAGTACATGACCGGGTAGAGAAGCCGATCGGCGAGATCGACAGTGAGCAGCTTCATGGCCCAGTCATCACCGGCGAGGGTCTCCTCAATGAGCCGACGAAGGCCCTGCAGAGCCGGATCGCCCAGCCACTTCTCCTTGGCCGACGTGAGGGCGTGATCGTGGCCCTCGGCGTAGACGATGCCGATGCGGGAGATGTTCTGCGCGTTGCCGATGCGGTCGAAGGCCGCGTAGGTGCAGCACTGGTCGATCGTCGTGCCGTACGCCCAGCGGGAACCTTCGATGCTGACCAGCTCGGCGCCGGCCTCCCAGTGCCGCAGCGGGATCAGGATCTCGCCGACGATGGAATCCCAGCCAGCGGGGAGCTTCTGCAGCAGGTCGCGCGTCTCGATGTAGTCGATCGACTTCACGAAGGCGTCGTTCATGGCTGCACGCGACTGAACGTAAGGCGCGTAGTAGAGCTGCCGCGGATCAAGGAACGAGTAGGGATCGGTCAGCTTGAACGCTGTGTAGTCGGCGTCGTAGACATCGCGTGAAGGCCCGTAGAGCGGCTTGTAGTGAAAGTGCTCCACTGCCTGGATGTCGATCGAGCCCTCTTCATAGCGGGAAGCAGGACGATCGCCGTACCTCTCCACCAGATTGGTGAAGGTCTTCCTCTTCGGTTCGATGACCTGCGTTCGCAGTTCGAACTGCATGCTCACCTCCTGAGCGGTACTGGTGGATTAGTTCAAGTGCGCCGGGTGGCGCGGGGTGTCCGACTCCAGGAGCAGGAGCAGGAGCAAGTCCTCAACCGATTCACGATCCGCAAGTTCATGCGGCTCAGAGTTGTCGAGACCATCGGCGACGACGCGGCCGTAGGCCGTGCCCTTGCCGAAGACTGTGGAGATGACGGCCGCGCGGCCGCGGTAGTACACCGAATAGAGCATCTCGTTGCCGATGATGTCGTCGACAAGGCTCATGTGGTCGTCCTCGTTGGCAAGGACGGCGTTCGCCTCGCACATCAGCTGCTCGGTCAGTCCGCGATAGGCGACGTGGATGTCGTTGCCCTTGCCCGTGCTGCGGTACTGCGATGGGAGCAGGGCCGGTGTGGGCAGATCCTCAGGATTCACGTCCTCACCGAGGAGTTCGGCTACGCGCATCATGAACGGCGTCATCTAACCTCCCGATGTGATTCCGGCCACGCGACTGTGGGTCGGAAACTAGGTGCAGTAAGCGATGGCATTCGGACCTCGTTCCCGCCTGCGGAACGCAAGTTTTGTGGCTGTCCCGCAGACCGGTACAAAGTTCACAGAAGTTCGCGAAGCGCAAGGGTCGGAGGCCACGGGGCCGGTCAGATTCGGTCGCGACTACGTCGACGGAGGCCCGATGACCGAGCAACCCGGAAGTAACGCGGCCCCTCCTTTGGCCGTGACGGTCGTGGTGTCGCGGCACCCGGCACCGGGCAAGGACGTCGAACTGACGACTTGGGCACACGGCATCAGCGAGGCGGCCGCGAAGTTCGACGGCCACCTGGGGGCGCAGATCTTCCCACCGTCACCGCCCGACCGCGAGGACCTCGTCATCGCCTTCAGCTTCGCCACCGCCGCCCACCTGAGCGCGTGGGAGCGCAGTGCTGAGCGGGCCGAGTGGATCGCGAGGTCCCAGCCGCTTTCCACCGGGACGCTGACGACCCACGCGGTCAGCGGCTTCGAGGGGTTGTTCGCCCCGAGCGTGCACGCCACGACCTCGCCGCCGCCACGCTGGAAAACCGGGATCGTGATCGCGCTCGCGCTGTTCCCGATGTCGCTGCTGCTCAACTGGCTGGTGATCCCGCACGTGGCGTCCTGGCACGTGGTGGTCCGCGTCGCCGTGTCCGTCGCGATCATCGTGCCGTGGATGGTCTACCTGGGCGTGCCGTACCTCACCAAGTGGCTGCGGCCCTGGCTCACCAAGCCCCACCCCTGAC
>Ga0194043_1000006_pt1 | contig 101200 bp, 90 predicted proteins | sample JunL4415m_MetaG_FD_161274 | JGI IMG/M metagenome (GOLD analysis project Ga0194043, IMG submission 161274) | Anoxic zone freshwater microbial communities from boreal shield lake in IISD Experimental Lakes Area, Ontario, Canada - Jun2016-L442-15m | ecosystem: Environmental > Aquatic > Freshwater...
GCACCACGCCCCCCTCTACCAGCAACAGGTCCAGCACCACGCCCCCCTCTACCAGCACCACGACCCCCACGTCCACCACCCACTGGTAGCGCGTATTGAAATCCAGGAGGAATGCCAGGAAAACGAGCATTGCAACGATCGATACAGGTTTGTAAACGTGGATTATTACCACCCAATAAAATATTGGTCATGTATTCTCGTAAATCATCGCGTCGTAATGAAGAATAACCAGGAAATACGCCACGGTTTTGACGACAAATAGATCGTAAATCTTCGAGACTTAATTCTGGTATAATATTGACGGCATCATGAATAAAATTCATTTTTTTTTATAACATGTATAATAAATCTTTCAGAAAAAAATGCCCGTTAGTACTATCGATATTTCCAACAGTTGTGCGTTTTCAATCAAACATCCAGATCTATCGTTCACTGAAAGTGTGATTTCTATTTTTTTGGTCATTTTATTTAACGTTGGTCTTCTTTTACATTTACGTGATATTATCATACCTACCGATACTGTTCAATGTCCTAAATCGTTACACAAACAGCTCTCTCTTAGTATCGAAATTTATATGAACATTGGATCTTATTTTTTTGTTTTTGAAGCTTTTATTTCTTTATTACGCGAATTTATATTTCATATTATTTTTTATAAATTACAATACGCCGTGAGTCCTGATTTTTTAGATAAAGGGTTAATCGCTTATACTTTATTCATTGTCGTTATTAAAGCTTTGACAGCTATTACACTCATTTTATTATTAATTTTTATTTATACGAAATCACCACCTTGCATTAAACACGACGTAAACCCCAGTAAAAAAATTTTAATATAAAAATTCGTTTGTTTGTGTGTATTTTTAGTGTTCTTTTTAAATTAATTGAACATGACCATTCCGAACATCGTTCATTTTATTTTTGGGTTCAAGGAACAAACGACCCCTTTTCCTTTTATGTTTTACGTTGCTATTTGGAGCGCACATTCTGTAAATCATCCGGAACGTATCTTGTTACATTATCATCACATGCCTTACGGACCGTGGTTTGAAAAAGTGAAAGAATTATGCGAATTGTGTTATGTAGAACACGTACCAGACTACATCGGAACAAAACCGATCGTACAAACTGCTCACGCAGCTGACATTTATCGTTTACAAATGCTCAAACAACACGGTGGTATTTATTTAGATATCGATACCATTTGTGTTCGTTCGTGGTCTCATTTACTGCAATACGCTTGTGTTTTGGGTGAAGAACGTGCCCACGACAAATTGTATGGATTGAGCAATGCGATCCTGTTCAGCGAACCGAACGGTGCGTTCGTTAATATTTGGCTTCAGAATTATGCATCTTATTTTCAAAGTTCCGGTTGGGGTGAAGCATCGATTCAAATGCCCTTACAAATAGCACATTTATTTCCTGATTATTGTCATGTTCTTAGTAATAAAGCGTTTTGTTATCCTTCGTGGGAAATGTGTGAAAAGATTTTTCAAACGGTGGATAACGTGGACGATCCAGACCCTGATTTAATTACGTTACATTTATGGAATACGAACACTGTTAGCAAAGAGCATATCGAATCTATTATAACGGATTGGACGTGGGTGACCGATCATCCGTTGACTTTATATGCCCGTTTAATTCAGAAAATTTTAAACACGAAATAAATTTATTTTCGTATTAATAAATAATACGTTGAATTACTAATACATAATGGCAAAATCAAAACTTTCCACGAAAGCGAGTTCAGTGGCTAAAAAAGCAAAATCAGCACTTAGTTCTGCTGCTAAAAAAGCAAGATCAAGTGCTTTAGGAAAAACCGTGTCATCAGCTGCTTCCAAAGCGCTAGCCTCGTCAACGGGTAAAAAAATCAAAGGTGCGATGTCGAGTATGAGAAATAAAATACAAGGTCTGCTTAAAAATCCAAAAGATTTTAAAAAACAGCTTAAGAATTTATTCTCCTTCCGTACTTACATTCACGTATTCGTGATTCTTATTTTAATTATTTTCATTGTCTTAGAATTTGCAGGTATTTCGATTACACGGTTAGCTATTTTATTCGTCATGGTGTTTACGTATATTTTCGAAGGGTATATATCCAGTTCAATTTACAGTGTTCTATCAAATCTCAATTCCACGGTCACAACAGCAGCAGATGTGGTCGACACCGCTGACGCAGCGTCTTCGGATTTAAACAAGGTGTTTCAGAATAGCACTGCTACTGAAGCATTCGATGTGACGAACAACAACGAGACATCCATTATTTTAGTGAAAGCAACGTGGTGTTCTGTTTGCACTAATTATCTGAAAAGTGATCAATGGGCTACACTCGTGGCCACAGTACAAGCCAGTAATTATGCGGTATATGTCATTGATTTAGATCAGAACGCTGATTTAATTCCATCTTTATTGACAATTCCTGTATCCAACATAACACACGTGCCCATGTTATTTTTGAAATATAATTCGACAGTGTATAATTACGAAGGTGATTTGAACAATCCACAAGAAATAGTAAACACGTTAGCACAAATGGTAAACCCATGAAAATAAAGACAATCGAAAAATAAAAACTGTTAAAACATCTTTGATTATGGAAACTCACATCGTTTTGTTTATTACTTGTGGATTTATGAGCGATAGAATTTTAAAAGATGTGTTTTCTGGAGATTATGAAATTAATTACACGGGACAAGTGTGTGGAGGAAAAGACGATGTTTTAACAAACGGTGTAAGACATGGACAAAATTTCCACGTTTATTATCGTGAGAATAAATACACCGTATTTACCTATTTAGGACAGACACAACAAACACTGATCGAACACGAACGCATGGTACCAAAAGGTTATAAAGCCAACGAACAACAGTGTTTAAAAATACGTCTTTATTTAGAAAAACAAGCAGTGAACAACGAACCAATTCTACGACACGATAATGAAACGTTTAAACGTGCCGCACTCACACATGCAGGGTTGAGTGCAAATTGTTCGGTATTCACAGGTATTTATGAATTACAATTATTAAACATTTAAAGAAAAAGAAATAACGTTTTTCTTTAACCGTTTATTATGAAGCTATTATTCTATTTATTATTTTATTTATTATACGTTACGTTATAAAATACATTGCAACGTCCATAAATCAAAACACAACGAAGGATTCGTGATGTATTCATAAGGAAGGTATAACATGCCTTTATCACCGAAATCAATTCCCCAAGAGTTTTGACACGTGAATCGTTTTTTGATATTGTCGTAACCGATCAATACTAAACTATGATTACCTAAATGTGTTTCGGTAGTTATGTTAGGCATAGGAACAATGCCGGTAGATTGTACGCTCTGTGTTAAAAACGATTCATACACCGCAATACCGAACACGACAGGATTTTGATTATAAATCAAATTAGTTAAATTTGTAATGTTTTGTGCAGCAACAAGATATACAAATTTCTGAAAAAGACGTGCATTTTTAAAACACTGTATCGAAGGTAATTGTGTGTAATTCATGATCAAATATGGCATCTCTAATTCGGAAACGATGCCGTATTTGGTCACGGCACGGAAAGCAGTTCTTAAATCCACACCATCGTCTTGCATGTATTGTGGCGGTACACGCAAAGCACGGGCTGTAAAATACATATACAATCTTGAAACAATCAACGATGTATAAAATCCAACGATGATAGCGATAGCATTGGCAACACATCCGCCCAAAGTTAATTGATCCAATACAGGTGGCATTTTAGGTTGTAACGTGTAGGTCATCGGTAAACTCAACGAGACATTGACATCCAATGTCGTTGCATATGACATATAATCCGATAAATCCGGTTCCTGGTGTTTATAATTTAATGAATACATACCTTGACGTAACGTAGAAGCATTCATCGTACCCAATTACTTAAACACGAATAAAAAAAAATCTAATTCACATGATTCACATGATATCGTTCAATTTCTTTAATCAGTTTCATCACGTGCACGATCGAATTGAACGACCATAAAAAAAAGAAAATTTCGTATAAACGTGTTAATACATGATGAGGTTGATATTCAAAAAATAAACCGATTTCAAAACACACGATAGCAAATATTGTGTTGATGATGAGTAACCCAAGTTTACACTGAACCCATGAAAACATGTTTATATATCAAATAAAAAACATTTAATCTTAATTAAATATATTATTCAATCAATGAACATGGATCTTCAATTAAAATCATGCGGTGCTGAAATTTTAAGTGATATCATCATCAACACGAAATATGCACGCGCTTTGGATAACGGTGAAAAGGAATCATGGATTCATATCGTGCAGCGTAATTTAGCCATGCATAAAGAAACGTTTCCACAACTGTGTGCAGAAATCGAAACAGCTTATGAATGGGTATATGATAAAAAAATCATGCCGAGTATGCGTTCGTTACAATTTGGTGGTTCTGCTATACAGATCAATCCGATTCGTATGTATAATTGCGCCTATCTCCCGATCAACGATTTACGTTCATTTTCAGAAGTTATGTTTTTATTAATGTCAGGAACAGGTGTTGGATTTTCGGTACAAGATTCGCATATAAATCAACTTCCGATCATTAAAAAACCAAAAAACGAACGTCGTAAACGGTATCTTGTAGCAGATACGTGTGAAGGATGGGCCGATGCTATTCGTATTCTAATGAAATCTTATTTCACGAATACCACAACGATTCTGTTCGATTACCGCGCCATTCGTCCAAAAGGCACACCTTTAAAAACATCTGGTGGTAAAGCACCCGGTCATAAAGGATTAGAACAAACGATCATGAAAATAGCACATCTGTTGGACAATAAAAACGACGGCGATCGTTTGACGTCTCTCGAGTGTCATGATATCGTTTGTTATATAGCCAGTGCCGTATTATCGGGTGGCATTCGACGTTCGGCACTCATTTCTTTATTCAGTGAAAATGATCATGAGATGTTTTTATGCAAAACAGGTAATTTTTATGAAAATAATCCTCAACGATGTTTTGCAAATAATTCGGTTGTGTTGTTGCGCAACACGATCACTGAATCTAAATTCAAATCGATTTGGAAACGTGTGTTTGCTATTGGTACTGGTGAACCTGGTGTTTATTTAACCAACGATTTAGAATTAGGAACAAATCCGTGTTGTGAAATTTCATTACAACCTTATCAATTCTGTAATTTAGTTGAAATCGATGTCTCGTATATCAAAAATGAAGACGATTATTACGATCGATGTAAACATGCTGCTTTTATTGCTACATTACAAGCAACGTACACAGATTTTCATTATTTACGATCTCAATGGGGAAAAACCACCGAAAAGGAAGCACTTATTGGTGTTTCTATGACAGGATTATCTTCTTGTTTAATCACGACGGACATGATGTCGAAGGGAGCCAAAATAGTGTGTGCTGAGAATGAACGCGTAGCTAAGATTCTCGGGATTCGGAAAGCATACCGATGCACGACCATTAAACCTTCCGGTACGACTTCGATCGTATTCGGTTCGTCTTCAGGTATTTCAGCTTGGCATTCTCAGTATTACCTACGACGTATTCGTATTACTAAAACGGATCCTTTATGTGTTTCGTTAAATAAGGTCGTACCTGAACTCATAGAAGATGATGTCATTCGACCACATGATACATGTGTGCTCACACTTCCTATATGTGCAGCGAATATCGGACGATCGATCGTACGTCAGAATGAAACAAGTCTTGCTTTTTTAGAACGTGTAAAGGAAGTGTTTCAGTATTGGATATTATCAGGACATGTTAAAGGTACGAATACAAACAACATCAGTTCAACCGTCAACGTGCGCAACCACGAAAAAGAAGAAGTGGTGCAATGGTTATACGATAATCGCGAATATTATAACGGTATCACCGTCTTCAATTACGATGAAAACGAATGCCAATACGAACAATTACCTTTTGAAACCATTGATTACGACACCTTCGTTCAAAAGAATGAATTTTTAGTTTCACGACACGCACAAATAAATCGTCTTTTTAATTCTTCGAACACGTGTTTAAAAGATGATACGATATCACCTCATAACGCCAACGATTATTGTTTAGATTTAGAACTAGCGTGTTCTGGAAGTTCGTGTGAAATAAAACGTGTATAATTTTTTATACTATTATTTAATTAATTCAATGACATTTCCTTTGTATTCTTTTTCAAATCGAATTCTTTTTTATTTAATGTGGGTAATAGGATTAGCATGTTTTTTAATCGTAACGATTTCGATCATGATCTATGTTAAATACCCTTATTTACTTTATTATTTGTACCCATACGTTTATAATTACAATGATAAATACGATAAGTTTATTCTATGGACGTTATACCAATGTCTCGTGTTCATGTTAGGTGTAGTGTGTGTGATGTGGTGTATTAAAAGAAAAAAAATGGTATCAATGAAAAATGTGTTACCACCACCGACAGTAGCGCCTGTGGTAACGCTAACACTGGATGAACTCGAAAAAAAGTATAACAACACATATAATCCACCACCGATTTCCTTACCTCCTTTTTTTGATTTACGAGCTATTATGCCACCCGTTTTATCTATCGGTGGTTATGAACATGACGGATTAGGTGATCCTTTATGTTCCGTAACCAATTGTTTGAGATTTCATTTACTACAAAAAGGTAAAAACGAACCAGACAATACTAATTTACTTTCGATGGCCTTTTTAGTTTTTAATGCACGTGTCGTGCAATCAAAAACATGGGAATGGAACATCAATCCTGAAGCGTGTTGTGGTGCGTGCGGTGAATGTTTTCCAGGAACATGTTTTTGTTATCCGTACAACGTGCAAAAAATGGTCTATATCATCGATGCAGCTACTTCTAAAAACATCTGTTTAGAAACCGATTATCCTTTCGCATTTCGTATCACGTTAGATATACCACCTCCAACACCTATATGTTACGTCAACGCACTCACATTTCCAAAAATTCAATACGCACGTCTCGATGTATCAAGCAACGCACCAGCAGAAATGCAAAATGATTTATCGGTTATCAAAAATGCGTTATATCATTTTCTGCCAGTGGTATGTTTTTATCAATTTCAGGATTCATTTTTTAAGACAGATTCAACGGGTATTATGAAAGTAACACCTTCTACTTTATTTCGCAGCGACGTGACTATTTTGATTTGTGGGTATAACGATCATACGAAACAGTTCATGGTACAGAATTCTTGGTCTGATTCTTGGGGAGATCATGGGTACGGTTATTTATCGTATGATTTTGTTATAAATCCAAATATGTGTTGGGATTTTACTGTGTTTTCGTATTCTGCAATATGAATATGAACATTATTTTATATTTTTAATAATAAAAATGACAAAAATTCAAATATCATTCACGCTTTATCATAAAATAATAGCGAGTATCATGCTTTTTTTGGGAAGCGTGTGTTTATGTTATAGTTTGGGATTGATCTTATTATATTATCAAAATCCAATTAAACTTTATTATATATATCCTTGGGTATTTTTTTATAACACCGAAATAAATATTTTTTATATATGGATATTTTTTCAGTACATATTATTACAAATAGGTACATTATTGATTACATGGGGTATACGTATTTTACGAGGACAAACGATCCATCTTCCAAAACCATTTGAACGGTTAGTAAAACATGACAAATCAGAACCTCTACCCATTGCACCTACACCGACCACACCGACCACACCGACTACACCGACTACACCCACTACACCGACTACACCGACTACACCGACTACACCCACTACACCGACTACACCCACTACACCGACTACACCGACTACACCGACTACACCGAATGGCGTGCTACCACCAGTATGTGATTTACGACCTATAATGCCACCAGTGTTAAATCAAGGAGAAACACAAGCGTGTACATGTTTCGCTACCGTAAACTGTTTGCGGTTTCATTTATTAGATTTAGGAAAAAATGCACCCGATAATACGAACATGCTAGCTCCTGCATTTCTTTTTTATAATTCACGTGCGAAACAATATAATGCTGTTAAAGATCCATCTATTTGCTGCGGCTGTAAAGAATATTCGCCTGGAAAATGTGTTTGTGTCGATACTGGATTAATGATGGATTTCGTGCTTGATTCTGTCTCCGAACAAAATATATGCTTATCCGAAGATTTTCCATGTCGAGAACCCAATATCACTTTGGCTGCGCCATCGACACTTTGTTATGTGACCGCATTAAATTTATTCCCAAACGTACATTTTTCACAATTAGACAGTACTTACAATGCTAAAACGAATAATTTGGATGTTATCAAAAACGCTTTATATAATAATTTTCCAGTGTTGATCTGTATACTGATCAAGCGTTCGTTTTATGATAGTCCAGGCGTAGGTGCGGATGGTATGGTACCAGCTGCGTCAGCTTCTGAACCAACTCTCGGTGGACACGCTATGCTGATATGTGGATACGACGATCACATGCAACGTTTTATTATACAAAACAGTTGGTCAGAAAAATGGGGTGATAAAGGTTATTGTTATTTACAATATTCATTTGTAGCTGATATTAATTTAGCTGGTAATTTTGTGGCCTTTTATTATAAATAAATAATATTATTGATTGATTCATCACGACATGATATCGATCAATGTGTCCAAAGATTCAGTAGTACGTATCCATAAATCAGAAAGATACTCGTGAAAGGAACTGAATTGTAAGAGTAATGTTAAATCAAATTGTAATTCGTGATAACCTTTACGTGCATGTATTGTTTGAATTTCTTGAAACATGCCGAACATTCGAAAAACATGAAACGGATTGGTATGCGATTGTAAATAAATCATACCGTGATCGATATCGATGAATAACCAACTGGATAATAATATAAGATAATTCGTATGCACATGTTTCTTAAAAGCACAATTCATACAGATTGGATATAATTTAAGGTAATTAAGAAACAAGTGATAATCGGTCGTGTTTTTGTAACCCACAACATGTGTACATTTATCACACGTTTTATCGTAGGTATGGTACGAACGACGGTTGATGCACGACACGATGTTTTGTGTGTTATGGTGGTGAACGATATAATGCATTTGGAAAATATATTTCAATGAAGGGTATAAAAATTGTAAAATGCACACTTTTAATTCATCATTTAAACTATTACACCAATGTTTTAAATGTTGAAATGAGTTATAATGGAGTAGAGAATTTTCATGACGGAGGATAGATCGACGTCGATATCGCATCGCAATGTTACACAAGGAACAATTATAATAATGGACCTCGGGTGAAGTCATTACTTTTAATTACATATCTACATCGTTAGTTTATTTTTGATTCATATTTACGTATCAAACGTTCTTTACACGATTTTAATTCTTGTTCGGTGGGTTCTTTTAAAGTATCGTTGTACAAAAAACGTTTGGCGATCTGTTGAGAGACTTCCATATCTGTTTCTAATTTACTTAAACGTTTTGCACGCAGTTTTTCACGCGACGTTAACATGACAGTTAATAATTCCATATCCACTTCTTCTTCTTCAACACAATAATTAAACAATGATGGGCATTCGGTGCTAAGAGTAATATATTTATCTTTTAATTGAGAAAGTGGCAAACGTTGCCGATCATCACGTAGTTCACCGATTAATTGTTGAAGCGTTTCTACTGATAAAGAAGACATATGAGTGAACACACGTTTCGATTTTATTTTACGTTTATTTACGATTGCGGTGTTGTTAATCCAAGACCTTGTTCACCGAACCATAATAAACTATCAGCACGACTTGGAAGATTGAGATGAGTAAGTGCCGGTGCTTGTGGCACGTAATCACCCGGTCGAAGCATGTCGGTGAATAGGACAGCAGTGTTGCTGCTGTATTTATCACCGAAACGAAACGCCGCGAATTGTTGTTGAAGTTGTGGGTAATAATAATAAACCAGCATAACGCTCACTGCTACAAAAACTACTAAGACATAGATCGTGTTGTTATTACGATTGTGTTTTTTACGATGAACCTGTTTACTATTTTTCATGATTATGCTTTCAACTTTTTATTTTTAGTATCAACTAATTAAAAAAGACTACTTAATTCAACGAATAAATATGAACGAATCTAAACAAAAACAATTGATCCATAGTATCAAAAAAAAACTCATTTCTTCTTTATCGATCGAACAACTCATACAATGTCTAAAACGAAACGATTGGGAAATCATATTAGATTTGTATTTTAATTTATCGCATGTTAAATTTATTCGATCTGAAATCGTTCAAAAAAAAGATGAAACCAAACAAATTCGTATTCATTTTACACGTACCGTATACATCGCTTCGGATGTTTTAAGTCCTTTGATGGGAGGAGGAGGTGGAGGCGGACGACATGATTTGAATCGGGACGTGGAAGGCAATGACTACGAACCTGATCTGGGTGATTTTGATCCAGAAACGGAATTGGATGAAGAACATCAAGAAGATGAAACTGGCACTTATGAATGGAACGATAACAACGAAATCTTGAACGAACAGATCAATACTATGACACTGAACCCGTTACGTTTACCACTTAATTTAAAAACGTATGCACGCAACGACAAACAAGTCGAATACGAACAATCGATGAACGATTTGATTGCAGCACAAAAAAAACTTAAATATAAAATAAAGTACGATGCGGATGAACATGTCAAAAAAGACGATATACGTAAATTCGTGCGCGATACTATTCAAGTGTTTGAAGACAAAGGACACTCTTATTCTTTAGATGATATTAATACAATCACACAATGCATTAAATCGATGACGTATGAATATGAAACACTGATCGTTGATATGAAAATAGCGGTTAAATATAAAGTGTCTTCGATCGAACGTGCAGCTCTTTTTGTGATTTGCACCGTAAAAAATACACCGCGCATGTTACGTCAAATCATGAAAATATTCCTCGAAGATAAAAACGAAGAATTCAAAATACAATTTTTTTTAGCTTTCAATAAAATTATCAGTATTTGTTATCGTGATCGTTATTTTGAATTATCGCAGATGTTAGGTGTGCCTACTGAATTTCATTTAAGATTCAGTCGTACACAAGAATTAATTCAAAGGTTAACGTATCTTCAAAAAATAAGTAAAATTCGTATCGATTTTGAAATTTATATTTACGTCATCGTTCATTTAATGTTGAATTATCGTACTTCACATTCGTTCGATGTTATCAAAACGTTCGTTTTAAATTTTTATTATTTTCCGGAACGTTTTTTTAATTTAAATCGGTACGAATCTATTTCGAATGCTATTCAAGATACGGCTGCAATGTCAATGTTCACACAAACACATCAAGCACAGTTATCCAATACCCAACGACGTTTTCTGACACATGCGGTTTTAAACGTGAACGATGAAACTAAAACAAACGACGAAACTACCGTGTCGTCATCGAACGGTTCACAACCACCGTTACCCAAAAAAACCTATTATTCTACACTCACACGTCCGGTACATTACGAACCGATTGTACACACACGTATCAAGAAACCCATCGTGCCTTATAAACCTTTGATGTTACAGACCGAACCCAAAGTGAACCCACACGAAGTCGCAGCTCTGCGCGCAATCATCGCTGGTGAGATTTCAACGGACGTGCGCGTGATCAATGCACGTCTTGAACCACTTCGTCTTCAACACGGTCTACGTTTCGGTGTGAACGATACCGTATGGAGACATTATATCACGGAAGCTGTTAACCTCATGAACACGTACGTGATCACCGAAAGACCTTTACCGATCACACTCGATACGATCGATGTCATGTTTCATCGTCATGCTGAAACGAGTCATGGAAACGGTAGGGCTACGTTCACACCCGTGTTTCACGTCGATGCTTTACAACTCGGAGCATCGAGAAGAGCACGCAATGGTATTCTACAAGTTGCAAGTCAATTCAATTTTTTAGAATCGATGAGTCCAAGGTACAGTCCCGTCATCGATTACATCACGGATCGTACACAAGGTCCACGAGCATCGCTCGGTTCGTTGGCAGCACTTTTACAAAGAGATCAAGCTTTTGGGCAAGGGCATGAACCACAAACGATCTTCGATTCCACGTTGATAGGAGCAGATATTTATGAAGGTGGTTATTTGATGCCATACCGTGCCAATGAAAACGAAAAAGCGCTTGCATTGTATCTAAAAAAGAATACGAAGAAATTGCGTATTCTAGCCCAATGGGGTTTACCTGACATCGGAACCGAACCGATGCTTCAAATCTTTACCGCCGCTCCATCTTATCAGAACACGATGATCGATATCACAAAATACGGTGCGTCTATCTGTGAAACACTTGTCGTGAATCAATACCGTGCAGTCGCACAAATTGCTGTTTTACGTTGCATCGAAACACGTCAACGTGTTCCGTTACATCTCACGTTGGTCGGACAAGGTGCATTTCGAAATCCAGAATCCGTTCTACAAAAAGCATTCGCTGCCGTGAACACGATCGTTCAAGCTCATGACATCGATGTTTATATTCATGGTTATACGGACGACGACATGCTTAAAATCACCGGTAACTTACCATCGAATCTACATCTTAATCCATTAATGAACACCGATGCTTTTTTCGCATGATTGTCTTATAAAATAAGTTCACATGCGGGGGGTAATTTGCGTACATCGTCGTCGTCGTCGTTACGTGTTCTGTCGTACAATTGTTCGTGTGTTTTCCAGAACGTCACACCACCGATCCTGAAATTAGCACTGGGGTAAGGAGATCGATGCCAGAACACGCATTCTTCTATTTTATTAGACCGTGATAAATTATCCAACACGATACTTCCAAAATTATCAGTGATGATGTTAAATGCTTGTGAAAAAGACTGTTTTGAAGGAAAAATACCAAAATAAGAATTATATAAACGTTCTACGTTATGTGTATTATTCTCACGCATGCAAAAAACATAATCGACATTAGAACGTAAACTGATCGGTAAATCCATGATGTATTGTACGCTCATAATCAACGTGATTTGAAAATGACGACCGTTACAAAATATTTCGCGAATATTTTTGTCTTTTCCGATATTTTTACAATCGTACATACAATCATCTAAAACGACAAAAAAATCATTGTGAGGATGTTTTCCTGTTTCTTTGATCTTTCGTTTTTGACGTTTTAATACTTTATTCAAAATATCAGGATCGAATTGATGATGAATAAATAAATCGGGGCAAAATTCTGAATAAAACGAATTACCAGCTTCAGTGGGTGAAATAATGATACCGCTCGGTATTTTACGGTTATAATACAGTAAATTTTTAATCACTTCACTTTTACCAGTATTACGTTTTCCAATAACACAAATAACAGGTGCAGAATTTTTAGAACGACGCTGAATCAAAATATGAGGATCGAATTTTTTTATTTGTAATCGACCTGTTGAAATTGCATCATTTTCTGTTGGATTTTTACTTGTCATTTTAAATTTATTAGATGTTTAAATTTATAACAAATAACGTAGACAATGAAAATTATAAATGGTGTTGATTTGATATTTTTTTATACATGCGAGTATATAATAAAATGTCAAGTTATTCATTTTCGGATTATAATATAAACCCCATTTCAAACATTCATGCTTATTCTTTTGATCGTGCAACACCTATTTTGGCACGTGAAAAAGGTCTTGATAATGATACAATGTATGAATACAACGCACAATTACATAATCCAACCACATCGACATACCAAGACGCCGTGCATTACACGAGTTCAGAAAGACAGTTCGGATTTACTCAGGATCGACAAAAAGGACCGAATGCAGGTGTTGGATTATTGAATCAAGAGAAAAAAGAAGATCAAAATGTCGCTTTTTATTTATACAATGCCACACTGCCGTTCAGTGTTAAAACCCCTCCTTACACGATGTCAGGTAATTTAAAAATCAATATGTTCACTTCGGATACATTAGGCACGCCTGAATCAACGCGTCATAATCCACCTTCGTCGGATGCCAAACGTCAGTATCGTGATATGGAACGACAAAGTTCGACACTGATGTCACCTTCCACGGCACTTGATATCACACAAACTACACGTGGGTTTGGACAAGTGAATACACCTATCCATGCCATATTACCTAACAGAGGTGATTATATCCTTTCAAGGGACAATGATTTACAAGACACAGCTATTTTTGATTACTTATTTACTTCTCCGTTGATGACATCGGAGACTGTTTTAAAAGATGCCAAAACAATCGCATCCGAAGATCGACATTACGGTTTTCCAAAACTACCTAAAGGTGAAAATTACGTACGTGGTCTGATGGAAACGATTAATAGAGATCCTAACAACGAAGCGATCGAATCGTATTTATTTGCATCGACCTTACCAACACAAACACGTGAACACAGCCTTCAGAATGTTTTAGGTTCCAATATCAAGTCTCTTGGTTTATCTGTGAAAGAAACTCCTGATGCAACACGTTTACGTAGAACAGAATTGAACACGACAGCGGCCACGAATACTAATTACGACAATTACGTATTTCAAAATGTGGAAAATGTTTCCAAAAACGGATTCACTCATCCACGTGATATCACCAACACATATGGATCAAAAGATTGGCGATATTCTACAGCGAGACGTTCTGAAAACAAATTGATCGACGAAACAAAATACGTTATTTTTACACCTGGATCACGTCCTGCACCTCAACAACTATGGAAATATCCGATAGGAGAATTAACCACTCGAATTACACCCGGTGAAGCTGTTACTACAACAGCTAGTCTCACCGAAAATGTAGTGTCTTCTGTTGTTATACCACCTCTTCCTGTTCCTTTAACACCTGTCGAGAATCCCATTGTAACGTCAACCACACGAATGAGTCGTTTAGACGCTTCCACTGATAAAGTATCTTTAAATGATATTTTGGGATATCAAAAATTAACAAGTCAATACAATACCTCTTCTGTTTCTTATGTCACGGGACAAACATCCAACGCATCCGCCACGCCGGTTTTAACAGCCGATCAAATCGCTTACCAAAAATTGCTGGATAGTTATAAATTAAATCCAACTTCCACAAACACTGACGCTTCAGTTTCCAATGCATCTGTTGGATCGGTCTCTTTGACTGCTGATCAATTAGCATACATCACACTTCTCAATAGTTATAAATCAACCAGTACACCCACCGCCACCGCTGTAGTAAATGCCGTTCCAACTGTTGTTACGCCCACATTAACCCCCGATCAATTGGCATACCAAACATTGCTCAATTCTTACGCCCATAGTCCTGATTCGTCTATACCCGCTGGTGTCACACCGAAAATCGACACACCGAAAACAGCTGCTGAAAACGCTGCTGCTTCATCCGTTTCTTTGACTGCCGATCAATTGGCATATCAAACCCTTCTAGCTCAGTATAAGGCAGGTTCTTTCAGTGCACCACAAATCGACCATTTCACGAATTGTACGCATTGTAATTGTGTCATGCCAAAAAAGAAAAAACATCGTCATCCTCGTTAATTACGTTTTGAATTAATACGATATTTATCATTCGTTGTTCCAAAATCACGCGCTAAAAAATCATGAAACGCTGTAATATTTTTATTATTAAATTTTGGTAAATCGATAAATCGTGAACATTCTTCCGTATCACGAAGTAAATGTGAGAATTTTTTATTTTGTTGTTCTTTTGAAAACAAATCTGCACTCGTTTCATAAGACGGTAAATTATTCACGTTGGCTCTGTTTTCGTCCATGTACATTAGTCCGCTCGGGGTCCTATCCACGATGACGTCGTTATCGTTATACTCTCCGAACGTTTCTGTTACGTGTTCGGGACGTAATGGAATCGGTTCAGGATGCAATGGCACCATTTCGGGACGCAACGGTACTGTTTCGGTGTGCATTGTGACTGTTTCTGGAAACAACGGTACCGTTTCTGGACGCATCGGCACCGTTTCGGGTGTGAATCGTTCGACACGTTGTGTGTGCAACGGGATCGATTCAGGATGTAATGGCACCGTTTCTGGACGCAAGGGCGCATTTTCAACATACATCGCGACTGTTTCTGGACGCAGCGGTACTGTTTCTGGACGCAGCGGTACTGTTTCGGGTGTGAATCCTTCGACGCGTTGTCTTTGCACCGTTTCTGGTTGTAACGGTACCCTTTCGGTATATAACGGTATCGGTTCAGGTTGTAAAGGGACGATTTCAGGACGTAATGGAACGGTTTCAGGTTCGAATGTTTCGTCACAACCGTTCAATAACGAACTGAAACAATTCATCGCATTCGTTAATAACGATTCCGTTATGTTTGACATGGTTCGTTCTTGTGTGGGTAACAACATGTTCATGTTTTCTAAGATATTGTTTAAATTCACCGTATCATCGAATGCATGTGTATCCGAAAGAATCACGGGTGGTATGGTAATCATTTCCAATGGACTTTCTGGTAAGGGACGGTAAATTTCTAAAGGTCTTTCAGGTACAGGACGAACGATCGGAGGTGTAGGAATTTCTTCCGGTAATGGATTGGAAAGAGTCGGTGGTGAAACGTTCATTAAATGAAACTCGTACGGTACATCGCGTTGTTTATTTACAGACCTCGATGATGATTCGTTCACTGTGTTTTCAAACCTCGATACGTTAGAAGGTACTGTTGATAAAGGTCGAATCACAGAATAAATGTAATCACGTTGTTCTTTTTGATTTCGTTTATAATCAGATTCTACATTCTCACTGATTGCGATACGACACGCATAAATCAAAATGATAAAAATAATGTAATAACTCAACCATTCCACAGTTCGAATATCACGCGATTGTATTTGTTTGTACATATAACAAAATAATAAAAACAAAATGTTGATAACGACAAAAATATATAAAGTGATCGAACACGCCATAATTCAATAATTAATCTTTAAATCAGAATTTTAATTGCAAATCCATAATGCAAGACTAATTTATTTTTATTCATGAATATGTAAATGTGCGACACTTTAAATATTCTTGAACCTTATACGAGCGATTATATACGCATCGATAATTGGTGTGAAATCCATGAACTCGCTTTACTGGAACATCAGATCGCTTTAGGTGATATTATCGCTCAATGCGATGCCAATATGTTGATCTTTCACGGTTTGGGTAGCGGTAAAACGTGTACCAGTATCGTGATGATGGAAGTACTCAAAAGAAGTCTAGTGAACCGAGATCAGTTAGAAATACTTATCGTGTGTCCCGCCTCTATTCAAAAACAGTACGTCGATGAATTCAGAGTGTGTCCGATTCAAAGTCAAAACGTGTATACCGTGGAAATACCGCATTTATTGGACATGTACCGTCATTTAGACCGTGAATTAGATCGTGAAGAAGCGGTGGAATTCAGAGCTTTAGAACGCACGTATCAAAACGCAAAGGTATCGACGTTATTGCGTCATGATATACGTGTACTATCGTACGATAAGTTATTACAACCGAATACGATCAAAGAATTAATGAATAACGGTAAACAGAAAATCATTTTCGTCGACGAAATACAGAACCTTATTTCAGAAACGAGCGAACAGTATAAAAATTTTGAAACCTTGATCCACAGTTTATCCAAAAATCGTCAAACGGGAGGTAGGTTATTATCCCGTTTGTTCGTTTTGACTGCTACACCGATCGTCAATTATCCCAACGATCTTAGTTTGATTTTGCGTTTGCTCGACATCAATAACCCAAATATCAAAATAACACGCGATCTTTTCTTAGAATCGTACACACAAAATCCAAACGCGTTAAAAAAAATGATTAAATCCCATGTGTCCTATGTTTCGGGAGGACATCCGTCAGCGTTTCCGTTCAAACGCATCATCGTGCGAGAATATCCAATGTCCATCGAACAGATGGAGAAATATCGCACCACGTTTGCTAATCTCATCGTGAAATACCGTGAAGAACATGCGCTTTTACAAGACATGGATAACTTGAATTCGGATAAAATGCCACCCGAACAACGAAAAATGATGCAGTTGTGTGTCAGTTCACGTAACGTCCACGATATCAATATTCCAGAATTAGAACACTTTTCACCAAAAATCTACCACGTCGTGAACGATATACTGAACAATGTTTATACGAACGAAGGAACGGTGTTCGTGTTTGCTAATCAAATCAAAGGGTGTTTGGACATTCTCGTGATGGCATTGGAATATTACGGATACCGTCAATGGACAGCGGATGCACCCGAAGACGGGAAAAACTTTTTTTTATGGACGGGTGAAACCGATAAAGCTGTCGCCGACACGGTACGTGAAAGCGTATTCAACACGCGCGAGAACATCCATGGACGACGTTTAAAAATAATGATCGGTTCGAGCACGATTTCTGAAGGCATCACGTTTAAGAACGTAAGCACCATCCATATCTTAGATACATGGTGGAACAATGCCTTGATACGTCAAGTGATCGCACGTTGTGTACGGTTCAAATCACATTGTGCAGTCCACGATCCACAAGCGAGCACGATTCCAACGGTGAACATCTATCGACACGTATCAGTATTTCCACCCGACATGATACCTTTATCTCCCAACAAAGGCATCACTTCGTGGATGTCGATGGAAGAATACATGATTTACATGTCAAGCAAAAAACAAATCGCTAATAATCATTTTGAATCGTTATTAAAACAAACGGCGATCGATTGTACCGCTTTTAAAAATGGCAATTTATACCGTTTAGAAGAACGTTTGGTACCTATACGTTCCAAAGAAAACCCATTTCAGTATTATCGCTATTATCAAAATCCATTGAATTCTAAAAAATACGTTATCAAAAATGCTGAATTCAGATTAGATTATACGAACATCGATTATTCTCCTTTTCAAAAATTTCCTATCGATACAGTGTTCACCGAAATCGTCATCGATAACGATGGCAAGACGTTCCGACCCACTGACACCGAACTACGTGTCGGTGATTCGTTAACGGAAACACTGATTGGGTACGAAAACATCGCCTGTCAGAACACGTAACAAAATAATAAATATAAAATTCAAAGTGTTACGAATATTATTCACAGCATCGAAGACAAACGCAACGGATTTACTAATTCATATAATTTAAATTTCATTTAACCGCTTCGAGTTCGTTACTATCCATTATCATGAACGGATAGCTTCAAACATTAACCGCTTGAAGCGATAGCGGTTGTTGCTTTGCATTACTCGGTACAACAATAACACGCAATAACTTTAAGACCAACAATTGGAACCCGTGAAATTAAACACAACTTATATAATAAAACAATTAGATAAACTTTATGCATTCATTTCACATCACGAATACCACTACTACTACCACCATGGAACAACACGATATCAATGAAACGTACCGAATGATAAAATATTTGAACATCGATGTCATTGAAGACAAACGCAACGGATTCATCAATGTGAGTAAAATATGTAAACAATTCAATAAATCATTTTGTCATTACAATGAATTAGAATCTAGTAAACGATATAAAAATTACAAAAGTGCTGCGATCGGGAAGACGATCGCAGCACTTTCATACGAACTCTGTGGTGGAGTTACAGAAATTAGACAGCAACTCAAAGGCACTTACATTCACAAAGACATCGCGGTCCATGTCGCGATGTGGTGTGATCCCGTATTCGGCGACAAAGTATCAAAAATAATAAATGAGTACATACAAAACGAAAATAAACAATTGAAAAATAAAAATAAAAAACTGATGTTGTGTAATGAAATAAAAGATAAGATAATACAGAAACGTGAGATATACACAAATGATTTATTATCAGAACTCCATGTTTTTCGTGAAGAAATGAAACAACGCGTCGATACATTGATCAATACGAACGATGCATTGATTAATATGAACGTGGAACAGACTGAATTGTTACACGATATACGACAAGATGTTGCTCTTACGAATGAAATCATCCAAGATGTTCACGAACAGATCGTTGCACCTAATGAAAATATCCGTTTAACTGAAAAACTTGTCTTATTATCGCATACAACCCAACCTAACAAGTACACTGTCATACGAACCCAAGAACGCAACGAACGAACTGCGATCACGAGAAAACAACGTCAGCATAATAATCAACTCCAAGTGATCATGTGTGTGGACACTTACATGAATCCTAAAAATCTATACAATCGGTTCAAAGAACACGTACAACGTACACCTGAACTTAAACCGTTCTTTCGATTCGTATATAATGATTTCGAAATCATTGAAGGTACAACACTATCGAACGATGATTTGGTACAGCTTTTTCAAACGATCGAACAACAATCCAGTGAACCTTTAACCACTGCACCCATCACGATACAAAAATAAATTAATCAATATAATTATAATAATTAATTTATTTTTATTTTACGTTACGTTAATCATCTAAAAACTTTGTATTTTATTAAAATTATTCATTCATCGTTATTTTCCGATATAAAACACGATGCCTTCGTACGCGTAACCCGCTAGTGTACCTTCGTTTGGATTCGTTGAATAGAAATGAATTTTACCGTTATAAAAACGGTGCATGGCATTGTAGTCCAGATAAGGTGTGGTGCGAACGTATCCGATGATTTCAACGTAGGTAAAACCGACATGCAATCCTTCGTCTTTGTTCGTGGTGAGAAACATTTGATCGTTCGTTTCGATGAAACGATACAAGGGTACATGATCAGCACATGAATCCATCCATATATGCCCGATCATGCCTTCGAACACATACCCAGATTCTGTTCGTTCTGTTTTTAAAGGAGTCCACAAATGATTTCCGTTAGATGGATTATATAAACGGTAAAACGGTGTGTATGAACCTTGAATGAATTTTTGCGACGGTGAACCATCACACGGTGCAATGAGTATAGCACTTACCATAACGAGCGTGTTGTCTTCGTACAGTTTTTGCATATCCAAACAATACACGTATTCAGGTGCCAATGGTTCAGAATTCATTAATTTTAAGGTAACGGTTCCATCTGTATTTAAATGCACGTCCCAATCCGATTCACATGTGTATTGATCTATATTATACTTTGCCATACCACTTACAAGAGCACGAATACAGAAAATTCCATTCGAAGCAACGGTATGAATTTTATATTTTTTTTGTTGTTCAGAAGAAGATGGTGAAAATTGTAAAAAGAATTGTTGTGCAGGTGAATTGTTACATTCAAACATATGAAAAGTTGCAAAAGGTGTTGAGAGACCACCTGTCACATCAAGACAAGCGTTATACGAATTTCCTACCGATGAATGAAAGGTTATCAGTTGTTGTGTTGTGGATCGGATAACACATAATAATCCAATAAGTGTGATTTGTTTAAATAAGTACATTGTAATAAACAGAACACGCGGGTAATAAAACATATTGAAATTTATTTATTTCAATATTTACTATTTTATTATACACAAGTCGGATCCCGTTGATCTACACGTGTCCCATCGAATACGATGTAACCATGTAAAGTGATACCAAATGAATTAAAATGAGATACTGCATCTTGGTATAAAGATGGTGAAGTGATGCTAACTACTATCTTAGATACAGCATTTTTCCACATCCCCCATTCTGTAGCACCACCTGCATAATTATTTACTAATTCACATCCTGATGTGTATAACATAGGACTGATATAATTAACATTAGGACTCGCTAAAAGAGCCGGCATGAGTTGGGTTTTTGCATCGGGAACATCGAACGGAGCTTGATAAGAAACAGTTACAAAAACAGTTAAACCATTGTTACGAGCAAGTTGAAATGAATTCAGAAAAGCTTGCGTTAAACCAGCATCTCCTATTTCGATATCATAACAAAGTCCAGTGTATCCATCGCCTTTGATGTAAGGTATCTTAGCATTGAAAGCGTTAATGCTAGCAATAGTAAATCTTCCATATTTATTACCACCACCGATGCTTAAAAACTTTTGACCCACAATTCCATTTTGTACACTGTTTGATTCGAGTTCTGCGTTCGTATAATCGACATATCCGCTGAACGCAATTCCCATTGTCAATACTCCTTTCATGCTTGAGGGTGGTCCTGCTTTATCTGCTGTGCTACTAAAAGTTTTATAATAATACCCAACCATTTCTGCACTGGGTGCGACAGGTACTACAGGTACAACAGGTGTTTGTATAATATAAAACACGATCGCTTCATGAGCATATCCAGACAACGTCCCTTCCTGTTCATTCGTTGAATAAAAATGAATTCGACCATTATAAAAACGATGCACGGCAATGGTATTGTAAAACGTTTGAGGTGTTAAAAAAACATATCCAACGATCTCGATGAATGTAAAACCTACACGAATACCTTCATTTTTATCCGTAGTTAGAAACATTTGATCATTTGTTTCGATGAAACGGTACAATGGTACTGTATTATGATCGGAATCGAGAAGTATGTTTCCAATAATTCCTTCAAAAACGTACCCAGAATCCGTTCGTTCTGTTTTCAAAGGTGTCCATAAATGATTTCCATTGGATGGATTATACAACCGATAAAAAGGTGTTTGTGACCCCACGAGGAATTTTTGTGCAGGTGAATTATTACACACATGGGATTGTATGATCGATGCTGAAAACACATTGGCATTAAGAATATCTAAACAATAATCAGGTGCATGAAACAATCTGAATGTTATTGTACCATCGTCGTTTTTTACTATAGTCCATATTCTGTTACATAAACCCTGATTTATAATGGTCGAGCTTACGGGTTGATCGATGCAATAATAATAATTAGATGCACCTGTATAAATATCAACACCTGTATAAAAAATATCAATACCGTTGTTTTGATATAGTGTGTCTATTTTAAAATCTTGTGCAGGTGAACCATTGCACTCGTACATCTGGAATAAGGCAAGATTGGTGGATAAACCACCGATCACATCCAAACAATAGTTATACGAATGTCCTATAGACGAATGAAACGTCGTTTGATGTGTTCGATGGATTAAACAAACACCAACAAATATCAATTTTTTAAGAAAGGACATTGTTACTTATGTGAATAAGTCAATATATTCTTTTTATGCAAATAAACGAAATGGAATCAGAACACACGAATACGAATACAAAATAATATTTATTTATTTCACATTCGATGAACTTCGTATAAATTTAAATAAATAAATAATGTTTCTATCATTTATTTATAAAAATGCATCATTCACATGAAATTATCCAAAATGATCCACACGAAGGTTTTTATAATTTATGGAAGAATTATTCAAGCAGTATCGACGATGTGAACGATCAGAATAAATTTACAGACGAATCACAGTACACTTACGGTTATTTAAAACCAAAAGGTGTGGCAAAATTAATCGATGAGTACACGAAACATAGCGAAAACCATGCATATCCTTCTCATTTTCTGGATATCGGTTCTGGATTAGGTATGCCTAACATCATCATGGTCGTGTTGGTACCACACTTATCCAGTTCCAATGGTATTGAATTATCGACCGAACGGTATAAAATATCACAAAAAGTGAAACGTGATTTGAATATACATTATCGTAAGAAATTGCATTTTTATAACCAGAACATGTTAAAATATCCGTATTATCAACATGCAGATATGATCTGGATTTCAAATTTATGTCTTTCTGATAAAATCAATGAAGAATTATCAGAATTATTGCGTTATTATGTAAAACCGAAAACGCAAATATTTACATCAAAACCATTGATCGTACATTCACGTTATTTAATCAATAAATTTGAAGCACAGCAATCTTGGAACGATACTTCCATTATTTATCATTATTTATTCGTACATGAATAAATAAATTTTCATTGCGTATGATTAAACATGAAAATGTATTTACCCGTTAAACGACGACCGGTGAAACGACGTTCTGTTAATAAAGTAAGAATTAAGATAAAACGGAAAAATGATTTAAAACAATACGGATATGCAGTGAAAGCTAGTTTAGTGGTTCGACGTCGTGCTATTCAACAGGCCGTGCGTCAGTACGGTTCTTTATCGGTCTACCGAAAATTAAATGCGTTATACGTCATGAATAAGAACAGAGCACCGCACACGGCAGCCGTATTTAAACGGGATCGAAATTTTGCACACACTTTTTTGAAAACGATGAAATTTGGGTTTGGATTTAATACGCTCAAAAATTCAAGTTCACTCTCAGAATATAAAACGTCTTCCAATGTATCCACACGACATCGAATCATAAATCAAGCTTTATCTAAATTTAAACCATCGGTTGTTTATAACGATTTAAAAAAAATATTAAAACGTAATAAACATAAAGTACATGTGAATAATAAAATTCATAAAGATTTGGAATATGCACATAAAATACAAAGCACACGTGACATGATCGTTTATTTCGGTGCAAGGAGACAACGTAAAAAAACTGTCAAACGTAAAAAAACTGTCAAACGTAAAAAAACTGTCAAACGTAAAAAAAATGTATCAAAACGAATCCCAAAATGGTTACACGAAATTTTATCGAGTCATGTAAAAAATAATAAAAAACGCTCCGTACCGAAAGGACGGATCGTAAAACGCCACACACCGATATCGGATAAAACTTATACCAAAAAAATCGTTTCTACACGGAAACGTTCGGCTGCATGCAATAGATGTGGTTTACAACGACGTTTGTCGTCCCGATCACTACGTCTTCGTGGTGGTGGTTATATGAACGGTGAAGAAATCAAAAAAATCGTTTCTCCATGGAAACGATCAACTCCATGCGGGGGTGGGTGTGGTTTACAACGACGACGACGTTTGTCGACTCGATTACCACGTCTTCGTTCGTGTGCTGGTGGTGGTTGTTATATAAACGGTCGTCGGAGAATATGTCCTTGGTAACGTATAAAAAAGAAGGTCATATGCGTTTTTTAAACCAATTTAAATTCATTGAATTTAAACATATACATATTCTTTTATTTCATTATGTCACATCTTCGTCAGAATAAAAATATCCAGTCGACGTTGAACAGTGCGGCGTTCATCGGTTTGCGTGCCGAACATTGCCATGTCACGAAAATGTTCGTTTCCGAATTGCACGATGATGCGAACGATGATATATTGGCGGAATTGAAAGCACTTCGTAGAGATGTGAATGCATTGAACGATAAATTAAAAATGTTGTCGTTGAAAGATTTGAGTGATGTCAGTGCGGACAATGCATCGGAAGGTGATGTATTGATGTGGGACGTTGCTGAATCAAAATGGGTGTGCTGTGAAGTAGGTAAACCCGACACGGAAGCATGAATGAACACATCAACGGAATTTCCAACGATACTGGCATTCGTTGCAAAAAGCACGCGTAGTCATGCCTTCATCACCACGTGATGTTTGAAGTTGTAGATAATCAGTGTCGAATGAATGACATTTCGGACATTCCAACGTACCCACACGTTGTTCTATTTGTCCGTCATCGTTTACGACTTCGTATTTAGTTTTATGTTCGATGCGTTCAAAAGCAAGCAAACGGTAATGACGACGATAAGCTGCACACTCTGTATCTAAATCGTCATCGGTTGCAATTACAAACGTTTCGGGTGTCCAAAACTTATCATCGATCAAACGTTTTAAAACTTCAGTGGAACGTGGTCCTTTTAATTTCAAATTCCAAAGCAATTTCCAGAACATGGTTTTAAATGCATCTAAATCTCGATTGACGGCATGTTTCATCGCTTTAACGATCGTTTTAGCCAGCTCACAATTTTTAATCGGATCCGAACGATATTTTTCAAAAATAGAATGAAATTTCATCACGGCGTATTTTTCCATTTTAAATTCGATCGAAATTATAATTACTATTTCTTTTTTCTTTATTTCACGGGTTAATGTAGACCAATCACCGTCGTTTTTGACATTGAACCTGTCCTCCGGAATGAATGGTTATCATGGATGTGCGTGAAAATGTTATCCGTGATAACAGAATTCGTTGTCCTAACAGGTTTGTTATCACGACATTTGTAGTATTGTTTTATTTATATTGTTTTGCGTAAAAGCATACAAATAAAAAAATACCTCCTTGTTCATTCTTTATACTAAAATGGATTCAACGGATCTTTTGCCTATTCACGTTACCCCTGATTATTCAATCGATGAATTGCAATTTTTTAATATGCTCGCTATGTCAAATTTTGGAGGATTGGTGTTGATTATCACCGATCAACAAAAAGCATCTGTTTTATCGATGCTTTCCATTATCAACAACACCACACAATTCGACGTCGTGACGGATATTTGTGTGTTGAACACGACACACGAAGAATACATCGATTGGTTGTTGCTGTTGCGTAACACACCGCCGTTGGATTTAAACACACGTATCGTACGTTCATGTGATCCAGCAAACGATGTAGCCACTTTATACGAAAATGATACATTGGATATCATCGTGATTGCGTTTAAAGACATCGTTGATAAAATCACACAAGTGTTGCCAAGCGTGTGGAATAAATTAAAATCAAACGGTAGTTTGGTATTGAAAGGAATCGATAAAACAAATATCAATAAATTAAATGAAATCAGTGTTTTATTCGGTAATTTTATTAAAGTACCTTCTAATATACGTATTCAAATTCATTTAATCGAACAATCTACCAACACGATACTGATTAAAAAACCGTGTTACGTTTAATCCAAAAATTACGTTATTTTGTTTTATATTTTTTAAAAAGATTGAATTAAATCAATGAATGGATAATTTGAACAATGCCTCGTTTTTGTTACCTTCAAGAAATGCTGAATATTTATGGAATTTTGGTAATACTTTTTCACGTCATTTAATATCGACATTGAATTCTGAAATGGATTTGTTCATGACGAATGCAAGTCCACAGTACATCGACGAACACGAATTGGTGGTGAGGATGTCCATGGAAACGTTATTTCCGTACGATACCGATAGTTCGTTGTCTACTACCACGTCGATGTTCAGGATGCCTGTATTAAACAGCAGTCATACCATGACAACAGATTCTGTATGGGACAGTTACGAAACCAACGATCCTTCTTTTACAATCTTTGGAATCACACGGACTCTGTTCAACACAGATCGCGAGGCATCTCCACCTCCTCGTCACCGCACCACAGTCGAATTGGATAACGCGTTACGTAAAATAATATTAACACAATCTCATGAATGTAATATATGTTTAGATAATTTATTAAAAGGTTCCTGTGTGCGTCAATTACCCTGTCAACACATTTATTGTATCGATTGTATCGATAAATGGTTTATTGAATATTGTCATTCGTCGTGTCCGGTATGTAAACTTGAAATCAATTTTAATCAAATTCTTCGTTGATATCGTTGATATCAATTTCATAATCTTCCAAATCTTCTTTTTCTTCATCGATATCATCGATATCTTCGTCTTTATTATAAGACGATAAAGAGGACGTTTCGTCTAACTCTTCTTTTTCTTCTTCATCGCCACTGAGTTCATTGATCGATCCAACGTTAGTAGATTCTTCTGGTTCTATTTTAGACGTGGCATTACATTTTGAAACGTATGTCGTGATATTGCTAGGTTCAGAATTTTTCTTTTTATTTTTTTTAATTTTAGTTTTACGTTGTAAAGGCAAACTATCTGCATCCATATCATCGAAATGAACTTCTTGTACACTGTTCTGTGTCCAATCTTGAATGATTTGATCGAATGATTTACATTGTTTTGATGATGTCAGTAATATATCTTCGTTCACATTTTGTCCTGTCGTTTTAACAACGATATTACTCACTAATGTTCTATCATACGTCTGCCATTTTTTTCCATGTTTTGTACAATATTTCCATTTAGAGGTTTCAACAGCACCGATTAATTTACACATACAATTCAAAACATTACAATGTTCTTGTCTAAAAAGATACCAAAATTTAATACTATGATCATTAAGAAAATGTGCTTTATACATTTCGATGTTTTCAATTAAATCTGGTTTTGATAAAGAAGAGTACCCTTTGATATCAAATTTCTTGCATAATTTTTTAAGTTGAGAAATCACTAATTTATTTAAAACAGTGTGTTGAAAGATTTCTTCAAGTGATAAATCATCCCATTCATCTTTATCACTCGTTTCGTTCACGATTTGTTTTGTGTATTGTTTTTTAAAAAGTGGTGGTGGTGGATCATGAACAACGATCGGTTCGTTGATATGGAAAGGTGGTGGTAGTGGTTCAACTTCTACAATGACCGTCGATGATCCCATAATCGGTAGTGTTTCTTTGTTTTCTTCGATAACAGGCGAGGATACATTATCTAATTCTACTAGTTCTATTTCAACCAATGGTGATGATGGTGGATTTTCGCTATTCTTTTCATCTTCTTTTAAAGAATACGACCATATATTAACAGGATTAACAACACTGTCATTTTGAAGATTAGGAACGATATCGATAGGTCCATTCAAATCGTTTATGTTGATACAAGGCAACGACGAAGAGTGTTCTTCGTGTGCTTCAAATTTTTGATTGTATTGGAAAATAGAGGGCATGGATGCGTTTAAACTGGCCCGTTTTTGTTCTAAGTTCTTCATTTTAATGTCTAAATTTCGTCGATTAAACAGTTTCATATTGGTGTACATGCGATCGGCGCTTTCGCATGCCGATGCCACGATCAGTTGACGTATGATTATCATTAATTCTTCTTCTGGACATTGATAGCGTTCACAATATTGAATTAATTTTGGAAGGATATCCAATACCAAAGGATGCGAGTTGTCAATGTAATCACTTAAAGACATTGTTGTGTTTATGCGTATTTAATAAAATTGTTTTTTATTTGCTTATTGATACCGCATTCCATGGGTTATGACGAAACCCTTTCCTTCTTTACCCTTACCCTTATCGCACATGGTCGTTTTCTGTCATTGTTCCAAGCCTTGTTTTCTTTACACGAACGTTTCGAAAGGAATCGTAATTTTTAAATGCAATACATGTGAATATTTAATCGAAGAAATACGGAATACTACCAATACTTATAAAAAACCGACTTATACAAATACTAAATTTCATTGTGTTCAGAATTTAAATAAAAGTTGTCATTTTCGTAAAACGTTTAAATTGTGATATTTTTTTAAAATAAGTAGTGTGTTTCAAAAATAAAATCTTTATACATTAATAATAATTTCTTATTCTTATAATAATAAAAAACACAATTAAGTCAAGATGGTTGTTAAAAAACGCGCTTGTTATAGAAAATTAAGAGTTGTTAAAATTTCAGGTAAAAGACGAACTTTGTATGTTCGGTCTAAGATGATGAGAAAAAGATGCGGGACATCACGCGTGAGATACGTTCCTTACAAGAAGTATATCGTAGGTGGACACAAACGTCAGACTTATTTACGGTATGCTAAAAAGTCAACACGACGGGTGCATAAGAAGAAGTCACTTCGTCCAAGACGTCGCGTTGTTAGACGTCGTGTCGTTCATAAACGACTGGCCCCTAAACGCCACGTCGTGCATCGGAAGCGTGTCAGAAGCATGAAATTCGGCTGTTGTGGAAATTCGGTGGGATTCGGTGGCGATTATTCACGGTTCGGTTTGAACGAAATCGAAGCCAATTATAAATTCGGTCAACACGGTAGATACGATTCCTTGGGACAGGTCATGGGACCTACATTGGTACTCACTTCACCTACTCGTGCTGCTGGCACTGCCTTCGGAAGACGGCATCGTCGGCGTGTCGTGGGCAGACCACGCACTCGAAGGGTCGGTCGACCACGGAGTCCCCGACGACGTGTCGTACGTCGTCGATCACGATCACCACGTCGGTATCGCAGACGTGTGGTGAGGTCACGAAGTCCAGTACGTCCACGAAGTCCTCGACGCCGACGACGCGTGCACCGTTTCGAGTAAAATTCGTCTTTCTTCACTAATTATAGTATCGTGATAATGTTAGACATAAATGATCCTCATTCATCGTTTTGAATTAACATGTTTATTGAAATACATACGACCTCGCAACATGTCGTTTTATCAATCGGTCTTTGTCCATAAATCGTCTTTAAAAAATTTACAGAATCATATGTATACAGGTACTATCAGTTCAAACGAACGTCTTGAATTTTTAGGTGATGCTGTGATCAGTTTGATCACGACCGATTATTTATACGAACGTTTTCAATACGAAAACGAAGGATTTCTGACGAAATTACGCATTAAATATATAAAAGGTCGAACGTTGGCATCATTAGCTTCTTCCTTGGGCATGGAACGTTATATTATATTATCATCTAATACATGTATAAATGATAATATACTTGAAAATGCTTTCGAAGCTTTAATAGGTGCTATTTATTTAGATTATAAACAGATCGATAAAGAAGGTTATTTCGTTTGTAAATTCTTACACGGTTTATTTCAAGACGAACTTGATTTAGAACGTGTGTTAGCAAACGATGATAATTATAAAGATATATTAATGAGATATTCACAAAAACAGAAAATCAATCTTCCAGAATATGCGATCAAAGAAGTGTCGGGTCAAGCACACAAACCTATGTACACGATCTGTTTGAATTTAAAACTCAATGACGTTTTGCTTCATACGACGTGTTTCACCGCTTCAACAAAAAAAGAAGCCGAACAGCACTGTGCTTATAACATGCTTTCTCAATTAGGTCTGATCGCATCCACTGCCGTTTTCCAACATCATTAATTAAAAAAAACCCGTGAAAAAAGAAACAATGTATCGTTATCTTATCACTGTTTCCAAGAATTCAAGAATAAACAAAAATGGAAGATGTTTTGTGTTTCAATGCACTGTTTCATCATAAACAAAACATGAAACCTGTTTTACAACACATTAATACTATAATCGAATGTCCTGCATGTGAGCACAGCAACGTGACATTATGCACCGTGTATGTTAATCATAAAACATACTCGAAGTGTTTTTTTTTCAAACTTAAACGACAATCCGATTGTAAACACTGCGTTATAGTGATTTCAGGATGTCGGCACTGTATCCAAACACAGTTAAAACGACACACATGCGAAAAAATGCATGTGCATTTAAAACAAATGCAACACGTTAATGTGTATCGTTTATCGTTCGTTGATTTATTAACATCGCTTTAATTCGATCCCGTGCAAATTGTTCACGTGTATTCAAGAATTATTAATATTCAATATATACTTAATCCTCTTTTTTAAATACCGTTCATCGAATTATTATAATAAAACTACTTATATATAAATCATACGTTACGTACATTAACTAAAATTATATTTTACACCTCTTCTAATATTTTTTCTTATCGTTGTCTAATTGTACAATTATATCAATAAATGCTTCACGTGAGAAACCATTTAATAATGTAATCGTACTTCCAATGATTTTTAATTTCATTTCATAATGACGTTTTTGTTCTTTACGTACACGTTCTTTTAATCGACAAAACAAGTTCTTGGAATTTAGATAACATTCGTGATCATGTAGTTCAATGTAATCGGATTCTTTGGATATACGACGTGCATACATGTTCTGACCACATATAATTTTCAATTGTGTCGCGTCATTTATTTTTTGTAAAACTATGATATGTTCTTTCAATGATCTCGATTTCACATCGATTACTTTATCATCGGTTTCATAATCCAAGATATCTTTTAATTCGGAGACTTTATCAAGTAGTTCATCGTTTTGATCTTTAATATCATTTATTTTATGTGTTTGATCCGTGATAAGTTGTGTTAATTTATCTATTTTATCATCTTTTAATGTTAAATTATATTCATCTTTTTTTATTGTGTATAACATGAAATACATTTGATAGTCAAAGACTAGATTTTTAATCGTTATTAAGAAAATCATGTTTCGTTGACTCTTTTCAGTGTTGGCAATCACATTGAATATTTCGAAAGCCTGACGACGGATCCAAATTTGTTCCTTGTTATGTCCACCGTGTAAAGACACGAAAAGTTATAATGAAACATCTCGTTTTAAAAACGTCCACAATTGTAAAAAAGAATCTGATAAATCATCTTTTTTAGAATGAGATTCAAAAAAACACGACCAAGCCGCATGTTCACGTTCGTTCTCTAAAATACCACGACAAACACGAATACTTAATTGTTTACGTTGATAATATACTTTGGGTGGTATCATGTCGAGTTTCTTCCATTTTGTGTTAGATGAAATCGCATGAAACGAACATTGTGGTAGTAATGCCAAGCAATACGTTTCGATGATAATAAATATACGTTTCATTTTCTTATTATAATGAGGTTGTTGTTCTACTAACACGCTCATCGATAACGATGCAATTTCACAAATAATCGAAACGATCGATTCCATAAGATTAATAATATCGCGTGTTTTACCATCGGTTTGTGCAACATACCATAAAACTATTTTATCATGATACGTTACACAAATACCCATGTTCTTAATACCGATATCAATGGATAATACTGTTTCTGTCATTACGTTAACATTCGTATTACAAGAAAAACATAAAAACAGAACGTAAATAAATAAATATAAAATAGTATATTTATTTATTATTACGTCATGTCGAATCTTACACAGATCCTTGAAACACAGCAGTTCATACAGCGTAGCGATGAATGGTATACGGCTCGTAAACAGTACTTGACAGCGAGTGATATAGGTTCAGTACTCGGTCTGAATCCTTATCAAACACGTCAAGAAACTCTTTTTAAAAAATGCGATGCAGGTAAACCTTTCACCGGTAACATTGCCACGGAACACGGACAGCGTTACGAACAAGAAGCCATCGATGAATATGCACGTTTATTAGGTCGTGTGAGTTACGAAGTAGGCTTGATTCCATACGCTGCTCTCAATTCAAACACCTTCGTGAACAACATCGATTGCAGTTTCCTTGCAGGATCCGCTGATGGTGTCACCACGTTATGCGATGGCACAGAACTCAATGCAATCGAAGTCAAGAGTCCTTTTCGTCGTTCCATTATCTACCATGAAATACCTGAACATTACTACCCACAATTACAAATCAATCTTCATATTTTAAACGTTGCGATGGGTGATTTCATTGAATATGTACCTCAAGGACATCAACGTGCTTTAAAACCTAAGATGAATGTAGTCAGAATATATAAAGACGATGCATGGTTTCAATCCGTATTGCCAAGTTTGTTTGATTTTTGGGAAGAAGTGAAATTATACCGACAAGTTGGTATCGATAAATTTCCATACGGACTGGACTATTTAAACACATCACAAATAAACAACACTGATTTAACATGATATAAAAATACCGTTGCGTATTATTATTAAATAAATAACACCTCATTTATAGTATACAATTCACTTGAATTTACTGAAATGGGCATTAAAGGATTACAACGTTTAATTGATACCCATGCTTCTCATGTTCAAATCACGTTTCCGTATTTAAAATATCGAACACGTGTGGTTGCTGTGGATGCCAACATCCTCATTTATAAATTCTGTCATAATTACACGACGAGTATCTCTTCGTTCGTGTTATGTTTTGTTTATAAAATTCTCTCGTTTATCAAATATGGTATTTTACCTATATTTATTTTTGATGGTGAAGCACCTCATGAAAAACGTAAAGCAGTACGACGACGTTTTCATTGTAAAAACATTTTACGTGAACGTCTTTTGAAATTACGTCATTTACCTTTCAGAAATTCATCGATTTATTCTCAAATTCAACGTTTAGAACGTCAATGTTTCATTGCAACGAAACAGCACAAGAGTTCTTTGATGAAATTATTGGATCTGTTAGGTATTCCATACCTCGTTTCTAAAAACGAAGCTGAAATGTTATGTGCTTTATTACAAAAACAGAACATGGTAGATTTCACTTTATCTGAAGACACGGATACTTATGCATTTGGATGTACTCACGTATTGCGCATGTTCAGAAATTCTGAAAAATATTTAGTTGAAACCAATTTCACTGATTTTCTTCGTTCGTTGCAATTAACAAACGATGAATTTTTGAACGTGTGTGTGTTATCAGGATGTGATTATATCGATCACGTGATCCCATATTTAAATATTCAGCATTGTATCGAAATCGTGAAAGAACATCACGATTTAGAATCATGCTTGAATGTTATACGCACTCAATACCCTCACATTAAAATATCATCGGAAGAGTACAATCGTGTGAAAAGTATTTACACGTTTAAACATGAAAGTGTCCAGGAAGTTGTCAAACAGTGTCAGGAATTGAACCACGATGATTTCAAAACCAAATTTCATACGTTAAAAAAATTTGACGAAGTTGGGTTTAAACACTGGTTGAGTGTAGATCTTTCGGTCAATGCATCCACGATTCAATGTCTTTGTAATATCATACACAACAGTTTTCAAGATTATTCCCTGATACGTTCTAATTTTAATAAAAAAATAGAAGATGTTGTCACATAGAATCTTCAACGAAATGCACGCCGTCTTTTTCAAGTGCAAGACCTAACACGCGCCGAGCATCGATTTCAGCCGTGTTTAAATTATCGTCTTCTTCATCGTCTTCTTCGATACCCATGATAAGTAACAACATGTTCTGTAAAAAAAACCAGATGATTTCTTTTTGATCGTGTGTCATGTTTCTCCATTCCTCGATCAATGTTTCTTCGATCATGGCACGTTCACGTGTTTTGGTTACTTTCACACCCGATAAAAAATAGTCTTCGTTTTTATTAAATATGTTGAGACTGTGTTCAGCCACACTCGAAGCAAATAAACGTGCTGGTAATTTATGATTAGCAACACGTATATTTAAAAACAATTGATAATAAAACTCCAGTTTTTTATATTGAGGAAATAATTCACGCACTTTTAAAATAAATTCGTCGTACACGCGGTTGAACATTGTGTAACCGTTCGTACCACTTCCAGTAAATGTCACGTGTGCATTGCGACGACTGGTTGATATGCTCATGATGATAATAATTGCACACACATGTTTATTTTTTGGTATTTGAACGCATAATAGGTTTTTTGCGACTCAACACAACCTTCGATGTTTTGGTACCCATTCCAGATGATTTTGCGGGGGGTGGTTGCATTTTATTATTGTATTTTTTGTATAAAGCCGTTTCGTCTAAATCATCCATGTCGCTGATATCACTGAATTCATTGATAGGAAGTGGTGATGGTTTAACGAGTGTTGGTTTAGGTTCTTCTTTGACAGAAGAACACGGACTGTCTTCGATCATAGATCCTTCTTCGCTTACATCGTCGTCGTCTTCAAAATCGTCATCGTCGTCGTCTTTTTCATCGTCGTCGTCATCGTCGTCTTTTACATCGTCGTCGGTATCGTCGTCTTCTTTCATTTCGATTTTATTGACATCGACGTTCGGTTTCGTTCCGTTGATTCCTGTATCAATCTCGATCATTTCACTTTCATACGTGTCTTTCAGAGTATCAAAAGCTAAAGTTGAAAAACCCACATTTGTTTCATCGTTTTCGTTAACAGTGTTTTCGTTCTGATACGATCCGTTGATCGGTAAATAATTACGGATCTGTTCCGTTTCTAAAATAAGTGTGTGTTCCGTGAAATTAGCTTCTTCATCATCGACCACCGTATGCAACATGTCTTCGATAGGAACGCATTCGTTTAGAATCTGTTTGATAACAGAAGTAATGATCGTGCTTTGTCGATGACGTATGCCAGGCATGTCGTCGACAAACAGAGTTTCGTCGTGGAAAAATTCACGCGCAGAATATTTATACACGTTATGAATAAACGATGAAATACTGGGTGTTTTGGTAGCGATGTATTGATCATCGATCACGACGACATGTCGACCCATCAATGAAAGACTTTTGATATTAATAAAATTAATGGTTTTTAATACTTTACGTAAAGATGGAAACAATTTCACGATACGATACGTTTCACGTTGTATCATATCAGGTGTCCAATCACGTATATCGATTAAAAAACGTTTCATTTGATCTTTCACACGTCCCGAAGGTGCAATTTTACGCGCATCTTCCATCATAGAAGAAAATCCATCGACGATGTTTGAAGTGATACCGAGACATAAATTATTAATCAGTTCTTCTTTAACTATAAAAATATCCATTATTGTACAATGAGGTTCAATAAAAGAAAAGGCTAAATAACGCGTTATTTTAGTGAATTATTAACCTAACGTTGACGTTACTGTATAAATGTCGACTTCACCTCCTTCCATTGATAGTGAGTTTAATATTCAGGACATCTTTACCATGGCAACACGTTTAATGTCAAACATGGGAGATTCTGATCGTCAAATGTTGAATTCGCCTAATTTTTCAAATACAGTTGAAACTGTCACCAGAGATCTTTTACAGAATCTCTTTAAAGAAAACGAACACCCATCCAACGCACCTCTTCCCCCTTCTTCATCATCAAGTAAACCAAAACCAAAACAAACCCATCAATCACATGAACAGAACATGTTAAATAATCGAACGGACGATGTAAACGATGCAAATATCGACGTCTCACCACCCGATGCTGAACTCAATCCACGCACGCGCGATCTCTATTTCGACTTGAACGTGACATTAGAAGAATTGTATAACGGTAAAACCAAAAAAATCAATGTAAAACGTAAACGTACCTTTCAACAAACAGACGGTAGTTATAAAATTATCGAAGAAAAGAAAACATTGTACGTCGTGATCGAGAAAGGCATGAAAAACGAAGAACAGATCGTTTTCAATGCAGAAGCGGATGAAATACCAGGATTTGAAACAGGGGATGTTATCATCACATTGAAAGAATTAGAACATGATTGTTTTTTTAGATGTAACGATGATCTTTTTATATATAAAAATATAAGCATTTCTGAAATTTATTATTTGGACATTGTGATCTATCATTTAGATAACACACCCATTCGTTTTCAAAATGTCGACACGGATATGTTGACAGAATTCGGTTCCATTCGCAAAATTCCAAATAAAGGCATGCCGATTGAAAACACAGAAAATGCTTTCGGTGATTTATTTGTTCGTTTTGAAATCGTACCTCATAATGCATTTCCGGATAAACAACAATTATTGTCAGTATTTCCTCCCCTCAACACGTTGACAGAAGAACAGGAATCAGTACAACACGTTTATTTCTTGGATTCTTTGAACGAAGATGATTATTATAAATTAGATATGTATGAAGACGACGAAGAATTAGATGATTACGAAGACGAAGACGAAGAAAACGAAGACGAAGACGAAGAAAACGAAGACGAAGACGAAGACGAAGAAAACGAAGACGACGATGAAGAAAACGAAGAAGAAGAAGAAGAGTGCATGGATGATTGTGACGAGGACATTGTCGAAGACGAGGATGTTATACAGGAAGAAGATGAAGAAGACGAAGACGAAGAAGACGAATTTATACAGAAATTGTTACAGAAACAATTAGAAAAACGTCAAAAAGCACGACAATTGCAACTTTCACAAACACCCAATGCACCCGAACAACGACATAATTCCAGTACAGAAGAAGATTGTATAGAAATAGAAGAATTGAACGATGATGCTGAAGAAAAGGAACTTAATACCGTTTCGTGATCGAGTGATTGTGGTATAATTTCAAAAACATAAAACGAATGTGCAATAGGTGAAAACAAATTCAAAAAACTGACTCGAGAAGCTTTGGGTACCACACAAGCTTGTGTAAAGCGTGATATTTTTATACCGGTGTCTGTTTTTATTTCGAGTGCACACAGACCATTAAAAGCATGATTTGATTTCGGAAGAAACATCGTGGTATTCTGCATCGATTCAAAAGTATATCTTTCATGTGGTTCGATAGACATTTCAAAACAGGACAATAACGCCACGGTTTTATGCACGATTGTATTATTGACTTGTTGATAAGCAATTAAATACAAGTAAATAATATATATGAGTAGAACAATACATAAAGAACACAGTACATAAACTATCTTCATTTCACATTGCTTTCTATTTTTTTTTATTTTTTTTATCTCTGGAACATTATAATTAACTCTTTCGAATTATAATGGACGCTCCTTATACCTTTGCTGGACATCTTACTACTAATTTCATCGCTGCAAATGTTACTGGGTACATGATAGGAAGTGCTGCAGATGATATATTGTATCCTCTCATGGATGCCATTTTTCCTGGCAAGAAATTGCGTAAACAATTGACCGTCGTGCTTTTAAAAGATAAAGAGACCGGTCTTCCTATTTCGGTGATCGAATTTCATAAATTTTTTTATCGATTCATGGTCTGGTTCATAGTAACATACGCTATCGTTATTTTGACACAAAAATAAACGTTCGGATTAATACTTAAAAAAAGATCTATGTACAACTAATACACGATAAACATGTCAGAAGAACACGACACCTCCCATGATGGATCCTCGTCTTATATACATAATGTCGAAGAAATGAGACAAAATATTGTAGTGTTTGGACAGATCAACGGTGAGATTAAATCTACCCAAGATCATTTAAAAGGTCTCAAAGATCAAAAAGGACGTTTATCTTCTTCCATTAAAAATTTCATGCGGTTTAATCAACTCACTACCTGTCATATTTCACCATCAGTTGCAACAGATATACGTAAAATAAAATACGTTGAACGTGAATCCAAACAACGCATCACACTTAAAATGGTAGAATTGTATTTTGAAGAATTTTTTAATCATATCGATGTTGGCAAATTTATGGCATTGTCCAACAACGATAAATCAAAAGCTTTTTTCAATTTCTTGGAAACAAAACGTGAAACAACTGTTTTAGATAGTATTATTATTCGGTAAAATAGTTAAATAAATAATTCGTCGTTTATTAAAGCAAATAACTTTATTCACGAATTTATAATTAATCAAACGATGGATGACACTTTAAATTCACAACAACATTCTCTTTCTTCTGGATTTTTTAATGTCGAACATACTCCCATGTTAACTATCACGAATCAAGCACCCGTTTATGCACCCCCTTCCACATTGCCCACGAATACAAACGAACAACGTGAAATTCAAGAATTAGGTACGTTAGCGAATCAACATAAAATACGTCTTACCACTGCAAAACCACAAGGGTTTGTTCCACCTTTACCTCCATCTCAACAACAACGCCATTTCCCATCCCCTAAACCCAAACCGAATTTAAAAATAAATATCGACGATGATATGGAAGACGATGATGCCAGTGTTTCGGATCTTTCAGGTGCTGAAGACGACGAAGGAGGCACGGATGAAGAAGAAGGCGATGATGACGAAGAAGGGGACGAAGAAGAAGAAAGCGTTCTATCCAGTGAAAGTGAAAAAATGGATTTGTTAATGAAATTAGATGAATTGAGAAATAGCGGACATATCGTGCGCACGTTTGATTTGAACAATCGGTTGATTGAAATCAAAAAAGAAGTACATCGTATCAAACATTCTGTCGAATTGAATGCCAGTATTAAATTTCAACAAAAAATGCTGATGGCATGTGTGACGGGCATTGAATTTCTTAATAAACGATATGATCCATTTGATATCAGTTTAGATGGATGGTCAGAGAATGTATTTGAAAACGTTGATGATTTTCGTACTATTTTTGAGAAATTGTATGAAAAATACAAGAGTCGTGCAGAAATGGCACCTGAAATTGAATTACTTCTTGCATTAGCAGGAAGTGCGTTCATGTTTAATTTATCGAATTCATTATTCAAAAATATTTCGTCGTCTGTGCACGGTCAAATGAAAAATTTACGTAAAACAATAAAAACAGCCTTCAATGAATCCACATTGAACCCGGAACAGCAACAGCAACAACAACAGCAACAGTATTCACCACCACCACAACAATCCCAAATGCCTAATTTAGGTGGATTAAATTTATCTTCATTGATGCAAAACCTATCCAATCTGGTTCAACCACCACCACCATCACATCGTCAACCTGTTCCTGAACCGTTTCAACAACGCGCTTCACCGCCTCATTATCCACCCGTTCAACCACACCCATCGACGTATTCTGCACCCGTTTCTAATCACGAACAGCCTTCCACGAACTACGCTCATCCGCTTTTAAATTCAGGTAAACACGTACCACCCACTGTCCCACCACGTCTCGTACCAGAAATGACAGCTTTTGGACCTTCTCCACCCAAACAGATGAATTCAGAACAGTTAAGACAATCACAAATCAATATGTTTCGTAATGAAACCGAAGCAAACGATGATAACGATCGTTTTTCAATTGCAAGCAGTAGTAGTTCTATCGTCGAACCCTCCAAACGTTCACAAAATAACAAAGGACGTGGTGGAAGCGCACGCGTTGTCACAGGTCGTGGACGTGGACGTGGACGTGGTGGTATTGCATCGAACAGTAAACTGAACACAGGGTTGAGTAATGGCGGACGTGAAATCGTGTTATAAGTAAGTTAATAATCGATAATATTTCTTAGATTTTCTTCGAATGATATCACATTGAGTAACGGTTTCAGTAAATTCTCACAATAAATAAAATCAGCATTGTGGTCATCGGGACGGTAACGCACATGGTTTGCTAATGTATGTGCAAGTTCGTGGACGTACAAACGGTACAAAAATGCGTATAATTTATCCGATGGTTTTTCTACCGGCAATGCCAGCATGACATGTCGTCGATGTGCACGTAAATTAGCATCATCACCGATGTGTACAGTTTCAGCGTGACACGTGTGAACGTTTTTAGGTTTATTGAGTCCATTAAAATTAGAAGGCACGATTTCAAAAAAAGTATGGTGGGTGTTAGCAAACAGGTTTAAATTCGGATGATGTGTTAAATCGGATTCTAAAATAAGTTTTTGTAATCGAAAAGTGGTGATGGATAAGAAATTCAATAAGTTAATTTTTTTAGTTTTGTGTTTAGTTTTGGATAAGACATGTACCATGTGTTCATCACGATCCGTTTGAGAAAAAGAAGAGGGAATCGCTTTATCAAATTTCACTGGATTTTCGTATGCATGAACCTCATAAATCGCGTCTTCCGGTAAATCCCAAATCACGCGCATGAATTTAGATTGAGGACATGGTACTTCTTCCGCTGGCAAATGGTAATCAGTTATTCTCGACATTTATAAAATATACTATATATTTATAAATGTCGATAAAAACCATATTACATAAAACATTAGAATTTCAGTCTAAATACAAACACATAACACTTCAAAAAATCATCGATGATGTGTATTCACTTGAATTTATACAACATTCTCATAAAACACAATTACATCGTCTTGTTTTATATTTCAATTATTTAAAACATTTTCATCATCCGGATATACATCTTTCTTTGATTTTACAACGTGTTCGTTATTTAATTCATCGTTTATCACATAAACATCATACACGTTTTCATCATAAAAAATCACTTATCAAACATCGTCCGTTTAAAAAACAATTGGTTTATTTTGGAAAAAAGTATGAATTTGAACAGAATGATTTTGTGTTGTTTGATTTTCCACCATCTAAATTATTCTTTCAAGGTTATTTCTTTGCATCGTCGGATAATGATAAAAACGGTATTCTAAAACCACCACAGGATATTAATTTTTGGACATCAGAATTCGAAACAGCTGTACTGTGTTTTCATCATTTATATGAACAGTGTTTTTTAATTCCAGAAACTTACAATAAAGCGTGTTATGTTTTGAAACCTTCACCGATATTACATGAAAATTTTGTTATTTTAGATATGTCAACTATTATCAATCCATGTGATTCTTTTTTTCATAAAATTATCGAATGCATGCGTTTTAATTTTTCATCGTACAATCATGTCGATCAAGATTCAAAGTTTTTCTTCAGTATCCTCGTTCCGTTCGGTATCAACAAACATGCTCATTGCATGATACTCTTATTCTTTTTTGATCAAGGGCAATGGACAACTTCCGTGTATAATTTCGATCCACTCGGTCGCGAAGAACCTTTGCAAGAAACGTGTTGTCGACTTCTCTACGCTTACCTACTGCATTTGTTACCATCAGACCCTGTATTTACCGTTTTAAATCATCAGTTTCATTATTCGCCTATGAAAGTGGCCATGACAGATAATCTCGGTCAATGGGTCGACGAGGCACATAAACCTGCACACACTTATTTTCCGAACATGGGCAATTGTTTATTATGGGTGGCGTTTGCCATGCACGTTCTGTTACAAAATCTCAATTCATTTCATACGAATACTGGTTTACAACAACTTATATTCAACACGCCTGTTTTTTTGAATTCCAAAACTAAAAACTACGATGGTATCATGCAGCTCGTACTTTACATCGAAGATTATATAATGAAACAATTCACGTCGTCGTTTTTACATCGTTCGGATCAATTACAAGTACAGCATTTTTTTATTAATTATGCATTCAATATCATGTTGTATAATAATTTTGTTTTAACGGATCATGTTGAACCACCGTTGGATTATTTTTCAGACGAACGGAATAATTTTCAAATCACAGATACCAGTATCGTATTACATAATCTAGCCTCTTTATTAGAATACGCAAACGAAATAGCACTGAAAATGGGCTTTCCTGTGCCGATCAATGTGCCTAATTTTTTATTTTTCCTTGCTTCTTTTTTACCTACAAAACTAATGTGTAATAAAGGCTTGATCGGAATTAATTACACGGGCGTGACTCCTTCATTCGATTCTGATCTTGATAATTATGAATACGGGTGCAAACAAGTACTGAAAACGGATAACATTCTTGAAATGCATGTGGTTCTTTTCCAAGGTGAACGTGTTACGTTCGAAGAAAATAAACAGTCCTTGCGCATTTCTTATTCATCACCACGTCCTCATACCACTCCTTATTTAGATTCGGACGGTATCACCACACGGTATTCTTTAGATAATCCATTTTCAATGAAAATAAGGTATTTTAATCTCAAAAGTTTTTTACCTTATGCTCTAAAACTTCATGAAGACATTTCGATACTTTAGATAAAAGTAATTTCAGATTTCCATGATGGAACGTGTAGAGTCGTTTCATTGAGGATCAAAGAATGTTGATAGAAATTGATATCACCTATAAACATGTTCTTGGTATCGTTTACCGAATACCCCAATAAATCAACGGACGTTAAAGGACGAAGTGTGTATCCCATCACCAAACCACCATCAGAGACTTGATAACGTGTTAAAAAAGTATGCTGATCGGATAAAGGTCCCAAACGTTCGTTGAAATAATCGATATCGATACAATCATGAGATCCCCAGATAGCGATATTTTTTACTTTAGTGTTGTTATGTGCAGTATAATGATTATTCAATAAACGGTATAAAGGACGATAAATATAAAAATAGCGCATGAAATAAAAAGCTAAATTAGCAGGTACTAAAGCATAATGAGGATCCAGTATTGGTTTACAATGCAGTTCATACTTACGATCTTTATACCAATACTTTAATTTAAAAGCAGATACCAACGACGATGTTTCGTACAACACACGTTCGGTCTGAATATTGTTATTATTATAATACACTGTTTTCAGAAAAACAGTGAGAGCGCTTTTAAGTCCTGAATATATGACGAGAATAGAATGATTGAATGAATTCATAATATTACGTAAGCTACTTGAAAAAAATAATACCAAAAATCCCAAATAAACAACAATTCACTTTTTAGTGTACGTACATTCATTGTTTAAAAGTGATTCATCGAATGAAAAAGAATACACGTAAAAAAATATTTAGGAAATCGTCTAAACTCGCTTCGTTTGGAGAAGAGGACGATGAAACAGTGTTACCCACTCCCATTGTACAAGAAGAAAGTAAAACAGAAAACGCGCCGATATTTTCATCGATTCCATCTTCGTCTTTTGAAACCTCTAAAATACAATTCGGCAAACTAAACATAACGGTGAGTTCGATGAACAACGTTCCCGATATCAGCACTTTTTTTTCGGATAATTCATCGTCGTGTTCTTTCATTGCAAAACAACCACTCGTTTCGTCTGCTATTCAATATCCTGTACCCACCAATAATAAAAAAGCGGAAATCTTTCGACCTTGTAAACAGCTGCTTGTTACTACAAATAACCACGATTCTTCGGAAATAGTAACATGTTGGTGGTGTCGTTTACGACAAATTCCTAAAAATAAAGCGTGTTTTATTCCTTCGAGTTACGATGATAAACGTGATGTATACACGAAATATGGTTTTTTCTGTTGCTGGGAATGCACACGTGCTTACAATTTTGAATTACGTGATGTGCGTGTATCATTACGGGCTTATTGGATCATTGGTTTATGTCGACGTTTATACGGAATCGAACGGTCCCGTAAAATTAAATATGCTCCTCATTGGACCACGTTGCGACGGTACGGTGGTACCGTTGAAGATGATTATTTTTTTTCTAACGAGACAACGTCGTTAACATCAACATCAAATTAATACACAACAACGAAATAATAATGAAATTGGACATGTCCTTGTTTAGAACGATATTCCAGAACCAATCCAATATCGGTACCGGTTTTACTTTACGTCGTCGGTGTTTGCTGTACATTGTGTTATTTTCGGTCTCATTGTACATTCCCGAATCATTGATGTTGTAACGTTGAGAACGACGTGCTCCTTCCGAATAAGGATGAAAGGAATTAGCACATTTTACACAATACTGTAAAGAGGGAGAAGAAAACGTGTCGGTATTATTATACCAGGTCGTGTCAGCGTTTTCATAATTGTAATTAATATAAGGTTCGCGTAATGGTTTTGGATACAGTTGTTTCACGGACTTGGGACGAATAATCAGGTCTTCGTCAGGAGAGGTATTGTAATGATGAAGTCTTCTCGGAAACCGTTTCGTTAATTCAAAATCATGTTTCATGGAATAAGGTAAATCGGGTTGAGGTTGTTCAGATAATTCTGAATGTGGTGTGTAAGGTGTACTAGGTGTATGATGGTAATAATAATGCAAGATAGACGGCATCTGCTGTTGTGAATACGTCTGTGATGGTGGTGGTGGTTGTGGTTGTGGTGGTGAATACGTCTGTGATGGTGGTTGTTGTGAATACGTCTGAGATGGTGGTGGTTGTGGTGGTTGTGGTGGTGAATACGTCTGTGATGGTGGTTGTTGTTGTGAATACGTCTGAGATGGTGGTGGTTGTGGTGGTTGTGGTGGTGAATACGTCTGTGATGGTGGTTGTGGTGGTTGTGGCTGTTGGTTTACAGGATAAATTACCTTGGTGCCTGGAGGTGGACATTCAAGTGCTGAGTAATTATAAGTATTTACGAGTTGTTGTATGGATGCCGAGGTTGGTTTCACGGCATTATAAGGTAAACTTGACGTCATATTATAAAACATGACAGTGTCGTTCAAATTTAATTGCGTGTATAAAGGTTCATATGCAATTCCAATATCAACCATAATGATGTGTTTGTTCGTTTACCGAGATATTATTTTGATTAAAATATGAAGAACCCATGAAAAGTAATTTCAAAATAAAGAAATCTTGTTAAGTATTCAATACAGTACAAATAATGGCATCTACTTTATTAATGCAACTTGTTGATAAACAGCATTATCGACAAATCTTTGATATTTATAATAATCTGTACAAAGATTTTTTTAAAGCGTCGCATAAATTCTACGGAAGCGTACCCATTTCTATGATGCGTGAATCCATTTTGCATGTTTTGCAACACCAAACGGTGCATTCTGAACCGAATACATCACCATCGTATATGTATAACGTGACACCTAAATTAGACGGCACACGTATGCTCATGTTTTACAACATGATTATCGGGTATCCTGTATTTATCGATCGTGATCTCAATTTTTTCATTGCTCAAACGCAACTGAAATTACCGTTTACAACGTCGTTTTTAGCAGATGGTGAATTTTACGAAAATATGTATTTCATGTTCGATTTATTGTATTTTGAAAACGAACGCATCGTTCAATTTGATTTCGAAACACGTTATCGAACGATCAATGAACTTTTTTTTTCTAATCGAAACGATTTTCAAAATGCTTTTTTAGTACCGTTTATTCAACATTCTGGTATCGTTGTCGTGCGTAAATTATACATGGAATTAGAAGGATTTCAGATCGAACAACATTTATACCCCACAGCGTGCAATTATTTTAGCGAACATTACGGTCTCACTGATATGAAATTTGATGGACTTATTTTTACACCACGTTTTACTTCTTATATCTTAACTGGTAATTGGAAATATCCATCGAATATTTTATACAAATGGAAACCTTCTGAACACGAAACCATTGATTTTTTACTGGTTGCAACACCGGCAGGTTATGTTGGATATGTCGATGCAGGTGATTGGAAACTTAAACAGAGTAATAATTATGTTCCGTTTGAAATTAAGAAATCACCGACATTCGTTCAATACACTTTGACTGAACCTTATCATCACGCCACGATTTATGAATGCCGATACGATTATACTTCCCGTCAATTCATCACGGTACGTTTACGAACAGATAAATCCAAACCGAATTCACTGAGAGGTGCGCTCAATTCATGGAAATTGATCCGTTCTAAACTCAACATCGATGCCATTCTTCCCTTCCTCAATAAACACATCGATGTGAATGCTTTGATCCATGACACCGATTTTCAACGCCGTTATTTCACCATTTTCCCTGAATGGCAATTAAAAACGATGTTGATGCAATGCGTTCAACACCCTTTGATCAAAACGAACGACAGCGTGTTAAGACGGTTCAATAATCAGAACGGACGATTCGGACATTTTCATGAATTCGAACTACGTCTTGGAAAATACAACCGTGATAAACGGTATTTTAATACGAATATCGAACCACGACATTACAATTGGTTGATGCAAACGTTAGATGTTTCCAGTATTCCCAAAACGTATCAAGAAACCGTTGACGTGATACACAAAGATACTAATATCCGAACGACGTATTATCTTCAACAAACCACGCTCACTGATTTACAAACGTTATTGCAAACGAACGTTCCATTAAACATCCAAAAATCAATTATAAAACACCAGATCGATTTAAAAAATTATATTCAATACACACCTATTTTCGGATACGATTTTCGTTTATCCGTTGCTTTTGAAGAATCCGTGCACGAACCGAACAAGATCGATTTAAAAGAAGCGTTGAAAGTACCGAATGCACAATTCCGATTAAAAAAACGACATACATACACGTACGGTAATTTCTACATTGATTTTACAGAATTAACAGATTCACAATCACCGAAATCGTCGCATTATCAAATCGAAATAGAATTAAAACCTTATCAACAATTCGTCGACACACATGAAATTAATGTAACACTGCTCTATTTACTTAAAAACTTATACGGTCTTTCTGAAATCATTTAATGTACTCGATTATGTTGTACGAGACGATCGAAACATTCCAAACAGATCGTTTTATGTTTGAAAACAAAAAAAACGACACCATTGTCACCTTCTTTCTTATATTTCATTAATTGAGAATGATGACATTTAAAACATGTTATAAATTTTGATCGTAACTGAACAAAAACACGGTTCATTTTTTCACGGTGGTCCGGATTGAATTCATGGATCAATATCCACAACGACGGTGTATTATAAATTTCGTTCATAAGTAAGTGTTAATATACTTTGTCGTCGTTTTTATTTATTATTTTTAGTTATTTACTTTTAGTTATTTTAAAAAATGTCATTATTTTCCACATTACAAACATGGTATAAATATGGCATATTCATTCTTTGTTGTTTTATTATACTCGTGATATTTCTTTGTTATTATATGTACCGTATTTTTGATTCGATTCATTGTGTTTCACAACAACTCGCTGTTATGTCAGCAGATACTACACGACAATTGACCGTAATACCTGACACGTTTATTTCTGTGCCACTCATCAACCCATGAAACTCGTTTAATTTCAAGTAACAAAACGACTATCAAAGAAGTTAAAATGGAAGAAGTCATGCAATATCACTGCAAATTTATACATCAATGTCAACTTCGTCTCGTGCATGAATTGATAACCACGAGATACAGTGATTGTGATAATATGGATTTGAGACAGCTTTTCCGTGATATCGATACTGATAACGATGACGACGATGAAGTGTATGATTATATACGATCCACACACGCGTGTTCATGTAAAATTATAAAATTCTCGATCTGTCTTGTCGGTAAAGACGAATTAACTCCTCCTTATTTACTCATTTCACCACGTCTCGAGTATTATCTCTGTGTAAATTGTACTTTACATGCCACATGCACGCACACGTTCATCGATTTTATTCAATCTCATCACGTAGTTATACCCAGCGAATTATGGTTTGAATTAGACGCTGTTATTTTTGATATCGGACAGAATTATAAACTATCGACATTATTCACTAATTTAGAACTGAATATCATTTTACGTTATTCTCATACACGTTTCAATAAAGACGAAGATGGTAATTATATTATTAATAATTTCATTCTTTATGATTCATGAAATTATTAAAAAATAATACCATGTTGTGTTAAATAATCATATACTTTATCATCTAATAAAGAAGCACGCTGTTTTTCTGAAGAGGCATTACGCACTTCAGTCGAACGAATGCTTTCATCGATATGTCTTAAATAAGAATACGACACATCGATTTCTTTTTCTAATTCTAACTCGTTTATACTATTATTTATTTTTATTATGTCACGTTCCATATCATTATCGTGATTTAATATCACATGAAAGGATACGTTATGAATAAGTTCTAATGATTTCATTCGTTTCAATGAGAAAATATCCATGATAATCGTATAATCACAAACATAGATGATATCAGTATACTCATAATGTGACCGAATAAATTCAATTAAATCATTAGAACATGTCGGTAACACTGTTTCTTCGATACGCGACACACACCCGTTATAAAAATATCCATATTCAGATTCGTATTCATTCAATTTCGATGCATTGTAATCACACATCAAGTTTAACATATTAACACGATGATTAAAATCAATTAAATTTGTTTTAATCGGATGTCGAAACGTCGGAATGATCCAAAAATCACAATGACGGTATAATTCCACGATGTGTTCGATGATCGCTTTATGAGCCAACGTGGGTGGGTTGGCACTCAAACCGTATAAAACCAATGTAGTACGTGCCATCTGTAGATAACTAACATACCGTTAATTTATTTCTTTATTTGAGTGCGTTTCTTTTTTTATTTCTTTTTCGTATCATGGTTTCAACTTACTTACATTTTCAACATGGTACAAACAATTGGATCGATACAACAACTGAACGAAATCATGTCAAAAACACCCCACACACATGTTTTATTGGATGTTTATGCAAACTGGTGTGCACCTTGTATGAGCATCGTACCTGTTGTTGAAAAATGGGCGGAAATATTTACGGATATTCTGTTTTTGAAAATATTTATCAACGATGAAATTATTGAAACACACGATATCGAATCAATACCTGCTTTTCTTTTATTTCAAACGAGCGATGCGTGTAAACTTGAACAGTATACGGGAGCACAAACTGATTTAATTTATAAAAAACTATGTGAAGTGTCTGAAGTCGTCATCGAACTGTCGGACGAAAAAGAAGAAACCGACGATGACTTTACATCGTTATAAATAAAATTCGGTGTTCTTGGTATGTTTTTTTATTGAATAAAAGTAAATGTTCATTCTTCCTTTATTTTGTGTTATCACAACGGTGTGTGGATTGATACTTCCAGAATCTGTACAATTATTGTCCAATATTCCAAAAGTTGGTATACCGTTGAGTATGATGAATGTCATTTATTCATATCGAGATATCACACCTCAATCCGTATTATTACAACAATTGCTCGGTTATTATACATACGGAACCGATAAATTAAACGACAAAACATCTTATACTGTTGGAAAAGAACAGTGGTATCAATCGTCTTTTGATACCGCTTTTCAAATGATACTGTTATCACTTTTTGCATCGCCTCATATTATTCATACGCTGTCGTGTCAACAAATGTATAATATCATACGATCGTCTTCTCATAATTTCAATTTCAGAGATCAATGTCTTCAAAACAGTGTTTACTTGATGGAAATCACCGACATGTGGCATATCGTTCCTTTCTTGCTTTTTTTAGAAAGTACGCATTATTATATCGATTTAAAACGAAGGTTCGGATTACTGAAACCGTTTTATGTTTCGTTCATGTGGATGATGACGAGTGTTGTTTTACCTTCCGTTTTAAATACACATACGTACGATATCTTACTCACCAAAACACCATGGTACCCTTTTCTTCTCATTTTAGCAATGAGTAATATCATGGATACATTGGATATAAAAGAAGATCGAAATCAAGATTATTTCACCATGCCCGTTATGTATGGTAAGTTCGTATCATACACATGTTCCTGTTTTTATCTATTGGGATACGTTGCTTTATTTTTAATGTAATCATGCAGTGATTTTATTTCAATGTAACCGCATTTATGACATATAAATGATTAATTAATTTTAATTTTGGGGTGAAGTATTCGTACGGAAAATACATATTACCTGTGTCGTATCTGTATCCCCACGAATTTCGTGCGATGACTGTTTTTGTTATATCGTTGAATCCTGTTATTACGATTGCATGATTACCAAGATATTTTTCTTTTTTAGTTGGAACTTGAACATGTCCTGTGATAATGCTTTTCTTGGAAAATAACGATTCGTACATTTGAAAATCGATGATGATGGGGTTTTTCTTCAACAACGATCGTTTGATTTCATCGATATCTAATTTCATCGTTCCGTAATTTGTTATTTTTGTTTTATGAGCTTCGCGTGCACATGCGACATTCGATGGAAACAATGCGTTTTGAATGACGTAAGGACGTGTGGCTTCATCACAAATACCACGTCGTTTCAGTGTTTCTAATGCATCTTTGATATGAGATCCGCTATCAAAAAAAGGTGTGAACGAACGAAAACGTGAATTCCAGTACAGATCTAAACGTGATTTCATCACAGGAAATGGTATTTTGTTCTCGTGTTTCATTTTGTACATGAGTGTGGATACTACTGCATTGGACGAACACGATTTCAATCGTTCTTGTTCGAAGACGGGTGGGAAATCGTGTTGTAAATTCGTATACAGAGGTGTGGCGATTAACCACGACGACAGTATAAGATTAATAAAATAAGATGAAATGAACGATATGATCATTTAGCACATGTGTCGTATATAAATATCGGTACGAAAACGAATTTATCTTACGGGTAGACGTTTACAAAAACAAAGAAGACAAACTCCCATCGATAATAAATAAGCACGATTGAATAAAAAGTTTTCGCGTGTTTGATTCAAGGCACGTCGTGGAAAAACGTGTCGATCACAACCCGTACACGTCGTAACGCTTTGTTTCAATTCGTTCATGACAACTCGCATCTGTTTGATACGACGTTGTTTATAAGTATCACCGTCTTGGACGGCACACAATCGACGGAAAAAAGTCCGATTGTTTAGAATATCCATGAAATTATATAATTTAAATAAATAAAAAAAAAGTTATTTATTTCAATTTCGTAGTTTTACGATACTTTGAATGATAAGACATTGGTTCAAAACGACAGCGAAATGAAATAAAACATGATACACGATCCATTTGTTTTTACGTTTCAATGCATTCTTACACGAACGTTGGTATAAATACAAAATCAGTAAAGTATTAGGCCATGCAAGTAAATGAACGGGTAATTCATGTATGTACAAAATACCTGAATTAAAATAAATTAAAAAATCTAACCACGCGATGATGATGTCGATATTTTTTCTGTAACCTGGTACTGGATCGTACCAGTAATTCATGGAAGCAATGAACGTAACGATGGAAACCATCGATAAGGGATATACGTTCATGCAACAAGCGTACACGGAAGGAATCAAAAAGAGACAAGTCGATAACATGATGAACTGACACATATTCAAACGTATCGTAACGTAAATAGAATAGATGTAATAATAATTTTAATAAAGATGTGTTATTTATTTATTATTTACTTATTTATTATTTACATAGGAAAAGTAGGAAAATGATCGCACCGTCTTTTTAAAATACTCTGCATCATTTCCAAAATATCTGAATCGTCTAAATCTGATTTTAAATCGTCGGATTCAGAATCAGATTCATAAAAACATAACGATGAATTTTCTGAATCGTACATTTTTATTTCGTGATATTCTTCATGAAGTACTTCTTTTTCTTCTTCGTCTGATTCTAAATCAGATTCATATTCAACCATTTCGTCGATATCAGATTCCGTTAATTCTTCTTCTTCTGTGTTATAATCGAGCCATTCATGTAATGCATGTTCAAAAATATTAATTTTTGAATTTTGAGGTGTTTGTGGATAAATCATTGAATATTGATTATTTTTTAAACCAATACTTCGATGCAATTGAATTGGATTCTTCATGACAGTCATGGATAAAATTGGAATTTGAAACATATCTGCCATGTTGTTGTTTTATTATAGTGTGTTCACGATTTTCACGGGTTTCGTTGTTTAGTTACCATGATTAAAATGAAGAATCGTGTTACAGGTCGGACATACTAGTTTCTTACTATTGACAGACATGCTTTTAATTCGAATCCAACGTCTTATACATGTTTCATGATATTTATGGCCACATGATACATACACGAACCCTTTTTCTCCGAATTTGTCTAAACAAATAGCACATGTATCCGTTTCGTACACGGTAGTTTGTGTTGTACTGAAATATAAGGTAACGGGATCATAGGATGGAATGGCGTTTTGATGGGATACGTTTGTAAGCGATGTAAAACTTGCATGAGAGACCGGTGTAGGTGCAGCATTAGAACCAGGAACTGGTGAAACGCGTGTAGCTGAATGAGAACCGCGTGAAGAAAAACAATTGAAAAAATTAAGTTCACTGAATCGTGAACGTCGTTGAGGAACGGAGGAAGCGGAATAAGCAGGATATGGAAGAGATTGGCGTTCGATGGTAACGACAGATGGTTCAGATCGTGATGGTGGTGTAGGTGTAAGCATCTCGTGTTGCAATAAAAAATTCTGATCCGAGATCGGTTCAGAAACAGTGGAAGAGGAGCGCCGCGGTGAATAAACCATGCGTGGTCCTGGTTGTGTGAACACACGTTCATCTCGGATTTTTGGTTCACACCCCAACGATGCTCGTATTTCATCGATACGTCTTATTAAAGGACGACGGTAATTTTCATAATAGCCACCCCAATCGCGTTGTAAAATATCTGTTTCGAGTGCATCTAACTGACTTAATGTGAGCGAAACGGATTCTATCGATGCATTTTGTTGTATCATGTTTAAACGATTCGATACACTTATATTACTTTCTTGTGCTCTTATCACATCCATCATTTTAGAAACAAACGATTAATAATAAATAAACCATCGTAAAATAATTTATTTATTTCATGAAATAAATAAAACCCGTTTTTTTAATTAAACCCGTGGTTTAGACACGCTTATTCTATAAATGGCAAGATTCGTACATCCTATGTGGAAGAATAAGAAAGTGTTAGCACGTCTCATTCTTTCGTTGTATCGCGATAAATTAAAAAATCAGGAAATAATATGTGAATTGTATCACGAACGTCATCAACGTTATATTTTTATAACTATAACCGAATTTAAAAAAGTGAATGAACGTTTAGATCATACACTACAATTATTAAAAGCGTGGTGGAATTATTACGAGAATTACGATAAAAAATATAATAAAACACATGTGAAATTATCCAATGAATTAAAAAGATCGATCACACATTGCGCTAAGAATGCTAAAAAATAATCGATTATTTATATTTATTTGATTACAATGACATCACCGATACGTGATATACCACAAACATTACACGATAATGGATCCATCGTTTTATCGTTCGATACTATTACGGATGATACTGAATTACCTTATATTAGTATCGTGACAATCACTAAAAATCGACAACTTTTTTATAATTTAATGTTGCGTAATTTGCGAACGTGTGATTATCCTAAATCACGTATCGAGTTCGTGGTGATAGAAGACGGTCACGATTGTTTCGATGAATATTTCCGTCGTTCGGATGTGTACGCTGCCTTCATGGGGATCGATGGGTTTCGGTATGTTTATAAACGGATCGGAACTGATGCTTTATCGTTTCCGGTCGGGTATAAACGCAACGTAGGTGTCAAACATTGCACATCGGAATGGATTTTTCATATGGACGACGACGATTATTATCCTCCTGAAAGTGTTCTGACACGTGTGCGAACCTTGATAAAATACCAAAATCAAGGCGTGGGATGTGTGGGATGTTTGTCGGTACGCAGTTTCAATTTATTCACTGAAAATACAATCGAAGCACGCGATCTCGTCACCAATATGTCGGAATCGACGTTAGGTTACCACGTTTCCTTTTGGCACGAACGTAAATTTCATAATGCTGATAGCACAGGTGAAGGTGTTAAATATATACACGAACGATATCATCGGTGTATGAATTTACCCTCTTCGTTTGTGATTGTTCAATTAGATCATCATCAAAATACCGTCAAACGTCGTTTAACCGATTCGGTGTTCTACGGTTCTAATTTTTTGGAAACGATCGATGCAAGCACGCGTGCTTTTCTAGTGAAATTGCAGACTTCTGTAGCTACCGCACATCCGGACACACAAATGATTTTAGAACTCTTAAAAACATTCTCTTCTCAAACCATGTCAGCAAAAGCAATGAACAAACAACTCGACGAATTACCGATAAAATTACAACGACATCCGATCGTGCGCGAATTTCGGAACAGGTATCCTTTGATTAATAAAGTGGATAAACGGACCATCGTGTTTTACTGTGCCAACGGACGTTACATGTCGTTCGATCGATCGTGGGATTACGAAAACATGGCAGATATCGGAGGATCCGAAGAAGCGGTGTTGGTGTTGAGTCAACGATTCGTTCAAATGAAGTATCGCGTGATCGTGTACAACGAACGCGACAATGAAATCACGATGAAACACGTCACGTTTATTCCATGGTACCGATTCAATCCGAACGATAAACATCATGCTTTGATATTATGGCGCGATCCCAGTCATTTATCGACGATGTCCTTTCAAGCGAAACGTGTGTATTTAGATCTACACGATATGATCGATCCGTTATGGTTTCCAAAACAATGCCAAGTACATGGTATTTTTGTGAAATCCACGTTTCATCGTGATTCATGCGTCCCTGATTTTTTGATATCCAGAACACATATCGTACCTAACGGTGTCGATGTGTCGTTATTTCAACCTCTTTCCGTTGACGAAAAACTGGACGAGGCATCAGAGGACGATGGGGACCCCGTGGGGGCTTTGTTAAAACGATCGGAAAGAATGAAAGAGCGCTCGAGAGGGGAGGTACCACACGTGTTTGAACGTCGTCCGGAGACGGTGTATGTTTTAGGTACATGGAGTATGGAAAGAGGTTGGATGGCTTTTTATCACACGTTCAAAACCGTAACACGTTTATTTCCAAACGTTGTTTACGTTCATGCTTACGGACACGAACATTTAAAACGGACCGTGTTTTGGAAATGGATCGAACCTTTGTACACCGAAATGATCGAAAGCGGTTCGTTTCTTGATTTAGGGTACATCCATGCCTCAAAAATCCATGACGTGTATCGTTTATGTGATATTTATTTATACGCAAGTAATTTTCCAGAATCCGATTGCGTTTCGTTATCAAAAGCATTGATGGCGAACTGTCGGTGCTGTTTTACGACGAACGGTGCATTAGCTGAAAAAGCGGAATATTCGTCGTACAGTGTGTCGTTACAATCACCTACCGCCACTATTCTAGCCACTGAATTTGAGATCGATGATGAAACGTATGCATCCTTAGAAATGACACTGGTGCAATGCATCCATGATCATCTTCGTTACGGTAAACATACGGAACGTAATATAGATTTAAATCGTTTCGACAGTATGTGTGTGTCAACGGAATGGTTGACTCAAATAAATAAGTGTGGTCATTGAGAATAAATGGAGTGTTTCTATGATTTAAACATTGTCAGATCTTGTACGAAATATCAACAAGGCGAATCATATACAGATATGATCGTAATCGAAAAAAAACGACACGGTGTTAAATGGAAAACGATTCTTTTACATTTTACACATGTGTCTGTTTATCGTGTGATGTATTACGAATTTAGAATCACACCTACAAATCAACTTCTTTATGGTACGGTATATTTCAAACATAAACAGACATTACAAGAAGCTGAATCAGAATGTGATGTGTATCGTCATTACAGTGAAATTATAGGTAATGGTATAGTGATGTATTGGCACGTGTCATTTATACAAGTACTGATACCTAAAACATCGCTCGACGATGTTTTTTGTTAACATAAAATTGACCCGTTCGATGGTTTATGTAAACACGGCACCAACGTGTTTTGGGACGAATCTTACCAAAAGAAGGTTTTGAAGACGACGTTTCTTCCATTTCTTCGATATGATCGATAAACGCTTTAAATTTTTGGTGCTGATTTACCAAGAAGTTGTGTACGGTTTTATTCGATCGGTGTTGTTCGATGAACGTATCGATAGTTTCCATTATTACTTAACGTTTAATATAATATTTCCCGTGACGTTTATAAACGGTGCGATATTTACCTGATATATAATACTTATGTTTAAGTTTTTGATATTTATAATAATCAGGTTCTCTACCAAAACCTGTCACATTCGACTGTTTTTTTTGACGAAATTTACTTTGTAACCCAGTGACTGCTTTTGCTGCGCTACCGGTTTGCTTAAATCGATCACGAGCTGCTACATTTGGAATCCTCGATCCGGTTTGGTGACTCGTTGTATCCGTATCTGTGTCAGTATCGTCGGATGTGGGTGTCAGTTCTTCTAATTCTTTTAAAGTTTGTAATATCTGATTGTGCACTTTGTTATACGAGTCTAAAATACTCTGTTCCATCTGTTCAAAATTCGGTGAGTTTACAAAATCGTGACACGATTTTTTATCGTTTGAATCGGTTTGAGAATCACACCAATTACTAAATGCTTTTTTTAATTGATCCTTATCTACTATTTTCAACCTTTGTGGATCGTTGTTTTTGTTTTTATATTCTCGAATGCTATCCTCTGTAAAAAAATATTCAAGGTTTTTTTCGTTCATCCTAATAATAGTGTTTATTGAATAATGCATTATATAAAAAATTTATACAATGCATTGATGAACGAATTCATCATCATTAAGAATCGGTTTTGAATAAGGTTCTAACAAAAGTTGAATGATGTTAAACACGTCCTCTATTTTCACAAGTATTTCGTAAAACACACCTGATTTACTGTTAAACAAATAACATTTTCTAATTTCTTCTATTTCTTCTATTTCTGTACGAGATGCAAATGCTAAGTATTTATACAACACACATTGTACGAAATATTTTTTGTCGAGATTAGTCACACATTTCCATTCGTATATGACTTCATGGTCGGTATCATAATAATCGATATATCCTTTTAATTTGTAATGAATCGCATTGATTTCGATATCCTGTTCAACGTATTTTTCAATTTGATAACGCGAAGACGCATTCGTTTGTAATAAAGCGCGTTGAATGTTATCCACACAAGCAGAAATGTTAGTGTGATGTAACCATGTGAAATGTGTTAGTTGTTTTAATTTATAAATCAGATTTTCTTTATAACTCGTATAATAAGCAGCGTAGTGTGTAACGCTCACGATATCATTTAAATCGATCGATGGAAATTCGTGTAATTTAAAAAAAGGATGATGATGTTCGCGATTTAAAGTGATGTTGCGAAGTAACGATTTATAAAAACACGTCGGTTCCGTTTGATTCAATGAATTCATGAACAAGACGTTGACCACTTCGCTGTTGATCACGGACACGTTTTCAACGGAACCGTGCAAGGACAACGATGTTTTTGTAGGTACAGACAGAACAGGCACCATGTGTTTGTTTTTGAGTCGTGTTACGGTCATGTAAGTCAGGCATTGTTTCAATACTTGAGGTGCTATTTTATCGATCAGTGCGGTGACCGAAAAAGTTCGCACCGTATCGTTATTGTATCGACACGGACTGGGTTTAAAAGACCCATCGTTCTCCGTAATGAAATCAGTGAATGTTTTTAATTTATCTTGGTTTAAAAAAGGCACGAACTCATTTTTTTTGTGATGGTATAAAAACATACGTTTTTTACAACGTGTCAGTGCCACATAAATACAATTCGGCATGAAACAAGGATCAGCTGACGTGTTATAATACGTGAAATAAGCATGATCAAATCCTAAAATAAAAATATAATCACGTTCAATACCTTTAGTACGATGAAAATTTGAGATTAATATTTTGTTTTGTGTGATGTCGGATGTCGCGGTTTCTTCGTCCGATGATACGTAAATAGAAACACCACGCATGGATAAATAATTCGCTAACAAAACCAAAGGCGATTTTGAATTATTGGTTTTCACTGAAGCTGCTAAAATCATGATCTGTTCGGCTGGCACATCGTGTGCTAACAGATCGATGATCTCTTTCGCAATGAGATGCATTTCACTGAACATGTTCAACACAATGTATTTAGGTTTCGTTAAATCGATTGTGTTATACGAATTCAATATTTTGGGGGTTTGTTGGGCACAACATTCGTTAATAAAATCACACGTCGCTTTATTAAATCGAAACGTGTAAGATAATTCGTACTGTTTCCATTCCAAGGTGTTCCAAGGATAAATGCGATCACTCAATGTGAGGTAACGATGATCCGATCCTTTATATTCATAGATACATTGTTTTGCATCACCGATAATAAATAAACGCGTCGATGGATGTGAAGCATCCACATAAATTTTCCGACTGAAAGCGTATAACAATTGATCCATGTCCTGACATTCATCGATAATAATGATATCGTACGTGTTTTTTTTAAATAAAACAGTGTTCTTCTCTAAAATCTCATATAATCCATCATCTGTTTTACATTTGGTATTATTGTATAACGTATACCCAAACGAATGAAATGTGTGAATGTCGACATTATTCAAAAACGTGTCTTTAGCACGTCGAACACTGTCTTGACGCAATTTGGAATTGTACGTAAGCAATAAAAATTTCAACGTTGGGTTTTGTTCGGCCATGCATAAACTCAAAGTAGTTTTTCCAGATCCTGGCACCGCATTCACGAACAAGTTGCAACGTTGATCAGACTTTACACATTCAAGTATCGCTTGTTGTTCGTTTGAAATAATCATGATAATATTTATTATGTAATAATAATATTTATTTATTTAGCCGCTTCAACGTAACGTAACGTAAATTAAATAAATAATATTATTTTTGTATTTATACATTCATCGTATCACGGACATCGTTCGTGATGGTGGTCTTTACCGTTTCGAACAATCGTACCAGTTCATGATCGGTAGGTGTGGACGACGGTGTCGTGTATTCTTCACATACCCTGATATGATTGTACACGATCCGAATTTTAGGTGTGTACTGCACGTTGTCCGTGATATATTTCTTAAAAATCACGAACAGATTCTTAGGATGCGTGTAATCGATTTCGTTAAGGAGAACGTACATGTTCGGATGAAGTTTTTTGACGGTTCTGATGGCGGTTGAAATAGCGCGTTTTTGGGCTCTGATAATGTAGTAATGGTTCGTGATATCGTGGTCATGGAGAATGACAAAATGGTCCGTGAGCAACCTCTCTTTTATTTCTGGAACCACGTGTTCGATCACTTGTTCAATACTTTCCTTGATATCGTCGAGTTTTTGGTTCGCTTGAACGACTTCTGTTTTCAATTCACCGTTTTCTATTTTCTGTTCGTCGAGTTTATCGTGGATGTCTTCTGTTCTGTTCATGAGATGCTCGAACCGTGATTTTAAATCTTTGATTTCATAACTCTGTTGTTTATTTTCTACGACAAGTGTTGTTATTTCACGACTCTGTTGCTTGATTTCATTACTCTGTTGCTTTATTTCATATGTCAAATTATCAATTTTCTCATCCTTCATACTCACCACGAACTTCTCTCTTTCTTCTTTATACTCGATCTGATATTTCATATATTCAATAAATATATCATCAATGATCAGGAAGTAGTCGTGGATACGATCCGTATTCTCGGTGCGTACTTGTAAACACAACTTCTTAAACGTTTTCCGTGTGATGTAGATGTCTTCTCTGTTCAATCCAGATCCACCTAAATTTCTAAAACCAGCGGGGCAACGTTGACCCGCTGGTTTTACAATTCGATAATCCACATTCTCAATAAAATGAGAACTTACAAAAGTACCTTTTATGTTGTATCCAACTAAAACACGTTTTAAACTTCGTTGTATACCTTTCTCATCGTTTCCCTGATAGCCGAACATCTCGTACATCTGCTTGGTAGTGAGAAATAATTCACCGGGTCGATAATTATTTAACGTCGTCCAAATCGTATTCACGACGATCGAAGAAAGATCGTAGTTTTTAGCTTTTACGAAATCATTGATATCACGCATGGGTCGTTGTGCATCGATGATGTCATGAGTATCGTGAAGATGATCATCAATGATCAGGAAGTAGTCGTGGATACGATCCGTATTCTCGGTGCGTACTTGTAAACACAACTTCTTAAACGTTTTCCGTGTGATGTAGATGTCTTCTCTGTTCAATCCAGATCCACCTAAATTTCTAAAACCAGCGGGGCAACGTTGACCCGCTGGTTTTACAATTCGATAATCCACATTCTCAATAAAATGAGAACTTACAAAAGTACCTTTTATGTTGTATCCAACTAAAACACGTTTTAAACTTCGTTGTATACCTTTCTCATCGTTTCCCTGATAGCCGAACATCTCGTACATCTGCTTGGTAGTGAGAAATAATTCACCGGGTCGATAATTATTTAACGTCGTCCAAATCGTATTCACGACGATCGAAGAAAGATCGTAGTTTTTAGCTTTTACGAAATCATTGATATCACGCATGGGTCGTTGTGCATCGATGATGTCATGAGTATCGTGAAGATGACGTTGAATCAGGGATGGATCTGCGAACACGATGGTATTCAGTTCGGACATGTTCAGTTTTTGGGTCAGATTATAAATAAATATAAACACTTGTTTGTTAACATTTCATTTCTTTATTTCATGGGTTTAATGAAGTGATTCAAGTTGAAACGTAACGTAAATAATAAAAATATTAAATAAAAATAATATTAAATACGTTTATTTATAAATTCTTCCACGACTGTCGATCATGATCCGTCGTTCAAGATCGATGATGTCCGCTTCGTTCGTGTAATGATAAACATGAACACGTTCAACGTAATCCGCAATATCCTGATAATCACGTTCTTCTATTTTTGCCGACATGAATAACATGGTGATAGCGATAACGATCTTATGGTATTGATGACGGAAACGATGAGCGTTGCGTTTATACATGATCAATGATAATTGAAACGTGTCGTTCGTTAACTCCAAACACTCTGAAAATATTTTTAAGAAAGTGTGGACTTCCTGAGGAATCGAACCTGCATGATTAATCAGTTTTATCGAATGCACGAGCGAGCGATTTTCACGTTTATAGTAATTGCAATGTTTGTACACGATCGGTAATACGAACGGTGTTAATCTATTCTCTTCTTTTTTATTTTTTTTATTGACACAAAATTCACCGACATTTTTGAAATAACTTGCATATTTGTCTTCCATATTGATGTACTTTAGTTTGTTTGTTTTTTATTGTTTGTGTCTTTTTTTCACGGGTCCATGGTATTTTGTGTTTCGTGTAAATGTGATACATTCACATGAAATTAAAAATATTCCTATTTATGTAAAAGAAATTGCAATGAACGCAATACATTTGTTACGCGATAAATACAATACTTTACATAATAAATTCTGGATGAATCATCCATCGTATTTCAAACACGGTAATATAACATTATATTTAATGATATTCATCACCACACTTTACATCATGAGCACTCTGTTTGTTTTTATTGGTCCTTATGCTATCAGTGATCATACATATCTAACGTTCATGAAATCGATTGCACGTTCTTATGGTAAATTAAATTGGATTAAAACACTTGTTTTTTTATTAATGCATACTTTTATTTATGCTATTTTCATGTTGATCATCGTGTACCGATTTTTTTCTGTTTCGACAATACTCGTTCTTATTTTTACTTTAGGACTTGTATGGTTATTATTTTTCCTGTATTACATGCCTTGTCAAACTCCTTTTGGTTTGACAGCTTTTGGAAAATTGTATAAACCAAAATCGAATTCAATTATTACGTTCACCGCTTTAGGTGACACACAGGAATTTGGAAATCATTACGGACGTTTTGGGGCGAATAAATTAGCGGTGAATTCGATGAACGCTTTCGTGAGAGCTTACACGAACCTGCGCACGCCATCGATGAGTGATATCTTGGGATGTGTGATACCAGGTGATTGTACACAGACCGGACAAGACGGTCGGTTGTGTGTGTCTAATTATTTAGGTGATTACGAATTAAAATACGGATTAGGATCTAACAGCGGTTTGCAATTACCTGTATATGAATGTACAGGTAATCACGATTGGGACGTCACTGCTAAAACGATGCCGTCGGATATTATTTTTTTTAATACATGTCCGACGGTCAACATGATAAAACGACGTAATAAATATCGAACCATCGTCGTTCAAGATACACAAGGTAACTACATGTGGAAATTTGGACCGGTGTACATGATCGCTTTGAATTGTTGGCCAGCTAAAGAATCGGATCTTTTGTTATCAGGTAAACCGGCGGGTAGTTTAAAATTTTTGGCAAAAGCGTTATCGAAATTAAACGCTAACGATAAATACATGATCGTGACGCATTTCATACCGATTGATTTAAAAGATATGAACAACAACGATTTCGCTTCACCGCCCGATTTTCCGATCGACGTGCCCACGTTGGTATCAACAGAATGTGAACCGTTGTTAGCGCTCATCACTACCAATTTACTTGCGATGATTATCGGTCATTTGCATTTATCCAAAACGTTCACTACGATAACAGACGACGGTATACGTGTGATCATTCCACCTTCACCGGCTAACATGAATTATAACGGCAATTTCGTTTTATTCCAATACGATACGACGACTGAAACGTTAGAAGCGTATGAAGTCGACAACGAACAAACAATGACTCAACTGTTTTAACGTGATACGTCAGGTGAGATGTTCCATGTGAGATGATTACCGTGATTATCGTGTGAACATGTGAGCGTATCACGAGGTTTCGGTGGCCATTTCACGAAAATATACTGTTGACATATTTCACATACGATAAATCGATGTCGTAATTCTACCATGACGCGGTTAAACAAAGGTCGATGATCGACATTAAACGTGTGGATAAGAGAGACGATGTACGAAGAAAACATGACGAATTACAATATTACAACATAAAATGATAAAAATGCGTGTATCGAAACGATAAAACATGTACGAGTGTGTGTAGGAAACCTGAATTTTCATGCACGATGAATGACGTGTTCACTCTCTTAGCTCAAATGATGAACGATTCAACTTCAAAATTACAATATAAAGAAGAAAGTGTTACGATCATAAAAGATTATTATGATTACATTTTTATTGATCCTAACGTTATATTAAAAATTCAATTGTATAAACGCGACGATGTGCAGCGTACGACATGTTTAAAAACACTGCATTATAAAAACAAAAACACAGATTTTATCGTTTTAAAAAATACGTACAAATCGATCGTGATGTTATTGAGTTTGTTATGCTATTATTTCCATGTTGTTGAACTCATCGATCCGATACATATCATGTTACATGCTCCTTTCTTTATTAATCACGACACGTCGATACCAAACAGTGCGAAATTATTGATGGATTATTCAACAGTAAGAAACGCTTTGCCACGTATCACATTATCACACGTGTTCGATTTATATTCACTCGTCGAAACACACATTCTTAACGATGTCACACATCCGAGTTCATTTTTAAATAAACCGCTCATTTCACAATACATGTATAATCCGTACGATATCCTTTCCATTTTGTATACGTTTTTAGATCGTGAAATCAAAGAAAGTTTATTATTCGTTTTCGAATCAGACGATGAAAACGACATCATACAATACGGTAATTATGTGGTTTATACACCATCGTTAACACCGATGAACGTATCATCGTTCGATGTATTAATAAAAAGAAAATACAATTTCTATGATTTTTTTCGTTTGTATTTCAAATTATTTGAAAAGAACATATTTCAATTTATTAAGGATCCACTGTTTCATGAAAAAATAGAAACGGTTCAATTGACGTATAAAGAATATTTCAATTCGGTTAACGATTCATTGATCGAATACAATAAAGTATGTTTGTCATTGAATACGAATGCTAAATATACGAACGATATCGAAAAAAACAAAGACATGTATCAAAATCATGGTAATGTTCAAGAAAAACGCTACGTTTGTTTATTGGATAACGATAACGTTTGTTTTAAAGCATTGGATGACGAAATACTCACGAAATACGACGTTCATATTACCGAAATACCTAACGAATCTTTACAAAACATATACGACGAAACCATATCGAATGTTCTGACACGTTTAAATACACAAGACGAATTCAATGATTTACTTTACACCTACTTTCTTCGTCTTTTATCTTTCGAAGTCGTTCAAACACTTTCTGTGATAGGTCCATTACCCACCACTAAAGCAAAATTACTTCCAAAGAAACCGTCGGTGATAAAACCACGACCTTCCACCACCAAATCACCATTACCCAAAATATCACCGTCTAAAACTAAACCACTTCCCAAAACATCACCGAAACCCCAGAAACCAGCACCTCGCAAAAAAACATCGCTATTGCCACCACCACCGCCCAAAAAATAAGTTAAGAAGAACATTGTGCTTTTAACGAATCCGGAAAAATAATGTCGTTTTCGCATAAAAAATAACGATGAGGGTATTTTTGTAATTGAACCAATTGATTAAAATTGAAAAAGTCGATGGTACCAATCAACGTGGACTCGTTATTTTTTCCAATATAAACAATGATCTGGTTCAATTGTGTTATCATATCATCTAAAGTAGAGGAGAGAGTTATTTCCGTCGATGATTGAAACGTGTTTATAAAATCGACGATAATGGATGTGTTCTTATAAAATAAATAACGATTCTTAACATTATTCAGAAATAAAACAGAATTTTGCAAACAATGAAGTGTTAATTCTTTCACTTTATTACATGATAAAAAGTTATCGTTTTGGGTATTGATGTGTAATGCAAAAAAACTGGTCCATTCTTGAACGGTTTGTAATAAAAAAAGAGTGTTTTTCATTGGATTTAAATTAATAAAAGGTACACTGGGTGGATTATTCACGATCATAAGTGTTGCTTGATCGATATTTTCTTTTTTCTTATACCGTTTGTATTTATCCAATGTGGCCGTATTCATTTCGACTTCGCTGCTGTCCGCAGCATACCCTCCGGTCGTATTAATCACGGTGAAAATGACGAGATTGAAACGAGACATGTCTAATCCGAACCCTTTAATGGTAGTGTTCGTGTTGATATTCGTCGTAAGAGGTGTTTGTAAAATTTTAAAAATAATTTCGTCAGGTAAAACGTTCAAATCTTCCGGTTGTGGATTAAAAAAATCAAACGTGCGGTATAAATAATTATCGTGACACACACTTTGCATCGGACTTATATAATTAAAAAGAACCGGGTGTTTACTGTGAAGTTTTGTATTCAATGCCATACTCAATGATTTTTTCATATCGGACAATGATTTATTAATAAAATAACCTTCTTTACGTCGTATACTGCAATTATGTACGAGTAATTGATATCGTATCATGTCTTGTTCAATTTTTTTGACACATTTCGGAAGAAACGAGACCAAGAATTGATGTGCTAATACTTCCGTATTGTTTCCCAATAATCTCAATTCGTTGTCTAATTGAACGCTATCAAAAAACGGCATATCCGATAAATCGAATAATTGTTTACGAACCGTATGTCGTAAATATTTTGGAACTAAATGCATTTCAATTTTGTCAGAATTACCTTCTGGAAATGTCCTTTTTTCATATTTTATGAATGCATCATTACACGTTGTTAATAATTCTGTTATCAGAGGTGTAAGTGTTTTTTTATTAGTTTCTTGAGAAATAGGTTGAACGAGTGTGAATAATGGCATTTTTACTTGATTAAACATATTGAATAAATTATTGATACAACGTAATATAAAATTTTCTTCTTTTTCATCTGTTTTACGACCGGATTTTAATTCTTGTAAAATAGGAAGAATGTTGGAATAAGAAGCAATGGAAACAGAATGTACAGGATCCATTAAATATTGAAGAATGTTTTCACACAATTTTCTTCGAAGAGAAGTATCGAACTGTTTTTTAAAATAATTGAAATTATTTTCCATGAATATTTCTTTTTCATCATCAAAAAAGTAGATAACGGTGTTAGAAGATGATTCTTTGTACACCATCGTGTCGGTCGTCGTAAAATGGACGTCGATGTATGCTGGATCTTCGTAAGCGGTATGTATTTGATCGATCAAAAGTTGTAACTGTTTAAAATCTTCTAATCTATTTTTCAATCGTTCAATGATTTCAACCGGTTTCTTTTTGAATCGTTCGTTTTCAAGAGGTGTCGTGATACCATAAAAATTCTCAAAATATGAATAAAAAGACTGTGAAGCAGGACTGGATATTTCTTTAAAACAGTCTTCTTTGTTTGATTCAAACGTCACTTCTGGACGTAATTCGTTTATTAATGTTTCGATTGCATCACGGTTATCGATACAGAAATTTGTATCAAACACGATCGGTGTCGTTTTATATTTTGAACTATTGGTATACTTACTATCTAAATTTAAAATAGACGTTAATTTATCACATTCGAATACGTTTTCAACACCTGCTAAATCACCAACGATCACGTTGGACATTTTTTTAGAGTTAATTGGAATTTTAAAATGAAGCAGTATATGACTTCGTGAACTGTTCGGATTGTTTTCGGTAGGTTCAATTTGACGTGTATTGAACATGAGATCGATGATGTCTGACAAACGATCGTTCGGAGAAATACTCTCGATTTGTGGACCATCGTATACCCAAGTGTTCAACCGAATATCGAATTTAAATTTAGCGTATTCATGGAAAAATAAATAATCTAATTTATAATCGTTCAAATGAATACTGTCCATGCTATCGTTCTTAGGATTCCATGTATAATAAATGTTAATAGCAATCATTTCAAGTTTGTTTATATGTTTTAATCCATCGAGTTGACTTTGATGAAATTTCAATAAATTTGGAACGAACGTTTCAGTTTGTTTAAATTTAATTAAACATGTGGTTTTACCCGCACCTGATTGTCCGTACCCGATAATAAACAAATCTTCACCACGATCGATCTGTTCGTGTAATAATTGAATGCATTTGGGATGATCGGTATCGATGTATTTTAACACGACGTTGCCTTTTTTTTTATTCAACACGTCTTCGTCTGTTTTATTAAAATAAGCATTGATATTTCCAATATTATACTGTTCTTTCGGTTCATTTTTTAAAGACTCGATTGCATTTTCGTTACAATAAAAAACACCTAAATCTGTTAATCGTTTTGCACGTTCAAACACACTTTTTGGACCCATTTTTACAAAACCAACTTGCAACTTGCTGTTTATATAAGTCAGATCGATGTGTGTGTATTCAGGTACTTTGTTACGGGATTGAAACGTGTAACGTGGGTTGACGTACACACTGTCGCACCGTTCTTTTATATACACAAAGACCGGATTAATTTCATGGATGTTATCGTTATAAATCTGTAACAAGGATTGAAAAACGCTTTTATCTTCATCTCGTATCGAAAGTTCAATTGATTCACATATTCCAAGTAAATTCAATAAAAACGTTCTTATTTTAGTATGTGCAATATAATCTACATTAAACAGAATATCAGGTAATTGTGCTTTTATAATTTGATAAAGGTCTGAAATCAATTGAAACGTATAATATCGTTTAGGTTGAAACGTGATAAAAGCATTGATAAAATACGAATTTAATAAATCTGATTCTTCTGGTGTTAAGACGGTAAATAAATTATCATAAATTTGTAGTATTTTAGTATCGTTGATAACTTGAATACTGTTCATACAGGTCAAATATAACATGAATTGTGATTGAAAAAGTCGCGAAGCATACGAAAATAAATAATTGATATTATAAAATAATTCTAAATTGAGTTCATTGATTTTAGATTGAGATTGTTTGTAGCGATTATAACAAAATTGCAAAACACATTCCATGAATGCATTGATACCTGCATTGTTTAGTTGAAGCGGTGTGTTTTGGGCACGTGTTTCGTGAACGCTTTTTAAATCCAAGGAGACGTTTTCTTGGATTCGTGTCATGGTTTGATGTTTATAAGCACTGATACAATCGTCGTGTGGTAATATAACAGGAATCGTGATCATGAAAGTTCGTAACTCTTTCATTAATTTATTAATTTTAGGTTCATTAGCATCTTCCACGACACTCGCATGTAATTCATTTATTTTCGTGACGTGTTCACCGAGTTGTGTTTGTAACTGTTCCACTTCTTTTTTTAACGTTTCGTTATCGATTTCTGTTTGTTGATAGTGAGTTTTAAGATCTGTTAATTGTGTGGTTACCTGTGTTAATTCGCTATCTCGTTTATTCATGAATTGAGAAATGAGTTGTTGAACGATTTGTAGTTCACGGTCCGTGAGAGTATCGAATAATTGAATCAAATCCTGTGTTTCTGTTTTCAAGGAAGACACACGATCATGGATTTGTTTGTTTACAACCGATAAATGTTGCATTTCAATCTGCGTTAATTGTAATAAATTTTCCATGATCAATGGTTGAATTTGTTGATGTAATTGTGTCGTTTGATTCTTATTGAGATCCAGTTGGGTTTGAAGAGCATCGAAATCTGTCTGCAATTTTTCATAGTTAGTTTGGGTTTCATTGATTTTTGTTTGGGTGTCATTTATTTGCGACGTTAATAATGATAGTTGTTCATCGCGATTTTTTATAAAGGAATTGAGTTTTGTTTGTAGTAATGTTAATTCGTCATCGGTTAATTGTTGAAGCATTGTAATTAATTGAGATTCATTGTTTTTCATTTGTTCGATACCATGTGTCATGTCTCGAGATACATTTTTTTTAATTTCGTTTAATTCAATTTCGTTTAATTGTAATAAATTAGCGAGTAGTAACGGATAAAGACGTGTGCGGTGTTGTGTTAATTGATCGGTTAAGTCTTTCAAATTGGTTTGGGTTGTGCTTATTTCTTTTTTCAATTGATCGCGTTCTGTTTCCAATTGAGACGTTTTAGATATTAAATCGTTTAATCGTGTCGTCATAGTCATCAATGCCTCGTTCTTGTGTTTCAAAAAATCCAAAAGTTGCGTATGAACCATGTTGAGTTCGTGGGTAGTAAACTCTTCCATTAATTTCATCATTAACAACGATCGATTCTCTTTCACGTTTCCAACCACGTTATACATTTTTTTATTTAAAATAGGTTTCAAATGCACAATCTCTAAATCAGATAATTGCAATACATTTTCAATTAATAAAGGTGTTATTTTGGATTGTAAATCTGTTATATTTTGCTGATGAATACCGAGTTGAGTCTGTTTAGTTTCGATTGATTTCGATACATCGTTCAAACGTTTTTGTAATGCTTCTTTTTCTTTTTCGTATTTATCGATCATCGTTGTCTGAACGGATCGTAGTTTCTGTTGAAATTGCGTTGCTAATAATTGCGTTTCTAAATGATTAATTTCAATGACATTTTCTAATAATGCGTTTGTGATCGTTTCTTGACGTGGTAGATCTACTTGTGTTTTTTGATGATCGATGAATTTTGTTAAGGAATCGTGTACGTGTTTAAATTCTAAATCAATTAACGTATCAAACAAACGCGTGAAATGACGTTCAAGGGAAGATCGATGTTGTTGGTTGTATTCTTGAATTCGATGCATCACATGTTCTTTTAACACGTTCAATTCATTGGCATTGAAATCAACCAATTGCTCGACGATGAAAACACTCATTTCATTTTTCTTTTTTTGATGAGTATCGATGAATGTCAATTCAGACTCATGTAACGTGGCTAAATTGGATAATAAAGTAGCGTTTACTTCACGAACGAATGCTTGATCGTGTGTTTGTTTCACTTTATTCATTAATTCTATTAATTTCAAACGATATAATTCAAGTTCCGTGTCGGTATAATTTTTTACATTATCAAAAAGCAGTGCAATAGAACGAACGTGTTGCTGTGTTTGGTCACGTGTTATAAAATCATGTAATTTTAATTGGATATTATTTAATTCAAAATCAGTTAATAAAGACAACACTCGTATGAGTTCATTCAAAGTGGCTTCATGTGTTTGTTGAAACTGATCCACACTTTCCATGATTTTCGTGTGTAATCTTTTTATTTCATGTTCACTTTGATCGGTGAGATTTGTCATCAGAATATGTGATAGGTTTTGCTGGAGTTGTGTGTTGTGTGATACGTGTTTAGAAATATCCATCGTTTTTGTTTTTAAGACATTGAGATCACGTTGCGTGAATTGAATCAGATTGGATAAGATAAAATCATTGAATTGAGTTTGATGAGTATACAACGCCATGATTTTTTCAGTTAATAGTTCGATTTCTGTTTTATTCAATTGTTTTGTGTTATTCAGAACGGTAGTAATGTCATGAGAAGATACGTGTGATTGTTGCACCGTTTGTAAAAGTTTGGAATTCAAGTTGTTTATGTCGACTTCCGACAATCGGGATAAATTTGAGATCAACAGTGCATAGATCTCGTTATGTAATCGTGGTAGTATTTGTGATGGTTGTGGTAGTAACTGTGGAGTTTGATACGATTGGTGTTGACGTTGAAGAAGCAGATCGATTTCTTCTTGTGATAAGGTGGTTATATTCTTGATAAGTAATCGATTGAATTGATGTTGTACTTCAGGATGTTGTGTTTCTTCTATTTTCGTAAACACTTCTTGAAGTTGACGTTCAGCACTCGTTAATTCTAAATCGACGAGTTGTTGCATTGCATCGAGTAACGTTTGACATTCGGTATGGTTTTTTGAGACATGCTGAAAATGTTGCGTGAACGTATTTTGTAAAACGATCAGTTCCGTTGTGGATAAAGTAGTTAAGTTTTGAAACAGATGTTGAAGTGTGGTTGGAAATGAATGTGTATCATGAAGCAGTGCATTGTTTTCCATTTGTGTGTCGAGCCATTTTGTTTTGAAATAGTGTGTGAGAATGTCATGATCTTCTGATGACATGTCGTTTAAATTAGAAAGAAGTTGATGAGCATTTTGTGATGCTAAACGTTGGTGTCGAGATGCTAAGTCTTCCATTTCCTTTGTTTGTTTCTGTATAAATTCCTGTTGAACGTCTGATAATTTATGAAAAAACTGCGTTTTTAATAAATCGTGTTCAATAGGATCGAGTTGGTTTATATTCTTAATGATTTCTGAAACACTGGTTATGTTTAATGCTTGTGCCTGTTCGACGACTTGATTCATTTTTGTAAAACTTGTTGTAAAATAAGTTCTTAATACTTCTAATTGTTGTACCGTGAGCGATGCGAAATTGTCAAGAAGTGTCTTAATATGTAAAGGTACTTGTTGATTCTTGGATAATAATGCTTCCTTTTCTAGTTGAAGTGTTTGATGTGTTTGTGTTAATACTTTATTTTCTGATTGCAGTGCACGAAGCATTTCTTGCATGTCGGTCCATTTTTCTTGAAAATAGTGTTTTAATACTTCGTTTTCATGGACATTGAATGTGTTTAAATTCTGTATGATGTCGTGTGCATTGTGGTTAGCGATGATTTGTGTTTGTTGTTCTAATTGTTCAAGTTCTTGTTGTTTTTTATCAATAGAACGTTGTTGTAAATCCGATATTTTTTGAACGAAGTGGGATTTTAAGATTTCGACTTCTTCTTGTTTTAATTCTGATAAATTATTTAAAAGTTGTGTGGTGTGTTCTTTGATAAAAGTCGCATGATCCGTTTTGAGTTGATTGATTTGTGATGTGTATCGTTCAATTTGATGTTGTTGAGAAGACGTTATTTTGGATACGAGTTGTGATTTCAATGATTCCAGTTCGTGATCAGATAATTGAGAAATGTTATTCAAACAAAACGTGTTGAATTGATGTACTAAACGATCGTTATCGCTTTTTTTAATATTTTGTAAGAACTGTACGAGTTTCGTAGAAATATCGTTTAATTCAAATTCAGTGAAATCATCTAAAAACTGAATCAAAGCTTTATCGTTCGTCGATGCTATTGCAATTTTTTCATGGTATTTTGATTTTAAGAGATCTAATTGCACACCGGAATAGTTTAGTAAATGATGAAGTATGATGTCCATGTGTGAAGTTTCCAAACGACTGGTTTCTGTTTTCATTTGATCGTGTTTTGTTTTTAAGTCCGTGGTTTGTTGTTGCCATTGTTCATTTTCTATTTTCAATTGTTGTATTTCGTTTTCATAATTCTGAATGGTTTTTTGTTGAAACGATGTCATTTTTTGAAAATAAATGTTTTTTAATAAATCAATTTCGATTTGGTTCAATGTTTGTAAATTCGTCATGAACATCCTGAAATCTAACGGCGTGGGTGTGGATGAACCGGTGGGTAATAACGTGGGTTGTTGAAAAGAGAGGAGTTTCTTTGCCACGAACTCTTTGACTAAACGTATTTCTGTGTTCGTCAATTCTGTTGACATTTTCAATATGTCAGGTAAAGATGTTGTGGTCATACCACTCGTACGAATATGATTTAAAAATTCATGTTTCAGTGCTTTTAATTCGATATCAGTAAAATCTGTTAAATTCTGGAAAATGTCTGCGTGTTGTTTTTGTATACTTAAACTCAACCGATCGATTTGTTTTTGTTTGAGATCGATTTCTTGGTCTTTTTGTTGCAGCGTTTGTTGTTGTGTCGAAGTTAATTTGTCAACAAAAAATAATTTTAATAAATCTGTGTCGTAAGTATTTAGATCCATGAAATTCATCATCATCGTTTTTAAATTAGAACGAAATAATCCGTTCTTAGTTTCGGACAACTGTTCGATTTCGGTTTGTTTGCGTTGAATCAGTTGTGTTTTCTCGTCCATGAGTTTTTCTTGAAACGTGGATAAAACATGCCGAAAATGTGTTTGTAATAGTTCGATTTCATGATCGGTTAAATCTGATAAATTATTGAGCAATACGGTTTTAGTTTGAGTCAGTAAAGCATCGTGTTTGATTTGTTGCGCCTTTATTTTTTCGTCGTTCTGTTGAAGTTGATGTTGTTGACTTAATGTAAACTTATGCATGAAAAAATCTTTGATGAGACGTGTTTCTTCGTGGTTTAATTCAGAGATGTTGTTCAATAACATGACGTACGATGTTTTGAATTTATCGGTTTGAAATAATTGATGAAAGAGCGTATCGTTTTCGATCAAGGCGTTCACGTCTTCTTTATCTAATTCTAATGTTTTGAATTGTCGTAGTATGTAATTTTTATGACCTTCTTGTGTGCTGTTGGGTGTGAGTATCGCATGCGGTTGATATTCTTCGATCGAGGCTCGTTTGAGTTCTTGCAGTTTCGGATCCGTTTCAGTGTTCAAGATATACGTGAACCACATATCTTTCATGTACCGATCGTATGTCATCGATGGATCGGTGTCGTAATGTTGATACTGTTGATATAAAAACTGCATTTCTTCTAAACACGTATCGAACACACGAGTCATTAAATGCAAAGTATCGGTGGCATCGATCATCCATTGATTAAACAGTTCACATTGACGTATCACTAACGCATCTAATTTATATTTATAACACGTTTTTAAATTATGTTTCAGTTTAAATGCGTAGTCGTTGATCACCGTTACCGCTTCATGAATCGATTCGATGTCATGCTTCACCGAAGCATCAAAAGAATCAGGATACTCGTCCTTGATCTGTTCGATCAACATGGATAAATAAAGAGACGACGTTTGATTTTCTTCGTAATTCGCTAATGTGGCATCTGTGGTGAGTTCTTTGAACTGTGTTTTTAAAAGAATAATCAAATCATTGAAATTGATTTGTTCGTGAATATTAAACGTTGAAAAATCAAAAAGATCCACACATTTCTTTATTTTAAGTTCCATTTTATCAATGAAGTGTTTGATTTCATCATTTTCACGTTCATACTGGAATTTTGTCAATTTAGAAAATAATGAAATTAAACTGCATATTGTCAAATAAATCGTTTGTTTTGTTTGTTGATCCAAAGAAAGTTTATACTGAAAATATTTCGTTTCTAAAAATTGATTCAATCGCAATATATTTGAAATAATTATATAAAAATCATGATAATTATTCGTCATATTTATTTATTATAATAATAATAATATTATTATTATTTAACGAATCAATCTCATGAATACATTGAAAACAACTCTCTCAAAATTATCTCCAAGACCTTCCCCAAAATCGTCTCTTACACCGCGTTCGATTAAATATCGTGATAACACCGAACTTTTTAATAAATGCTATGACGTATTAACAAGTATTGTCAACGATTTGTATAAACAAGATTTACAAAAATTTGATAATAAACAAACAACGAGTCAATACGAATACGAAATTATTCACGATGTTCTTTATTATTTTCTTGATGCTTTAGAAAAAAAGAACAGACAGGATAAACAGTTCGATAAGCTTGCTGTTATCTCACAAGCAGACACATTGGAATCTAAAAAAAAAATCATCGATGAAAACATAACATTATTCAGAAAATTATTCAATACAAAAAATGTTCGTACTTTGGAACAAAAAGTTGAAAAATACGATGAATTCATGCGAAACATGGAAAAACTCAAACAAGGGATGCGACACTTATTTGAAAATAGAAACGAAGAATACAATACTTTGAAATTGTTTTTATTAAAATCAGCACCGACAAAAAACGAAGTGCAAAATTTATATTCATCACAATCACCTAATAACGCTGTCATCGAATTATTAGAATTACAAGAACAACGTTCCAAAGACACGACAAAAATAATCGATACTATACAACGAATTATCAACGATCATGTGATAAGTCGTTCGGATCTTGAACGTTTAAGCGGTGATTCGAAATCATCCTCCCAGGATGAACATACCGACGTTATCCTTTCAAATTTAACCGCATTGACCGATAACGATCTAACACGATTCAAGCACTTCATTCGACCTTTTGTTAAACGTCAAGATGGTAGTGGTAGTAGTGAATTTGTATTCACTCACGATAATTTAGACATGTTGACACAGCACGATTTGACACTGATGCGAGATGCCATGCGACTCTTTCTAGCTCAAATAAAATCTGCACCACGTGTCCTCGATCGTCTTCGTTCGAATTCCAAACCGATCACATCCGATGAAATCGATACCTTGAAATCAAAATATAATATCGTCAACGAACCCAAAAATTTACTACAAATTCTGACGATGAAGAATTTATTTTCAGGTTACGATAAACAAGACGAAACGTTTAAAAAAAAGGTATACGATGCATTTATACATTTCGTGAAATTAATACATAAACACTTCAAAATCGATCTGGGTTCGGAGACGTTAGCACGCGAAAAATTTCTTAAAATTGGTATTGGGATGTATAAATACGAACCGACACGTTTATCTTATGACCAAATCGTGTTTCAGTTAAAAAAATTATTCAATACTAAATTGAAAACGAATTTTAAATTACCCGATTTCAAACATGTAAGAAAAAACATGAAATTTACGAAGTTGTTTTTTGGTGAACAAGTTCAGAATTTTCAAAACGATGAAACGTATGTATTAATGGAATTACTTTTAAGTTTAGATGAAGATTATTTGAACTTAGATATGGAAGATAAAGAAGCAACCTTGTGTAGCGCTATCGTCTCGTTCGCAGAAACGTGTCGTGATTTTTTCATTGGAATATCCACGGATGCTGAAAAAACAAAACAGAACATCTATTTATCGACAGGTTTGGTTTTAGATAAATGGGGTAAATGTTTACCAGAAACAGAGAAATCGTTATCTCAGAAATTTTTTAACGAAATGAAATCCAAAGTAAACGATTTTTATCAAGTTTTAAAAGGCACGCCTCCTTCTTCACCCAAAAACACGCCTTCTAAAACGATTCCAAAATCGTCGTTCGATCTTCCTGTATCGATCGACACGGCAGCACTCGAACCAATAGGTCAAGGATGTAAAAAAGTATTTTTTGATAGCATTCAAAAAATGTTAGAACACGAAAAAATCAGATTAAGCGATGATCAAATCCAAGAATTAGTGTCGGTGCTTTGCAAAAATCTACAAGCTCAATTCACGTCGTGCATGAAAAACGATGCTATGTTTGAAAATTTTATCGCTAACGATTTATACACGAAATTCGATGATAATAAAACATTGATGGAACATTTAAAACTTTTAGGAGATAAAATTGAAAAACTTCAAAAAGATGCAGAATATAAATCTCAATTAAACGAATTATTTCAATGCGCTTGCACGGGGTTTGGGCAGATGGAAGCACCACCCTCTGATGAAGAAAGTGAAGTCAAAGAACCGGTGTCGGACACCGAAATCGAAAGCGAAGTCAAAAAACCGGTGTCGGACGCGGATATAGAAAGCGAAAGCGAAGCCAAAGAACCGGTGTCAGACACCGAAAGCGAAGCCAAAGAACCGGTGTCGGACACCGAAAGCGAAGCCAAAGAACCGGTGTCGGACACCGAAAGCGAAGCCAAAGAACCGGTGTCGGACGCGTATACAGAAACCGAAAGCGAAGCCAAAGAATCGGTGTCGGACACCGAATCCTCAAAAGAATCCGAACCGGATATCGATTCTGCACCTACCTCTGACACTGAAGCTGAGGCAGACCATGAATCGAGCGACGATGAAATGACACGCGCCCAAAAAGCAACAAGTTTTGGGGAAGTGTTCATGACACCTCTTTCTTTATCCAACATGTTTAAAAATAAACCGCTCCATTTCGGATCCTCGTTTGAAAAAACATCTAAACATGGTCTCATCTCTACGGACTTATTCGATAATTTACAAACCAATTTTTTTGAATCGCTTATCTGAAACAACATCGGTGTGATTTCGTTTCGTTTGAATTCTTGAAATTCTTCGTTCGTGTAATTATCGATACGTTTTGCAACATTCGTTCGTTTTAGATTTTCTTTGAATTCATTTTTTTTATAAAATCCGATCGCCGATTTTACAGATTTTACTTTAATGGTGTGTTTGTTATGTTCACGTGCTATCTGTTTTAATCGATTCATCGTATCCGTGCCTTGACCGTTACCGTAAGGTGAACAGAACAGATTGATTAAAAGAGACGTGGAATTGAACGAATAACACGATATCGAAAGAAGATTAGCGTGCGTATCAAAACATGCGAGTATATCGTTCTTTGGATCTAAAATACATTGTTTTATGGTATCGTTTTTTAATTTAAATAATCCGAAATATTCATATTTATAAAACGTATCACGATCTGGATTATTCTGTGCGATGTTATCTAAAAAAAACTGTCTTTTCATTTTAATATTGAAATAAATAAAAATGATTATTATTACGATATCTTTAATGTTTATTTGATTATCATGGAAATCGAACGGTTTATGAATCATAACGCTCATACCACACAACCCTTTTCACTCGATGGAACTCATTGTTGGGCAAGAGTGATCGATGCTCATGACGGTGACACCATCAAAGTCATCATGTCAGTTTTCGGTGATAACTACTTCAAGTTCTCCGTCCGACTCGCTGGTATCGACACCTGCGAACTGCGCAGCAAAAACACGGTCGTCCGTGCATTGGCAAACGAGGCGAAAACACGGCTGTTAGAACTCGTTACCGGTAACCGATCGGAATGCGATATGAACACCGAAACGTTTTTGGTATATCTTCATTGTCACCAGTTCGACAAATACGGAAGACTGTTAGCCGACGTGTTTCTCGATGACGCATGTGAGACCAGTGTGTCCGACATTCTTCTCGGTGAACGACTCGCATACCCGTATACCGGAAAAACAAAAAAATCCGAAACGGAACAACTCAGTCTTTTGAACCCATGAAATAAAGAACATATTCCATGTAAAAAATAACATTTACTTTGGAATATCAACTAACAACATCATCATGTCGTTCGATCTTAATGCAATCGTATTTACACATCCACAACAAATACAAAGTCATCTGAATGACACAAGTAATATCATTGATATCGATTTACAATAGATTATCATATCACGAAAACCGCTGCGCCACATGGGTTGGATTCAATGCCGATATGTTGGATTAAAGAGTTTGGGCACCGGAGAGTGACATTTTCAATTTGATTTGTCCATTGATATCCGTGGCAACGTGAGATAAAGTAAAGTTTTTTCTTTTGATGATTATAGATAAATGTCTTATTCAAAAGGAGCCATAGTTGGAATCGTTATCGGTGGCTATTTTAGTTGCAATTGGAATTGCAAATCTTATGTTTAAAAATAAATTCGAAGGTTGGATATCTTTGGTAATTGGATGTGCAATATTTGCCGTTTCAATCTTCTTGTTGTTTTATTTAAAAAATAAAGAAGATAAAAAATAAACATGATCATGTGATGCGATAAATGTATAATTTATTAATTAATTTATATTTACGTTACGTTAAGTTCCAATCTTTTCGGTACCACGTGGCACCACAAGATTTCAATTAATAAATCGAACGAATAAATAAACACCCATCATCGAAAAATAACAATAATAATTTATATTTTTTCTCTTTGAAAATTTATAACTAACTATGAAAAGTTTATTGAGATCTGCTGCTTCTACAACCGCGAATACTAATTCTGCGAATGCTGCGAAAACTAACGATGATAATGCGACGATTGATAACACGAAAAAAAGCGGATTGTCAACGGGTGCTATTCTTGGTATTGTTCTTGCTTGTATCGTCGTATTAGGAATTGCATTTTACATTTTATCGTTTTATTTGAATTGGAAAGCAAAAAATTCTCATTCTATGGTAACTGTACCAATAGCACAGCATTCCAGAATGTTATCGCAACAACCATCGACGATGTTACCAGAATCCCGATAAATGCATTTTTTTATGTTGAGTATAAAATAAGGTAGGTAGTTAAACATGTCGAGTTTAGAAACACTCACGACAGAATTTCTCAGTTTTCATTTGCATTTACGTCTTTATCATTGGACAACAACGTCGTATGCGAGACATAAAGCATCATGTGAATTGATCGATTTCATGAACGATAAAATTGATACGTTCGTTGAAACGTTAAGCGGTTTATTGGACACGCGTCTTGTTTTTGCACAAGGTTTGAACACGACCATCACCGTATTGGATGATCAAGCTATCATTCAAAAAATGCATTATTTTAAATCGTTGTTGGACGTCACTTTCACGAATCTAATTCCAATCACACAAACAAACATGGGATTGTATACGTTGCGTGATGAAATTAAAAATCAAGTGGATAAAACGTTGTATCTGTTTTCGTTTTCTTAAGTCAATTTAACCCGTTGTTGATGAAATTTACTTTTTGGCCATAATTTTAATAATCGATCAATGGTCGTGTACTGTGTTTGACCATGTTCGATCACCGATTGCAATAAATCACGATGTGTTAATGTTTTGCCAGGATGTTCTTCGATCATGGCGTTGTACCGTTGGTTAATGATATGAAACAGGGATAATGCCGTCTCGGAAGCAGACGCGTGTTTGTGAGATTGTAACGATAACTGGGAATCGGTAGAAACCTGAAAACCAGTGAAATTCTCGTATTTATGAAAAATCGTGTCAACATGGGTCATGACAGTCACGATACGTTCTTCATTCATCCTTTTTTGTTCTAAACTATCACGTGATAATCGTTCGAAGACTTTTGCATTGGAACGCAGTAACTCCAAGATGACGGACGTGTGGGTTAATACCGAGGACAAGTCCGTGATCACTTGTGTCATCATCGATTCGGTGTGTTCGTTCGTATGTGTGGACAAATATTGTGTTAACCGACACAGTAAATAAGTACCGATGTGTAATAATTTAGGGGTGTTCATGACATTGGAAACATACAACACTGGCACTTTCCCAACCATATTCAGTTCGAATTCACCTTTATTGGGTATACCGAACGAAGAAGTAGCTAAAACCGCTGCATCAAAACTACCATTTTCAACATCTGATTCGAATTTAAAAATATCTTCTTTTGTGGTGCGTGTTTTTGTTTTCATTTCGTACATGATCGTTTTACCGTCACGTGTTTTCAACAAAATATCACCCGTATGTGGTATGTGCGACACGTTTAATATCTCAGAATCTGGGAAATATTCACATAACACTTGAAATAAACAATCTTCACCGAAATTACCTTTCGCACTGTTCGATGAACGAAACGATGCTACGATATCATGAATATCTTCTAATTTGGATGTCATCGTAGCAAACATGGTTTCTTTTTCACGATACACTTGATCGTAATGATGTTGTACGCGTTGTAATTCCTCGTGTGCGATGTCTTTACGCAAACCGTTTTGTTGATCTTCTAATTCACACACGCGTCGTGTTTTATCCTCGAGTTCGCGTACCAATGTATGACATTCCTGTTGAATGCCTTGACATCTGTTTTCGATAGCGGCATCGCGTTCGTTTAAAAACTGCGTGCGGATATTTTCTAACCGTTCTTCGTACCGTATTCGTTCTTTGGTGTATACATCGTCGTCGAGCGTTTGGTGTTGAACGGTCTGTGCTAACAACGTGATGACATTCTCAACGAGTGTCGGATCAACACGATCTAAACATTCAGGAACAGTGAAAGAGTCATGGACATACAAACACACGGTTTTAAAAGCATTCATTGCAAAGATACTTAACTGTTCAAAAAATTTATTTATTTAATGTTTTCCATGAAATAAATAACAAGAAGAAAGTAGTATTAATGCGTATTTTCATCGTAAAAATAATTCAATTAAAACAACACACATTTAGTATACATCGTATATGTATATTTGAAGAATGATGACTTCCTCTTTCAACGAACGAAGTAAAGAATTTTTGTTATTGCGTTCTTTGATTTCGTTTTATCATGATCCTTTAAATTTTCGTATCTTGCTTTTTTTCCTTCATGGATCACGTAAACGTTTATCGTTACGTTTATTGGATTGGTTGGTAACGAATTATGCAAAAAAGCACGGTGTCGTGTTTAAACCCAAAGACAGTGAAAACATTGAATTCATGTATTTGCAATACAAAAATCAATTGAAATCGTACTCTAAAAAGTTTTTTGATTCGTTTGCACGACGTCAACGTGTATTTTATAAATATTCACACGAAGTGTTCAACATTTCGTATCACGATATTGCGATTTATGCACAACGTCAAGACGGATTCGTAACGACTCTCGCCCAACTGAATGCGTTTCGATGGTTTATTTCATCGGGTATTATCGATTTTGCGATTACAAATTTAGACGATATCGAAAAGGACATGATCATTAAGAACGAACACAGTAAAAAAGAAATGCTTTCTCAACACTCCAAAGAAAATGATATTGAAGAATATTATAATGTTATCAAAACGGATGTGGCTGCTTCTCTACATGATAATATTCCACAATATTCAAAAATTACAGGTTTTAATACAGTGATCATGTACAAATTTCATGTGACGGTTCAATTTTCTAATAAACTGGAAACTTAACCTCGTTCGTAAATCAATAATCGTGTTTCTTGTAAATTCATTGTCGCTAAATCAGGAATGATCTCGATTCTTGTATCATCGATATTGTACACGATGTTATCATTGAACACGATGCATTTATAATGACACTGAGAGACATACAAAACGATACATTTCAAATCATAAACGTATTTAACAGGCATACCGTGTCGATGTTCGATATGAATGGTTTGTTCGATCGTTTGAAGTGTGTTTCCAGTATTTATAAGATCAAATATCAATACAGGTGGTAAACGATGGAACGTGTTATAAGTGCAAACACGTGTGCGTTGTTCACATCGTTCGCATTGAACACCATCGATCGTTTCTTCCTTTAAATACGACATCAAACAGGACATGATTCCATTCACTTGATCCGTATAAAAAACAAGTGAACGAAACGTTTCAAAATGTTGTGTGACGTGACGACAACACTCATATCTTTTCGTTATACCGAACAGACCGGTGAACATATCATCGATCCACGACGTTGAAGTACGTTGCCAAAAATCGTGACATTGACATGCAGACGTAACATCAGAACGACGTGCAAACGTGTCACGTGAGTCGCTTAGTTGATCGATCAAATGTGAAAGACATTCGCTCGTATCCTCGGGATGATTGCGTTGTAATTTAAAATCGGTAAGATAATGAGAATATAAATCAGAAACGTTTAAAGATTGATGTACAGTTTGGGTCATTAAAGCCTTCATGAAAAAAGTATAATAATTGGTACAGTGAGACATGTTCACGATAATCTCTCGAAACATACGAATCGCTAATAAACATTGAAGTGCTGAATTAAAAAAACACGTGTTTCCTAAATTAATGAACGAAAACATTTATTAATTAATGGAATACTTTTCGTATTCAGACCAAACGAATCGCGTTCTTTGACATCGTGTTTAATGTATGTAAAGTACAAATGACTCAAAATACCTTAACTGTTATATTAATTGCTTATTTATACGCTTTTCTTACAGTCATCGGATTTGTGCACGTTTTTGATTTCGTGTTTTCATGTGGTTCCCGTTTATACTAAGTGTTTAATTTTTTTAGTAAGAGTAGTAATGACGCTCTTTGCATTTTTATGTTATGTCACTTTTGTCATTATCGCCTTGATTTTATATCAACGTAATTTCATTATATGCGATGATCTTATTATTTCAAGACCTCGTACACTGATTCCGTTGAATACATGGAAAAACATGTTTTATCATGTCGATGAAGTGTGGGTAGAAACACCCGATCACAGTCGATTGCATGCATGGATCATTTATCAACCCGATCCATTACCTAAAACAACGATGCTCTACTGTCACGGTAATTCTGGATCGATATTAACAACGATGAATAAATTACACGCTTTCTACACGAAACTCCATCTTAATTTAGTCGTGTTCGATTACCATGGTTTTGGACAAAGCACAGGTTATTGTCAAAACGAACAAACGCTGGTCGATGATGCGTGTGTTATTTATAACCGATGCATTGTCGAAAATCCGCGATTGCAACACACTGCCGTTACTTTATACGGTGTGTCGTTAGGTGGATATGCTGTTTTAGGATTATGTTCTAACCCTGATGTTGTCATACAAAGCATTGTTTTAGAAAACACATTATTTTCATTAGATCATGTTTTACAACGTTCTTCGTTGTTCAAATGGATACCGAGTTGCTGGTATTTTTTACACGTGTCGAACGAATCGTGGATGTATCAAATACCCACGAACACTCCTATTTTATTTATTTCATCAAAACATGATCCAATTTTATCGTATTCGAATACAATCGGATTACATCATATCGCATTGAAACGTGACATGAAACACGTTCATTGTTTGTTGTTTTCAGATCCATCGATCGGACACATCAATGCATGGAAATCTTTACAATCCCATGTTTTTTTTTCAGAAATACAACACTTTATAGAAAAATACTCGATGTTTAAAGTTAAAAATGTCTTTTAATACTAAATTAGTTGTACCACCTCCACCCAACATCGGTGATTTTACATCGCTCGCCGTGAAAAGCGAAGACACGAATTCTAATTACAGTCAGACAATTAACACGGGGTTCGGTAACATCGTCAATGTGTGTAGCACGTGTTTGACTTCGACGTTCTTAATCTCACGTGAAAACACATTTCAAACGTTGACATGTAGCATCGTATCCGTTTCTTCACTGAATGCTACGGTGTCATGTACGATAGCTGTTTTAAAAGCCACATCCATTGGAACACAGTACATCAATGCCAGTACCGTATTCACTCCCAGTGTATCATGTGGCACTATTTCAGCGAACAGTTTGATTGCTACCACAAATATCATGCACAGTTGTACGGCTAGCAATCTGACAGCACAGTTTTTGTACAGTCAAGTAGATAATACGCGCACGCTTAATGCGTCGACTGGCATATTAGGTGTATGCAATGCCCAAACATTAAACGCTTCACAGATTAATTCTAATTACGGTACTATCGGTATGCTCAGTACACAAACACTGTCTTCACCGACGTGCGGTATTGGGTTTGTCAGTGCTTCGTCTATCAACACCGGTATTTGTAGTAGTACCATTCTTAATTCAACCGATCTGAATTCCGTCACGTGTTCGATCACGACTGCCAACTTGAATACCGCATCGATCGGTACCATTCATAACGTATCAACACCAACGCTCACATGCACTTCGGGTAGTTTTCAAATACTTTCTGCTTCCACTGCTTCGTTAACGCTCGTCACTGTTTCTTTGATTTCAGCTAGCACTACAAACGCTTTGAACATGAAAACGAATTGGATTACCGCTTCTATGGCGAGCATGACCAATGCTTCCGTATTCACAGCGACATTCGATCGTGTCAGAATCCAAAACGCAATAATTTATAATGCTTCTTTGTACACCGTCACCAACATCACCGAAACGGACGTTTCATTAACGGTGCATTATCTCAACGCGAGCATCGATAACGCATGTATTGGTAGTGTCAGCATGTTATTTTGTACGGTTGAAAGTGCCTGTTTTCATAACATAAGTATCGTGAATTCGTGTGTTACGTCCGCAAAAATCCATACCATGACTTTGGACAGTGCATGCATGAACAGCGTGTCGTGCACTTCTTTAAACGTATCCACACTGAACACTTCTATTCTTACCGGTAACAGTGTATCGTTTTTTTCTCTGCAAACGAATTCGCTTTCGTGTGTGAATTCCATTTCAACTGTAACACTTTTTGCATTAAACCAAAAAGTGTCTTGGTTAACGACCAGCATCGTCACGGCATCGTTGTTATCGAGTTCATTGATTTCGTGTTCAACTCTAAATAATGCGACTCTGATGACCAGTTACGATTTAAACGTATCGAATATGATGACATTTAACACAGCATGTGGAACCACATTAAGCGTGTCGGGATGTTGGGTAGATATCACCGGTATCACAAACGCTGGACCGCTCACCAGCACGAACGCGAGCGTGTTGCGATTAAGTTCAGCCTGTGGTATCGATTGTGCTGGACCTATCACTACGACATCAACTCTCGTATCGTCTAATATTAATAGTGTTTCGATGACAGTATCAGACGTATCGGCTTCAACCGGTACATTTCAAACAATGCAAATCAATACCGTTTTGACGTCAGATGTGATAAACGTTTCGGTACTTAATGTCTCTTTGGCGGTCATGTCAGCTTTTTCTACACCTGCACTGGTAGGTTTAACAAAAGTATGGGGTAAGAGCGGTTCGTTTACGAACGCTTGTGTCACATTTAATTTAACGGTGCCGTATTTGTATACATCGAACGTGTATAATCTTGGTAATATCAATACGAATATCATCAATGCATCTATATTGAATCTGAACAATTCCATGTCCGCTTCATTTATCAACAGCAGTGCTTTGTTTTCCGCATCTGCTGTTTTTGGATCGATCATGACCACGACTCTTAATGGTATATCAGCATCCACATTGACGTGTTTGTCACGTGTGTCGACGGATGTGCAAAATCAAATCAATACGATACGAAGTAATTTGGGAACGATGATCAGTGCTAATATCACAACTGCCACGATCGTTAATGAAACTGTTACGAATTCCAGTATACAAAACTGCAATATATCGATGTTATCATGTTCATCCGGTCTTTTTCAAAATATCTTGTTGAACACTTTATCCGTTTCTGCTTTAGCATCCGACACAGCAGTATTGCCGAACATTTCGTGTACGAATATAACGTGTGCTAATATGTTAACGTCACGTTCCGGAAAAATCACGAACTTGTTTGTTGAAAACAATGCATCATGTCTCAACTTGAACGTACTTAATAATTTGTCTTCTGTTTCTATATCGACTTCTTATTTACGATGCATCAACAGTTCTGTTAATACACAAACGGCAGTTCACATCAACACATCGGAACTAACAATGAATACGATTAACGGTATCACGGCGAGTCAGTTCGACAATATCAAAAACATTAACATCGATGTGCAAGGTGCGATCGATACCATGATGAACGCTATCTGGACACTGAACAGCAGTTTTATTTGTGCTGATATCATCACCGATACCATCAACATCAATTCGTATTTACTCACCAATAATTTATCCGCTGTAAACGCTTGTTTTAATAAAACGGACATGGATAATGCTACCATACTGAATTTATGCAGTGTTCAAGCGTGTTTCGTATCATCGTACCACACCAATGCTTCGATCAATACAATGCATGTCAATACTGCTTTTATCACGAATTTATCCACACAAACTATAAGTGCAACGAATGCGTGTTTTAATACAATGACGATTCAAACTAACGTTAGTATCGTGGGTGATCTACGTGTGAATGGAACAGGTTACTTTGTGAATCCAATCGTTTCAGGATTTTCAGACGATCGTTTAAAAATCCGCCAAACACCGTTGGTAGATTGTTTAGCGTCGGTGATGAAATGGAATGCGTTTAAATATATAAATAATCTCAGTTTATTACCATCGTGTTGTACCGAAACGAAACAATACATCGGAATGAGTGCCCAAGAAATTCAAACCGATTACCCCGAATTAGTTTCGCCGTGTTATTGGAATCAAGAATATTTGACATTGGATTACGTGCGTCTTATACCTATTTTAGTGTCATGTATCCAAGAATTAAATGCTCGTCTTCACGCGGTTGAACAATTCTCAGATTGCTAAACTTTAAGATACTGTTCACTGAATTTATAATTTTATTTTCGGGAATTATAATAAAAGATGCAACAACCTCGACGTGTCCCGGAAACTGAAGATTTTTTTACGGATGCTACCGAACAACAAATTATCGATTATATTTGGAACTATTGGAGTATGCAAAGTGTTCAAGAATGCTTGAACAAAACATACGAACGTCCTCAACCCGCACCACCTTTACCACCTCCCGATTTTGCGCTTCCACCTGCCGCTCGTTCAACGTCTCGACGACGTTCGAGTGGTGGATACAGTGAACATAAAGGAGATATCGATGAACAGGACGTAAAATCAGAAACACCTAGCACGTTCACAACCACCACTTACCAAACACCCGCTGAACCGATGCCATCACGACGTTCGTCACGCGAACGTCCCGATGTCTTGATGCCTGACGAAAGCAGCACATCCGGTTTATTCGTACCACCCATGCTACCTGCTCCCCAACCGATCGCTGGTGCAGGACGTGGACGTGGTCGTGGTCGTGGTCGTGGTCGTGTAGATCCTCAAGCAAAATACGCACACATTCAACGATCCGCGCGCGGACGTTCACGCGATCCCGATCTGATTCCATTGTGGTATAACAAAAGCGTTTCTCAAGGTGTTTGTTTTGTTTATAACTATCGTAGCAACACATTTCATGTCGTTTCGTTATCCTCCGTGTTGTATCCACGTAACGCAGACGAAACAGTGGCTGTTTATCAACACGCCAATTTCACGGCCCATCAACTTGAAAACGGTATTCGTACTAAAATAATAGGTCGCGGGTATAACATCAACGAATTCGTGCAATACCAAGCACGTGGATTTATTAAAATGTGGAAGGACGTGATGAAAAATACCAAAAATAATTTACTCAACGTCTAAACCTGTATAAAAATTTGATTTTTATAAAGTACATCGATGGCCGTTCGTCCACAATTAACACGCACCGAAGCTTATTTACCACCGCTCATTGAATCAATCACTTCTTCGGAAAAAATCAGCGACAGTTTGACTAAAAACACTCAATTCCTTTCATCATGGATTCAAACAGTATATGTTCATTTAAAAACGTACTACGATTATACAGAAACACATTTTCTGAATATCATCGGAATGATCGGAATATGTGTTGTGTTAAGTTATCTAAAATACCGGTACGAAACGCATCGTAAAATATGATTTTTTTTTATCGTATTGTTTATTTAAATGGCACGATTATTAAATCAACGCGAATGGATTTTATTTTTTTTAATGTATTATTTGGCACTGATGGTTGAATATATGGAAAAGGAAACAAAACGTGATAACAACAAGTCCAAACTCAAAGCATTGGAATTAATCAATTCGTTGAGTGGATGTTAGTTAGTAAGAGTGTTTCGTCAAATAAATCGTTATAAACATTGATGGCAACACGAATTCCCATTCGTTTGGACGTTCGTGTATGTTCCGTTAAACAATATTTATAACGATGTATCAAATCACATCTACCATCTATAAACACGGCTTTTTCAAACCCGTGAAAAAAGAAAACGTAATAATAAATAAAAATAAAATGAATAATCTGTCAAATAATCTTATTAAACGTCTTCTTCTTGTTCAGGAAGGAAAACCTAAAAAAAGGTTTGTTCGTGTGAGTGTTGGATATGAAATTGAGATGGATTCGTGTTATAAATGCTATAACCATATCGTCCACGGTGCTAACATCATGCAAGGGTTTTTCTTGAATTTTGATCCTGTCATAGAAGAAAATGATAATTATAATAAAACATACGATCGTTATCGTCGCACGTTTGTAATGTGTGCAAGATGCAGTACAGATATTAATATATTGTATAAACACATCGATCAAAGAAAATGGATTCAAACGTTTGAAAATCGATATTCTAATTATATCGAACACGAAGACATGCCGATTATGTACATGAAATTATACGGTCATATGTTTTATATCACCGATGTAGATATAGAAGAAGAAATGATAAACTAATAATTTAAAATAAATATAAATATAAATTATTAAATATAAATTATTATTTACGTTACGTCACATGATTTTTTGTAAATAAAGAAGTATCGTATATAACAACAAAGACTGATCTTTTTAATGGATGAACACACACCTTCAAAAATAGATGAAATTATAACGATCGTTGAAAAAACATTGAGCGAAATTACGAAACTATTCCATGACGTGAATGATTTACGAGATATCGTGTTAAAAGAACAACAAGAACGTGAATTAATAGAAAAAAAATTACAAGAAACGATCACGAAAATACAAGCAGAAAATAATGATATCAAGAAACAGGTAAATGTTATCGTAAACGAACAAGAAAAAGAAACAGAACGAATTTTGAACGTGTTCGAAAAAATACGAGTCATCGTTTATGCTGAACCCGATAAACCTTTTGTTATCAAAGATATCCATTTTAATGAACCGATTCACCACAACCCGATATTTCCGTTAGTCTCACTAATTCGCGGAAACATGGAAACACATGGCTACAATCCAGATGGGTATGCCATTCTACAAAACAAATTCCATCATTTGCATAACTTGAATCACGATATCAAAGAACACGACAAATACATTTATTTAGGTCCAGATCCACAAAATTGGATCTCATTATTATTGAAAAATCCATCGAATATCGATGTTATCAACGTGGTAGAACGCGGATGGTCTCATCACGATGCATCCGTGATAGAAATAAAAATATACGACGATCATAATAATAATGATATTACAAATACTTATACGATCACAAAAAAGGGAACGTCGCATACTATTACGAAAAATAAAACGATACTAAAAATTTAACCCGTGAAAATATATATCAATGATCTAATAACAACAAAAACTGTATTAAAAAAGACTTGTCTTTTAACAATGGAAGTCGTCACACATGAGTCTTTGAGAGCACAAACAGTGAAACAGTTACGACAACTGTGCAAAGAGAGCCAATTAACTCGTTATTCGAAATTGAATAAACACGACCTGATTGAATTTATTATTCAAAACAAACAACACGATATTTTATGCGGTGTGTGTTTTGAAAATAAACGTATTCAAAAAAGAGTTTGCGAACATTGTCTTTTCGATGTGTGCACAGATTGTTATCATATTATCAGTACCAAATGTCCCCAATGTCGTCAAATTTACGCTAATCCTCATATTAACAAAGATCCATATTTATACGTGATGAACGATCCAGTTATACCTTCCACGAAATTAATCGTATTAACAAAGGCAATGCGCACGATTTTATATCCACGGTTCATTAACTTCTTTCAAATTTTATACGAACAATTTGATTCTCATAAAATTTCAAACTACGAACGGTACGTAATCACGCATCGTAATATAAACGCTTGGGGTTCTATTCGTGTGTTCGCAATTAACGAAAACACAACCGAAAACTAAACAATAATAAATATAAAAAATACTATTATTATTTATTATTATTTACGTTACAACACGACAATAAACGTTAACCCGTGAAATAAAGAACACTCGTTTAATAAACAAATACTAACGAAAATCATGGAAATAAACTACGACAATTTGAATTCAAAAACAATGAAACAGTTGAGACAAACATGTCGAGTGAATCGATTTGTCCACTTTTCAAGATTAAACAAACACGATCTGATTGAATTCATGTTGCTACGATTTCAAACAAAAGAACATGAAATCACATGCGGTGTGTGTTTAGAAACGAAACACATGTCGAAACGTGTGTGCAGTTCGTGTCAGTTCGATATATGCGAAACATGTTATCAAATCGTATGCACGAAATGTCCACAATGTCGACAAATTTATATAAATCCGTATATTCATAAACATCCTTATATATACGTTATGAATGAATCGGATGCGGAGTCCGCTTCACTTATTATCCTGTCTCCTGATATGCGTCAGATTTTATACCCCCAGTTCGCTGATTTTTTTCATGCTTTGTACGTACAATTCGATACACATAAAATATTAAAAAATCAACGTTATGTTGTCACGATTACACGCGATGCCAGTGCTATGGTGTATCCGGTGGAAGAAATGAACGATGATAACGAAAATTAAATATATTTATTCAACAAATTCGTGTTCAGCATGTATTGCAATGAGTTCTTGTATTAATTCATCGAATCGTGTTTCGTTTAAAATAGGTAAAGAATGATTAATTATATTTATTTTACGTTCAGACGATAATTTATCCGGATGATATATTTTTAAAAATTTACGTAACTCTGGTTTTGTAGTGATGGTGTCACATGTATCGGATTCAATATCTGGATCTTTCATTATTTCACACACCGTTTTTAATTTATCGGGAACACTCAGTGTTTTCCATACATCGAATTTAGTATCGTCCGCTGTTTCATGTAACGTGTCAATAGAAGGTGTTTGTAGTGGTGATGCATGAAATTCGGGTGGAAAGTGATGTCCAAACGGAATTTGAAACGGGATCTGAAACGGAAATGCCTGGAAATGAATCTGAGGCATGAAAAAAGTATGACACGTTTGAGCATCATCGCTTGTGCTGAATCCTCCCATTTGTTGAAACTGTACGTGTTGTATGTTAATATTATTCATTTGATGAATCTGGTGAATTTGTTGTTGCATTTCGATAAACACACGTTTGAATTCTTCGTCCATTGTCGATGATTTAAATTAACTAATTGTATTTTTATTTTTTTTTTAACGTGATTTGCGTTGACGACGTATTAAAAAAAAGAAACAGATAATTAACGAAGGAAAGGAAATGCAGAACAATACGAGTAAGAGTAAGATGATCGCATCTTGTTTTGACATATCAGTGCTGATATGTTTGAGCAGTTTTCTGAGTGCAGAAGACGTGCTTTTCATTTTATTTAAATTATGTGATTGACGTAACGAAACAAACACGTGTGTGTATTGGCGTATGAAAAACAATAACACACTGTTGATAATAACTAAAATAACAAAGATCGGTGCTAGAATGTTGATATTATTGATGACATCCATAAATTTTACACATACGTGTATAAAAAAAATTAGAATTTGCTTAATGGCCAACATTGTTTACAAATAGATCGACATGTGTCTTTTGATGCCGGAATCATACGTATAATTGTGTTGTCCGATTTACAGAACGAACACGTACCGAAATTATATTTCAATTCTTTCATCACAAAATACCAAGAATCGCGATGATTCGGTGAATAATTCATTATCTCGATGATAAGATAAGTGGGTATTTGAGGTCGTTTTTCACGCGTCATAAAAGAATACATGTGATTCAGTATAGCATGAAATCGTGCACTTGTTGTATATAAAACACATATAAAAAATGTCAAACTAAAACGTTTCAGCATTTCCGTGCATGTATTAAAAATAAATAAAAAATTCTTTATTTGAAAGTACATCCCGATCAACCCGTGGAAGATCGATACGTCCAAATATCAAATCAATGAACCATACTGTTTCTAATTCTAATTTGATAACGATGGAATACGTACCCAACTGGTGTCCCAAATACTTGGATATTCGTAAAGAAGGTGCACAGATTATTTATGCAAAAGACGTTAATAACATCGGTACAAAAAATTACGCTTCAGCGATTTCTCATGAACAGTTCGTGCAGTACGCTGAATCGTGTAACAGACAAGAACGCAATTTTTATGAATATATCATCGAAGATAAACCTGTTAAAATCTATTTCGATTACGATTTAAAAGAACGTATTGATGGTACTGCTTTGAAAGCCGTTCAAAGTAGTATTATCGAACACACGATTGCTTCTTTACAGAAATTGTACAATGTCGATAATGTAACCGAAGATGATTTTTGTATTATTGATTCGAGTGGAATTATTACCAAAGACGGAATAGAATCTGAAAAAACATCCTTTCATATTGTATTATGTCGTAAAGTGTGTTTTGAAAATATTCAGACACTGAAACTGTTTTATAATTATAATTTTACAGGTGATAAAAAAAATAAAGAACATCAAATCATTAACGGTTTGGATAAAGGTGTGTATCGTACGGGTTGTTTTCGAATGCCAGGTTCTACCAAACGTCAACAAAATCGCCACTTACGTATTTTAAAACCGGACGAATTTTCTATTCTCGATTGTTTGGTGACGTATGTTGACACTTCTGAATTTCGTGTGCTCGGTAAATTCAAAGATCATGCTGAAAAAAAAGGAATCATGGATAAGATCATGGAAATACAAAACACACAACAACAAATATCAGAACGCGAACTTTTTGTACAATGTATACATGCCATGCCTGAATATTATGTAAACGATTACACGAACTGGATAAATTTTGGAATTAAATTATTTAGAGCAGGTGCAGACGAATCCATTTGGCTTGAATTTTCAAAACGATCTTCTAAATTTAATGAGAGCGAATCGAGAACTAAATGGAGATCGTTCATGCATAAAGGAGAAGGATCCATTGCATCTGTGTTTTATGAAGTACAAAAATTTGACGCGGAAATCGTGCATAAACTGAAACAGCAATCATTACAATATTTAGGTAAGTATTGTCACGAGATTGCTTTTGGGTTAGCACGTTTATATGGAAACACGCATGTCTATTCGAAAGGTATGTGGTATTATTTCAACAGTCAACGATGGTTAGAAGACACAGAAATGACGTATATATCAAGAACGATCATGACAAAATTTCAGTGTAATTTAGATTACGAATTAAAAAAAATACATCGTTATTTGACAGATTATAGTGGACAGAAAAATGCACCTGATTATTTATCACATCGAACACGTTTAGAAAATTTATTATCTATTAAAGATAAAACACAATCGGGACGTATCGGTAACGATTGGCACGTTTTGAAAGTAGCGTTTGATCAGCCTTTTTTTGCGGAACAATTGGATACAGACCGTGCTTTGATAGGATTTAATAACGGCGTATTCGATCTGCATAAAAATGATACCGGACGTCAACCGGGTAGTTTTCGTCAAGCGGAGCCTGAAGATTACATGACAATGAGTGTAAAGTACGATTACATTGAACCAGTTAAAATTCCGAAAGAAGATACGAAAGATTTCATGAATTTTTGTCAGCAGGTGTTTCCAGATTCAGATGTATTTAATTACGTGTTCCGTTTTATGAGTTCATGTTTAGCTGGTTTTGTCAACGAAGAAATGATTCATTTTTTTACTGGATTAACGAACAAACAGACGGGAAGTAATGCCAAATCGACCTTTGTCAGTTTAATAATAGATGTTTTAGGTGATTATGCATGTGCTGGACACAGTTCGATTATTACATCCAAACGTGAATCTGCTCAAAATGCCAATTCAGCTATCATGTCTTTAAAAGCTAAACGGTTTGTAGCTTTTCAAGAAATAGATAATGAGAACTGTATCAACATGCCGGTTATAAAAGGATTAACGGGAAATGATTTTATTTCGGGACGTCAATTGTATAAATCACAGGAAACGTTCCTACCCCACTGGAAAATGGTGGTGTGTGCGAATAAGTTGCCACCTGTGTCTTCAGATGATGGTGGTACGAGACGTCGATTGATGAACGTACCATTTGAATCTAAATTCGTGGATGATGTTCATAATCCCAAATGGGCCAATATGGACAACGTATATCCGATTGATTATCATTTGAAAACAAAATTAAAACGTTTTCGAATGCCGTGTATGTTAAAATTAATGCAAGAATATGTCATGTATAGAAGAGAAGGATTATTGTATTGTGCCAGAATACAGCTTCATACATTAGAATATTTCAAAGAAAATGATCCGTTATTCAAATACATCGAAAAATATATCAGACCTCATGAAAATCCTGAATCAGAATTACCGTTCAAACATATTTTAGATCGACATGCTAATAAATTTAAAGACGAAGATTTATTAGAACGATTTTCTGAATACTTTCCAACATTCAAATATAAAAAAAATGATCGAGATCGTTATGTTCTGTTAGGAATGAAAATAGATGAAATGTAATTCATATGAAACGTTTTATAATAACAAACAACGAAGCACAAATAGAAGCAAAGACTAAAGAACCTAAAGTATTCAAACGTAAATTTGAAAACAAATAAGGTAAATAATCATTGAACATGTCTTGATACATTGGAAGTGTAAGGATCACGAAGAGGATGGCCACGATAGATGCGTTCTTTATATCTGATCGCGAGATACAATACCACGATGTTGCTTTCTTACTCAACAAAACATCGTTGATAGGTTCGTGCAGAACACCTCCTGGCATTAATTGTCCAACTTCTCCTTCCATGCCCATTTCATTTTCTTGATATTCGTTTTCTTCTTCATTTACCATTTTTTTCATGTTACTTCGACGATCCCGTCGTCTTTTGGATACTTTACGTCGATGGTATTGTTGTCTTTTAACATCGTCGTCATCATCGTCGTCTTCTTCAATACCCATACCTCCTTCATCGTTTATAGCGATATGAACGGGTTGTGTGAATTCAACAGACGGTTGGGATGAACATACCGCTGCGGGCTGTTCAGGAACGTGGGCGATCGGTTGTGGTGGTGGAGAAGATGGAATCACGATGTTTTCTTGCTGTTGTTCGTCTTCTTCGCGCAGAAGTTGTTCGATATCACTTGTAAAATTCATGAGTAATCGTTAATTATCCTTCTATTATTGATTTTTTTTAAGTAATAAAACGCAATTCAATGAAATGTCAATGTGTGTAGGTTCAACGTGCCTTCATTTGATTTTCATAAAACACATTTTAACGCTAAAAAGACGTATGTGGGTGATAGATCTAAAAGACAGACATAAACATTTTCATGAATTCAATGAATCCATGTTTTAAAACATATTTTATATATGTATAAATAAACGATATTTATTTTTAAATAAAATAATGTCATCTTATATTGATACATTAGATATAACAAATTCATCGATAACTGCTTTATCCGTAAGTTTAATTAATAATATCAATTCGAATGTTTTAAATAATATTAGCACACTCACTTCAGATGTGCAAACACGTCTCGATCAATTCGATGTGTTCATGACACGCACGAATATGTCGTTGACCACCGCAAGCATCACGACATTTTCTGCTTCGTTCGTTTCATGTTCGACGTTATCTGGTAATCAAAGCACGTTTAAAACGATAACGACAAGTTTAATAAATGCTAGTACGATTGTTCTCGATGTTTTGAGTTCGACCGCTGGTACGATCAACGCACTCATTTCTTCATCGATATCAACGTCTGTAATCAATGCGAGCAGCGCATTGATTAACACGTTTACAGCAAGTTTCGTTCAAGCCTTTTCTGCTTCACTTACGAATGTACGCGTAAATGCGTTGATTCAAGCCTCGTCCGTTTCCGCTTCATACTTAGAATGCCGTGCAGCAAATGTATCTTCTGTGTCAGCGACTCTCGGTGATATCACAACGTTATCAGGATCGACTGGAACATTTAAAACGTTCACGTGCACTGGAACAGTATCGACTTCGGGACTTGATTGTGATACGGGACGGTTTAAAAACATGACCAGTTCAATGGTCTCTGCTTCCATAATAAATTCAGATTCGATCAGTTGTACCAATGCTTCCATTACAGCACTAACTACACGATCGATTAATAATATAAATTCAGCGTTGTTCTTGTATTTGCCAGGTTTAACAGCATCCATTCAACCTCAATTGGATGCGTTACGACAGAATACAAGTTTATCCTTGTCTTCGTGTTCTATCTTTGCAGCCAATATTTCTTTTCTCACCAATGCCTCTCTATCCACCAATACTATAATAACGGATACGTTGATAGCATCGGTAGGTGATATACGAACTTTATCCACCTCTTCGATCACCACACGAACGATCAATGGACTTAATGCCAGTTTGATCAGTCTGTTAACCAACGTGTCGCTAGACGTACAAGACCAATTCAACGCGTTACGCAATTCAACGAATTCCTTTTCGAGTATCAATGCTTCGTCTGGAAACTTCAATTCTGTTAACAGCACATTTGGTACGTTTAATCAGGTGAACGTTGGCAATGCAACTGTAGGCACTCTTTCATCGGGTATTGTAAACTTATCGATCATCAATGGTCTCAATGCAACATCCTTACAGTATTTATCAGGTGCCACCGGTAACATTCAAAAACAAATCACTTATTATTTTAATTACTTAACGACACAAAATTTATCATTGCAAAATGCAAATGCTACAGTGAACGCTCGCACGTTATTACTTCAGACACAAAACATAGGTATTCAGTCTCAGCTCAACAACGTGTCCACTAATTTAATAATGGCAAATTTTCCATCTTCGACTATCACAGCATTAACCTCAAAGGATGCAAATATTTCAAATCTCAATATTTCCTCTATCAACGGTATGCCGTCCGCTTCGCTTGGTTTTCTGGATGCTACTTCAAGTATACAATCTCAATTCAATAACATTCTTTCAGGAAAATCATTTTTACAAAATGCAAGTATCAATAATGCGAGCATTAATTATATAAATAGTACAACCATCAATGCTATCAATGCTTCTTTCACCAATGTTTCTATTAATAATCAATACGTCATTAACACGAGCACTATAAATATAAGTCAGATCAGAGAATATTATGTCGTAAATATGAGCATCACTAGTGCTAGTATTTTATCAGCAGATATCAATACGCTTAATGTATCTCAACTGAACGGATTATCTTCTACGTCGTTTGCGTTCCTTGATCCAACGTCCAGTGTGCAAACACAATTGAACGGTATGACTTCCGACATTCAACATTTGGCGTCTGCGATATTAACAAATGCCAGTTATGTTTCTGCTTGTATTACAAATGCTAATATTTCGAATGCCAGTATTTCACGTCTTCATTTTAGTCAATTGAACGGTTTATTGTCATCTTCGTTTGCATTTTTAGATGCCACATCCAGCATACAAACACAACTCGATGCTTTATCTGTTAATTCTAGCGTTACACACGCTTCGATGCTTAATGCCTCTGTGGTTAATTTAAGTTTTGAACGGATCAATGGTTTAACTGCGGCTTCATTTGCCTTTTTGGACGCGACTTCCAGTATCCAAGAACATTTCAATGCATTAGAATCAGGAGTGTTAACAAATATATCGGTAGTAAATGCCTGTGTTACAAATATCAACGTGTCGGTTCTCAGTGTTTCCGTCATCAATAATTTAACTTCAGCATCGTTTGCGTTTCTTGATGCAACATCGAGTGTTCAAACACAAATCGATGCTATTGTCTCTGGACGAACGATACTCAATAATGCGAGTGTGATTAATCTCAGTTTTAAAACGATCAATGGGTACTCGTCGACATCTTTCATGAACGCAATGAATCCAGCCGATCTAACATCCATTATTAATGCAAGCATCGTTTCTTTAAGTGTGTTAGGTGCTAGCATCGTAAATCTCAGTTTTTCGGTTTTGAATGGATTGATGTCCAATTCGTTTGCCTTTTTGGACGCGACTTCCAGTATTCAAGATCAATTCGATGATATCCTTACCGGACAAGTCGTTTTGGAGAGCGCGAGTATCGTAAACGCTTCCATGTCGACACTGACCGTACAAAACGCATCGTTTTATAACGTATCCATCATCAACGAATTTGTCGTTAATTCTAGCATAACAAATGTCAGTTTTATTAACGAATATTATGTCGTCAATGCTTCCATCGTGCATGCCTCCATAACCAATACATCGATCATCAGTGCTTCGGTTGGTAATTTATATGCCGCAATAATCAATGGAATCACATCGACTTCTTTTGCTTTTTTAGATGCTACGTCAAGTGTTCAGTCACAAATCAATAACATCGTATCCGGTCAGTCGATCATTGTAAATGCCAGCATTGTAAATATCAGTTTTAAAACGATCAACGGATATTCGTCCGTTTCTTTTGCTGATGCGATGATTCCTACGGATCTTGCATTTATTTCAAACACGTGTATTACTAACGCGAGTATCGTGTCGTTAAGCGTTCTACATGCTAGTTTCATCAACCTCAGTTTTAAAACGATCAACGGATATTCGTCTGTTTCTTTTGCTGATGCGATGATTCCTACGGATCTTACGTTCATTTCAAACACATGTATTACTAACGCGAGTATCGTGTCGTTAAGCGTTCTACATGCTAGTTTCATCAACCTCAGTTTCCAAACGATCAATGGATATTCATCCGTTTCTTTTACTGATGCGATGAGTTCATCTGATTTCACAACCATTGTCAATGCAAGCATCGTTTCTTTAAGTGTGTTGGGTGCTAGCATCATAAATCTCAGTTTTTCGGTTTTGAATGGATTGATGTCAAATTCGTTTGCATTTTTGGATGCGACTTCCAGTATCCAAGATCAATTCGATGGTATCCTTACCGGACAAGTCGTTTTGGAGAGCGCGAGTATCGTAAACGCTTCTATGTCGACACTGACCGTACAAAACGCATCGTTTTATAACGTATCTATTATCAACGAATTTGTCGTTAATTCTAGCATAACGAATGTTAGTTTTATTAACGAATATTATGTCGTCAATGCTTCCATCGTACATGCATCCATAACAAATACATCGATCATCAGTGCTTCGGTTGGTAATTTATATGCCGCAACAATCAATGGAATCACATCGACTTCTTTTGCTTTTTTAGATGCTACGTCAAGTGTTCAGTCACAAATCAATAACATCGTATCCGGTCAGTCACTTATTGATAACGCGAGCATCGTATCGTTAAGCGCTATGAATGCAAGTTTAACCAACCTTAGTTTTCAAACGATCAACGGATACTCGTCCGTTTCCTTTGCAGATGCGATGATACCCACGGATCTCACGTTCATTGTGAACACGTGCATCACCAACGCGAGCATCGTATCGTTAAGCGTTTTACATGCAAGTTTAACCAGCCTCAGTTTTCAAACGATCAACGGATACTCGTCCGTTTCCTTTGCAGATGCGATGATACCCACGGATCTCACGTTCATTGTGAACACGTGCATCACCAACGCGAGTATCGTATCGTTAAGCGTTCTCCATGCAAGTTTAACCAGCCTCAGTTTTCAAACGATCAACGGATACTCGTCCGTTTCCTTTGCAGATGCGATGATACCCACGGATCTCGCGTTCATTGTGAACACGTGCATCACCAACGCGAGTATCGTATCGTTAAGCGTTCTCCATGCAAGTTTAACCAACCTCAGTTTTCAAACGATCAACGGATACTCGTCCGTTTCCTTTGCAGATGCGATGATTCCCATGGATCTCGCGTTCATTGTGAACACGTGCATCACCAATGCGAGTATCGTATCGTTAAGCGTTCTCCATGCAAGTTTAACCAACCTCAGTTTTCAAACGATCAACGGATACTCGTCCGTTTCCTTTGCAGATGCGATGATTCCCATGGATCTCGCGTTCATTTCAAACACGTGCATCACCAACGCGAGTATCGTATCGTTAAGCGTTCTCCATGCAAGTTTAACCAACCTCAGTTTTCAAACGATCAACGGATACTCGTCCGTTTCCTTTGCGGATGCGATGATTCCCACGAATCTCGCGTTCATTTCAAGCACGTGCATCACCAATGCGAGTATCGTATCGTTAAGCGTTCTCCATGCAAGTTTAACCAACCTCAGTTTTCAAACGATCAACGGATACTCGTCTGTTTCCTTTGCAGATGCGATGATTCCCACGGATCTCGCGTTCATTTTAAACACGTGCATCACCAATGCGAGCATCGTATCGTTAAGCGTTCTCCATGCAAGTTTAACCAACCTCAGTTTTCAAACGATCAACGGATACTCGTCTGTTTCCTTTGCAGATGCGATGATTCCCATGGATCTCGCGTTCATTTCAAACACGTGCATCACCAACGCGAGTATCGTATCGTTAAGCGTTCTCCATGCTAGTTTAACCAACCTCAGTTTTCAAACGATCAACGGATATTCGTCCGTTTCTTTTGCTGATGCGATGATTCCTACGGATCTTGCATTTATTTCAAACACGTGTATTACTAACGCGAGTATCGTGTCGTTAAGCGTTCTACATGCTAGTTT
>Ga0194043_1000007_pt1 | contig 96701 bp, 88 predicted proteins | sample JunL4415m_MetaG_FD_161274 | JGI IMG/M metagenome (GOLD analysis project Ga0194043, IMG submission 161274) | Anoxic zone freshwater microbial communities from boreal shield lake in IISD Experimental Lakes Area, Ontario, Canada - Jun2016-L442-15m | ecosystem: Environmental > Aquatic > Freshwater >...
GTGCCCTCCCTGGCGGGCCCCGTCGTCCTCGTCGATGCCGGCGCCGCCCCTGACGCCACCCCCGATGTGCTCCGGCAGTTCGCACTCGCCGGCTGGGCGTACTCCATGTCGCTGGGCGTGCCCAGCCCGCGTGTCGGCCTGCTCACCATCGGCAGCGAGGAGGGCAAGGGCGATCGGCTGCGCAAGTCGACGCACGACCTCCTGCTGGAGACGCTCCCCGTCGTGGGCGTCGACTATGTGGGCCCCGTCGAGGGCCACGACATCGCCGTCGGCTCGCGTGCCGACGTCATCGTGACCGACGGCTTCACCGGCAACGTGCTTCTCAAGGGCCTGGAGGGGGCCGTCCAATGGATGGCCCACCAGATGGGTGCCGCCTACGGCGACGCGGACCCCGCCAGGACCGTCGTCCGTAAGACCGCGACCGGTGACTTCGCCGGTGGCATGCTCCTCGGCGTGAACGGAGTGACCGTCATCGGCCACGGCGCCGGGACCGCCGACGAGATCTGCGCCTGCGTGCGACTGGCCGATCGCGCCGCCCGCCTGGGGCTCGTGACCGCCACCCAGCGCGCCCTTGCCTCGGTGGCCTCGCCGTGACGAGCACGAGCGCGCACCACGTCGCCGCGTCGCTCACGCAGGAGGCTCTCGCCGCCGTCTACGAGCCCACGGCGGTGGCACTGCTCCGAGAGGACTCACCGCTGTCGGCCCTCGGCATGACGGAGGCCGATGTCGTCTGCATTGCCGACGCGCTCGCCGTCGGCGCGGCCCGCCGCGGCCTCACCTGCGTCCTCGACGATGTCGACCTTGTCGACCTTGTCGACGTTGGCACGGTCGCGAAACTGATCGGCGCGGTGCAGGCCAAGATCGACACGCCGCTGGCGGCGTTGTGAACGCCGACCGCAGCGGGCTGCTCGCCAGCCTGGGCACCGAGATCGACGAGAGCCTGCTCGAACTGGCCCTCATGCATCGTTCCTACGCCTACGAGAACGGAAATCTGCCGACCAATGAGCGGCTCGAGTTCCTCGGTGATTCAGTGCTCGGCATCGTCATCACCGAGACCTTGTACGTGCGATACCCCGAGTGCACCGAAGGCCAGCTCGCCAAGCTGAGGGCGGCGGTCGTCAACGCCACCGCCTTGGCCGACGTCGCGCGCACGCTGGGACTGGGGGAGTACCTGTACCTGGGCCGCGGCGAGGAGACCACCGGCGGGCGTGACAAGTCCTCGATCCTGGCCGACACCCTGGAGGCCCTCTTCGGCGCGGTCTTCATGTCGGCAGGGCTGGCGGCGGCGGGCGACGTTATTCACCGGCTCTTCGATCCGCTTATCGACGCAGCCTCGGTGCTCGGCGCCGGACTGGACTGGAAGACCTCGCTGCAGGAGATCGCGGCGGCCCATGACCTCGGGCTGCCCGAGTACGCGGTCACCGACGTCGGGCCCGACCACGCCAAGGAGTTCACGGCCCAGGCGGTCGTCGGTGGCGTGGTCCTCGGCGAGGGTGCCGGCCGATCGAAGAAGGTCGCCGAGCAGCAGGCCGCTTCGACGGCATACGAGCGCATTCGCAGCGGCGACCATCCCGGGACCCCTGAGGAGTGAGCAGCCGAGCCGCGCACGGGGTGGGCGATGCCTGAACTGCCGGAGGTCGAGGTGGTTCGCCGCGGCCTGGACCGCTGGGTCACCGGTCGGACCGTCACGGATGTGGATGTCCTTCACCCGCGGGCGATCCGCCGGCACGAGCCTGGGCCGACGGACTTCGCCCGCCGGATCCGCGGTCGCCGCATTGTGGCGGCCAGTCGGCGTGGGAAGTACCTGTGGCTCCCGCTGTCGGACGGTGATCAGGCGGCGCAGGCGGCCGTCGTCGGGCACCTGGGCATGAGCGGCCAGCTCCTGCTGCTGCCCCCTGCGGCTCCGGACGAGAAGCACCTGCGGATCCGGATGCGGTTCGACGACGACGGCCCGGAGCTCCGCTTCGTCGACCAGCGGACCTTCGGCGGTCTTGCGGTCGCGGACCTGGTCCCCGACGACCATGGCGGGCTGGTGCCCGTTCCGGTCGCCCACATCGCGCGCGACCCACTCGACCCGCTGTTCGACGACGACGTCTTCGTCCGGCGCGTTCGGACCAGGACGTCGCAGATCAAGCGGGTGCTGCTGGACCAGACCGTGGCGTCGGGCGTCGGGAACATCTACGCCGATGAGTCGTTGTGGCGGGCACGACTGCACGGTGGGCGCCGAGCGGACCGGCTCTCGCGGCCGGAGGTCCGCGGGCTGCTCGGGCACGTGCGCGACGTCATCGCCGAGGCCCTGGACCAGGGCGGCACGAGCTTCGACGCCTTGTATGTGAACGTCAACGGCGAGAGCGGGTACTTCGACCGGAGCCTGGCCGCCTACGGGCAGGAGGGGCTGCCCTGCCCGCGCTGCGGCACGGCGATCCGTCGGATCTCCTTCATGAACCGGTCGTCCTTCTTCTGCCCGCGGTGCCAGCGGCCACCCCGGAACGCCTGAGTGCCACGACACTCGCGCCGTTGGGCCAGTCAACGCAGCGACGTGAGGCCGGACAGGTAGAGTCCGCCGCGTGCACTTGAAGAGCCTGACGCTGAAGGGATTCAAGTCCTTCGCGTCGTCCACGACGCTCCACTTCGAGCCCGGGGTGACCTGCGTCGTCGGCCCCAACGGCTCGGGCAAGTCGAACGTGGTGGACGCCCTCGCCTGGGTGATGGGCGAGCAAGGCGCCAAGTCCCTGCGCGGCGGCAAGATGGAGGACGTCATCTTCTCCGGCACGTCCGGGCGGGCCCCGTTGGGCCGCGCGGAGGTGGCCCTGACGATCGACAACTCCGACAGCGCGCTGCCGATCGACTACACCGAGGTCACGATCTCGCGGACGCTGTTCCGCAACGGCGGGTCCGAGTACGCCATCAACGGCGAGCCCTGCCGCCTGCTGGACGTGCAGGAGCTGCTGAGCGACTCAGGGATCGGCCGAGAGATGCATGTCATCGTCGGCCAGGGGCAGCTGGACACGATCCTGCAGGCCACCCCGGAGGACCGGCGCGGCTTCATCGAGGAGGCCGCTGGCGTCCTCAAGCACCGCAAGCGCAAGGAGAAGGCCCTCCGCAAGCTCGATGCGATGCAGGTCAACCTCACGCGCCTGCAGGACCTCACCGGCGAGCTGCGCCGGCAGCTCAAGCCCCTCGGCCGGCAGGCCGAGGTGGCCCGCCGTGCGGTCGTCGTGCAGTCCGAGGTCCGCGACACCCGGCTGCGGCTGATGGCCGACGACCTGCTGCTCCTGCAGAACGCGCTGGCCGCTGAGGTTGCCGACGAGACCGCGCTCCGGGAGCGACACGCCGACGTCGATGCCCGTCTGGCCGTGCTGCTCGCCGAGGAGCAGGCGGCCGAGGAGCAGGCGATGCTGGACGCACCGCGGCTGGCTCGTGCCCAGGAGACCTGGTTCGCCCTGAGTGGCCTGCGCGAGCGGTACCACGGCCTGGTGCAGCTTGCCGCCGAGCGGGTCAAGCACCTTCAGCCCGAACCGGAGGAGGAGTCCGGTCGCGACCCCGATCAGATCGAGGCCGACGCCCGGGCGCTGCGCCAGGAGGAGTTCGAACTCGGTCGCCAGGTCGAGGCCTCACGTGAGGCTCTGGCGCTCGCGGATGCAGCCCGGATCACGGCCGAGCAGGCCGCCGCAGCCGAGGAGCAGCGGGTCGCCGAAGCCGTGCGAGCCGCCGCCGACCGCCGTGAGGGACTGGCCCGGCTGACCGGGCAGGTCAACGCGGCCCGATCCCGGTTGGAGGCCCGTCAGGCGGAGATCGCCCGGCTGCAGGTGCAGATCACCGAGGCACGCCAGCGCGGCGAGGCCGCCCAGCACCAGTTCCAGCGCATCGAGGTCGACGTAGCCGGCCTCGACGAGGGCGAGGTCAGCCTCGACGCCGAGCACGAGTCGGCCGAGCACGAACTCGAGCAGGCCGACCACTTCGTAGAGTCCCTTCGATCCCGCGAGGCGGTAGCCGAGCGCGAGCGCGCCGGGCTGAGCGCCCGGTGCGAGGCCCTGCGGATCGGGCTCGAGCGCAAGGACGCGGGCGCGCGCCTTGTCCAGGAGAGGGAGCGGGTCACCGGGGTGCTGGGGCCGCTGGCGTCCCTGCTCCATGTCGACGCCGGAGCCCAGGCAGCGGTGGCCGCGGCCTTGGGTGACGTCGCCGATGCCGTCGTCGTCTCGGGCATGGACTCAGCCATGCGCGCAATCGTGCTGCTGAAGGAGGAGGACGCGGGTCGGGCGGCCATTGTCGTCGCCGACTCCGAGCACTCGCGCGCGGCGCGCCCTCCAGTTCGCGATGCTGGCCGACCGCTCACCGAATTCGTCCACTGCGACGACTCACTGCGCCCGGTCGTCGACCACCTGCTCGAGCGCTGGGTCCTCGTCGATGACCTCCAGCAGGCCCGCGAGCTGCTCCGTCAGCACCCAGGCCTGTCGTTCGTGACGTCCGGGGGCGACGTGCTTGCCGCGGGCATCGTCCACGGCGGCTCGGCCAGTGCCCCAAGCCTTCTTGAAGTGCAGGCGGCCTATGACGAGGCTTTCGCCGCGCTGACCGAGGTCGGCCATGAGCTCGACCGGCTCCGCTTCGACCTCGCCGCGGCCAGGACCCGTCAGGCGGAGGCAGCGGCTCGCGTGGAGGGCGCGCTTGCCCGGCTGCACGAGTCCGACGCGCGCATGGCCGCGGTCGCCGAGCAGCTCGGGCAACTGGGTCAGGTCGCACGTGCGGCCGGCGGAGAGGCCGATCGCCTGACGTCGGCTCGCTCCGCGGCAGAGACGGCCCTTGCGTCCGACGCCGAGCAGTTCGAGCACCTCCAGTCGAGGCTGGAGTCGGCTGCGGTCGACCCTGCCGACGAGCCAGCGCCCGATATCCGTGAGGACCTTGCCACCGCTGCGGCTGCCGCGCGTCGGGCCGAGGTGGATGCGCGATTGGCCCTGCGCACTGCCGAGGAGCGGGTCGCCGCCGTCACCGCCCGGGCGCAGCAACTGGAGCGCGCCGCGGCCGCGGAGCGCCAGGCCCGCGTCACCGCCCAGGAGCGTCGCGAGCGCCGCGCTCGCGAGCTCGTTCTCACCAGTTCCGTCCTGGCCGGTGCCCGGACCGCGATGACCCGTATCGAGTCGTCGGTGGCACTCGCGGGTCGCGAACGCTCGGTGTCGGAGAAGGCCACCCGAGAGCGCGAGGCGCAGGCGCAGCGCATCCGACTGGCACTACGGGAACTGACCGCCGAGGCCGATCTGCTGAAGGACTCCGTCCATCGCGACGAGGTGGCCCGCGCCGAGCAGCGCATGCGGATCGAGCAGGTGCAGGACAAGGTGCTCGAGGATTTCGGTGTCGAGTCGGACGTCCTGATCGCCGAGTACGGTCCTGACCAACTGGTCCCGCCGACGCCGCCTTCCCCGGGGGATGAGCCGCCGGCCGAGGAGCCCCAGCCTTACCCGTTCGTCCGCGCGCAGCAGGAGAAGAGGCTCAAGGCGGCCGAGCGCGATCTGGCACTTCTCGGGAAGGTGAACCCCCTTGCGCTGGAGGAGTTCTCCGCGATGGAGGAGCGCCACCGCTTCCTCACCGAACAGCTGGATGACCTCAAGCGGACGCGCGAGGACCTCCTCGACATCGTCAAGGAGGTCGACGCTCGCGTCGAGCAGGTGTTTACCGAGGCATACGAAGCCGTCGAGCGGGAGTTCGAAACGGTGTTCGCGCGGCTCTTCCCGGGCGGCGAGGGACGGCTGATCCTCACCGACCCCAACGACATGCTGAACACCGGAGTCGATGTCGAGGCGCGGCCGCCGGGCAAGAAGGTCAAGCGACTGTCGTTGCTGTCCGGTGGTGAGCGGTCCCTGACCGCGGTCGCGTTCCTCGTTGCGCTGTTCAAGGCGCGGCCTAGCCCGTTCTATGTGCTCGATGAGGTCGAGGCGGCGCTCGACGAGGTCAACCTCGGCCGCCTGATCGACATCATCGAGGAGCTTCGCACCTCATCCCAGCTCATCGTCATCACGCACCAGAAGCGGACGATGGAGATCGCCGATGCCCTGTACGGCGTCTCGATGCGCGGCGACGGCGTGACGCAGGTGATCGGCCAGCGCCTGCGCGAGAGCGAAGCCGTCAGCGCCTGACCCCACGTCAGCGCCGAGACTCTTGCTGGGCTGGCGCCTAGAGTGGAAGGCGCCGTCCAGTGGGGGGGTCATTGATGGACCGTCGTGTGCGTCTAGCGGTGTACGGGCTTGCCGCGGGTGTGTTTCTGGCGGCTTTGGGTCAGCCTGTCGCTGCCCGTCAGGCGGAGCCCGTCACCGAGACTGCCTGGCTGCACTGGCTGGGCGATCAGGCGCGATCGTTCGACCATCGCACTGCGAAGTCGGCACTTGCCGTGGAGGTGCACGCGGAGTCCCCGACCCCCATCGACCTTCGCGGGGTCGTGAACGCGAACGGCTCATCGGCCGTTTCCTTCACGACGGCTGGATCCAGTTTCGACGCGAGGTGCATCGACGATCACTCGTGCTGGCTGCGTCAATCTGTCGGCGGGCCGGACCTGCTGTGGCACAGGGTGTCCGCGCACGAGTTGTCGAGCCTTCGTCGCGCGCTGCCCGACGTCGATGGGTTTCTTGCCCCCGGAGTCGCCTGCTCTCTGGTCGGTTCCACGGGGTCCCTGGACTACGACGTCGACGGCACCAGCATCACGGCGTCGATCTCATTTGCCGGCGGCGCATTCCGCCTGAGCGAGCGACTCTCGGTGGTCGCCGATGGGGTGGACGTGACGGTGTTCAAGTCCCTGACACCTGCGAAGGCCGTAAGCGTCAAACGCCCTGGGGCGGCATTGATAGGCGCGCCTATGGTGCAGGACGTGGTGCCAGAGCTTCCGTGAAGCCGGTGACGATCAGGGCCTGGGCGACGATGTAGGTCGCCATGACGAAGGCCGAGAGTGCCGGCGAGTCTGAGAGCGGACCGAACGCCGTCAGCGCGATGCACGCGTCCGACACCACGAACACCGCTGCGCCGATCGCCACTCGCCAGCCCTTGTCTCGTGGGACGCGAATGACGAGGTCCAGGGCGGCGACGGCCATGGTGATCAGCACCACGCTGTAGACCAGCACCGGGATCCGCAAGGCGCCGACGCCGGGGCTGACGAGGATGTTGAGCACCAGCCAGACGATGACGTAGGGGACGAGGGCGATCTTCCAGGCGCGCACGAGCCCAGGCCCGCGAACCCGCGTGAATGCCACGATGTAGGAGACCTGCATGAGCAGGAACGCGGCGATGCCGCTGATGAAGAACAGGTCACCGTCACCCATCAGCAGCAGGTCGCCGAGCCATGCGAAGCCGAGGCCGACCAGCAGCCAGCGCAGCTCGTTCGGCAGGGGGCCGCGGCTGCGACCAGCTCGCCAGTAGGCGATCAGCCAGGCGGCCAGCAACGGCATCAGCAGCGGCTTGGTCAGGTGGACGACCGTCATCGAGGCGAGGAATTCGGCAGTGACGTTGACCACGCCGACCACTGCGTAGACCGCAAGCAGAACGCGCGTGGTCATGACCCCATCCTGCCGCGTGAAAGGATGCCGCCCATGGATTCAGTGGCCATTTTCCTCGGCATCGCGTTCGTCCTGCTCGTGCTCGGCGTGGTCGGTTTCGTCGGCTTCCGCCGTGGTGGTTCGGGGAACGTACTCGAGGAGAAGCCTCGCCCGGGCATTGACTACGCCCCCGGCGTCGGCGACGACGACACCGTCCCGCGCGACACGCCGCGCCGCTCTGTGGACGTCGTCGAGGTCGGGGAGCCGCTTGCGGAGCCCACCGAACTGGTCCTCGATGAGGCGGAGGTCCTTGAGGCTCCGACGGCGGAGGACCTCGAGGCCCTGCTCGAGGTCGAGGTCCCCGATCCCGCCGCCGGACGGCTCCAGCGTCTTCGGGCGCGGCTCGCGCGCTCGCAGAACGCGATGGGGCGCGGCCTGCTGGCACTGCTCAGTTCCGGCAGCATCGACGAGGACACCTGGGACCAGGTCGAGGAGACCCTCCTGACGGCCGACCTCGGCGTGGCCCCTACGCAGGAGCTTCTCGACCGCCTCAGGACGCGCGTCAAGGTGGAGGGCTCGTCGGACCCTAAGGCCGTCAAGCAGATGCTTCGCGAGGAGCTCCTGGTCCTTGTCGACCCGACGATGGACCGCCGCGTGCGCGCCGAGCGGGTCGACGGCAGGCCCGGCGTGGTCATGGTGGTCGGCGTCAACGGCACCGGCAAGACGACGACGACGGGCAAGCTCGCGCGTTTGGCAGTGGCCAACGACCAGACCGTCGTGCTCGGTGCGGCCGACACGTTCCGCGCTGCGGCGGCGCAGCAGCTCCAGACATGGGGTGACCGCGTCGGGGCTGCCGTGGTGCGCGGCCCCGAGGGTGGTGACCCCGCTGCTGTCGCGTTCGACGCCGTTGCCACGGGTATCGCTGCCGACGTCGACACGGTCATCATCGATACCGCTGGCCGCCTGCACACCAAGACCGGCCTGATGGACGAACTGGGCAAGGTCAAGCGCGTGGTCGAGAAGCAGTCGCCTATCGACGAGGTGCTGCTGGTGCTCGACGCGACGACCGGGCAGAACGGACTCGTGCAGGCCCGGGTGTTCGCCGAGGTCGTCGACGTCACGGGGATCGTCCTGACCAAGCTCGACGGCACGGCCCGCGGCGGCATCGTCGTGGCGGTGCAACGCGATCTCGGCGTGCCGGTGAAGCTGGTCGGCCTGGGCGAGGGGCCCGACGACCTGGCGCCGTTTGATCCCGAGGTCTTCGTCGATGCCCTGATCGAGGAGTGAGCGGAGCGAGCCCCGGAGGATCAGGGCGATAGGGATGCCCTGATCGAGGAGTGAGCGGAGCGAGCCCCGGAGGATCAGGGCGATAGGGATGCCCTGATCGAGGAGTAGTCCGGCTCTCTGGCGTCCGATCTCGCCCGTGTCGGGTGCGCTAACACAGATGTAACCGGCCGGGTGCCCGTGTGACCTGCCGGAAACATGCCCGGTCGCCCAGCGCAACGCGCCGCACCCAGACTTCCGATCGTCCAGGGGTCAACGGCGACTCCATTCAATCCAGACGTTTCAAGGAGGCTGGTTCTATGGAACTCAGCGCGGGAGATACCGCCTGGGTGCTGACCGCCGCGGCCCTGGTGCTGCTCATGACGCCCGGTGTGGCGTTTTTCTACGGCGGAATGGTGCGCTCGAAGAGCGTGCTGAACATGATGATGATGTCGTTCCTCGCCATCGCCATCGTCTCGATCCTCTGGGTGGCCTTCGGCTACTCACTCGCCTTCGGCGACGGAGGAAATGGCTTCGTCGGTGACTTCTCGGCGGCGGGCCTGTCCGATCTCGTGGGGAAGCTCGCCGACAACGGCGGGACCTACCCGATCCCGGCGCTGGCCTTCGCCATGTTCCAGCTCATGTTCGCGATCATCACCGTGGCACTCATCTCCGGCGCTGTCGCCGATCGCATGAAGTTCCTCGCGTGGATCATCTTCGCGGCGGCGTGGGCGACTCTTGTCTACTTCCCGGTCGCGCACTGGGTATTCGACTTCGGCGGTACCGAGCTGGGCGGTCCGGGTGCTGGCTGGCTTGCGAATCTCGGGGTCCTCGACTTCGCAGGAGGCACGGCGGTCCACATCAACGCGGGCGCAGCGGGCCTCGCCCTCGTCGTCGTCATGGGCAAGCGCGTCGGCTTCGGCAAGGTGCCGATGCGGCCGCACAACCTGCCCTTCGTGATCATGGGTGCATCGCTGTTGTACTTCGGCTGGTTCGGCTTCAACGCCGGGTCTGCGCTCGGTGCGAATGACCTCGCGGCTGTGGCGTTCACGAACACGATGGTCGCGACGGCTGCGGCGATCCTGGGGTGGCTGATCGTGGAGAAGTTGCGCGACGGCCATGCGACCAGCCTTGGCGCAGCGTCGGGCGCGGTAGCCGGACTGGTCGCCATCACCCCCGCGTGTGCATTCGTCACGCCGGGTGGTGCCATCGCGGTCGGTGCGATCGCCGGCATCATCTGTGCGTTCGCTGTGACGCTGAAGTACCGGCTCGGCTACGACGACTCACTCGACGTCGTCGGCGTGCACATGGTCGGCGGCATCATTGGCTGCCTCCTCATCGGCTTCTTCGCCACGACCTCGGTGAACTCGCTGGGCAAGGACGGCCTGTTCTACGGCGGCGGGCTCAGCGTCCTGTGGACACAGGCGATCGGAGCAGGCGCTGTACTGGCCTACTCCTTCATCGTCACGCTGATCCTGGCCTTCATCTTGAAGGCGACCGTCAAGCTGCGCGTCAGCCAGGATGATGAGATCGGTGGGATCGACCTCGCAGTTCACGCTGAGGGCGCCTACGAACTGGGTGACACTGGCGGTGGCGGCGTCTTCGCCGGCGTCGGACATGCTGCTCGCAACAGTGCGGAGGAGAACTGATGAAGCTCGTCACTGCAATCATCAAGCCGTTCAAGCTCGAGGACGTGAAGGTTGCGCTCGAAGGCCTGGGCGTTCACGGACTCACGGTCTCCGAAGCGTCCGGCTACGGTCGGCAGAAGGGCCACACCGAGGTCTACCGAGGCGCGGAGTACACCGTTGATCTCGTGCCCAAGGTGCGCCTGGAGGTCGTCGTCGACGACGACGCAGCCCCGGGTGTTGTCGAGGCGATCGTGGCGGCCGCGCAGACAGGGAAGATCGGCGACGGCAAGGTGTGGGTCAGCAACGTCGAGACGATCGTCCGCGTGCGCACCGGCGAACGCGGCCTCGAGGCGCTGTAGGAGGGGACCCTCGTGGAACCGCGCGTCACATCGTCGGCGTACGCCGCTGCGCGGGAGGAACTCGCGCGTCGCCCCGGGCTCAACGGCTCGGGGCGACGCGCTGCGCTCACGTCCATCACGGATGCGTGGCTTGCCGAGGCCTTCTCGGCCGCGATCACGTCGGTCACCGATCCGTTCTGCCTCGTCGCCGTGGGCGGGTACGGCCGGGGTGAGCTGACCATGGGCAGCGACCTCGACCTGCTGCTCCTGCACAAGGCCTCGGGCACTGAGGCCAGTCATGTCGCCGACGCTCTGTGGTACCCCGTCTGGGACTCGGGAGTGAAGCTCGATCACAGCGTTCGGATGGTGAGCGAGGCCCGACGCCTTGCCAGCGACGACATCAAGGTGGTCCTGGGGCTGCTCGATGCGCGCGTCATCGCGGGGGATGGCGCGCTCGCCGAGCAGCTCCAGGCGGCCGTGCTTTCCGACTGGCGTGCGATGGCCGATCGCCGGTTGCCCGCGCTGCGCGAGATGGTCGAGGACCGACGCCAACGCCAGGGAGAGGCATCGCAGCTGCTCGAGCCCGACATCAAGGAGTCCTACGGCGGGCTTCGGGACGCCGTGATCCTCAAGGGGATCGCCGCATCCTGGGTCACCGACGTGCCTCACCAGGGCTGGGCGGACTCCGTCGACTTCCTGCTCGACGTTCGCGACTCCCTGCATCGGATCACGGGCAAGAGCAGCGATCGCCTCGTCATGCAGGAGCAGGCGGCTGTGGCCGAGGATCTCGTCGGCGTGCCGGATCCCGATGCCCTGCTGCGCGCCGTCTACGAGAGCGCGCGCAACATCGCCTACGCAAGTGACGTGACATGGCATCGCGTGGACCGACTTGAACGCGATCGGCGCAAGGTCTCGTTCCGTCCCATCAAGCGCCGCACGCCGTCACGGCTGCCGCTGGCCGAAGGCGTCGTGATGCAGGATGGTGAGGCAGTCCTGGCACTCGAGGCCAAGCCCGGTCGCGATGAGGGACTTCTCCTGCGCGCGGCGGCGGCCGCCGCTCAGTCCGGCATCCCGCTCGCGCCGCACACGGCCGATCGCCTCGTGGCTGAGACAGCCGACCCTGAAGTGCCGTGGTCGCGTGACGTGCGCGAGTCGTTCGTGTCGCTGCTAGGCGCCGGGGCGGCGATGGTTGGCGTATGGGAGGCACTCGACCAGCGCGGTGCGATCAGTCGCCTGATCCCGGGGTGGGACGTCATCCGATCCGCGCCGCAGCGCAATGCGCTTCACCGGTTCACCGTCGATCGACACCTGGTCGAGACGGCCGTGCACGCGGGGTCCTTCACGCGCAACGTCGAGCGGCCCGACCTGCTGCTGGTGGGCAGCCTGCTCCATGACATAGGAAAGGCCCGCGGCGGCGATCACAGCGTCGTCGGTGAGGGCATCGCGCGCGAACTGGCGGAGCGAATGGGCTTCGACGACAACGACGTCGAAGTGATCGTCACCTTGGTGCGCCATCACCTTCTTCTCGCTGACACGGCCACGCGGCGTGATCTCGAGGACCCGGCCGTGATCGCGGAGGTCGCCGAGCGTCTCGGCGAAGTCGAAGTACTGGACCTGCTCCACGAGTTGACGGTCGCGGACTCGCTGGCCACCGGACCGACCGTCTGCACGGAGTGGCGGTTCGGACTCATCAACGATCTCGTCGACCGGGTGCGCGCCGTGATGGCCGGCCGGCCACTGCCGCAGCCGCCTGAGCTGACTGAGCATCAGGCGGTCGCCCTCGCGCAGTCGGGTGTGTGGGTGCTGATGGACGTGAAGGACCACACCTGTGTCGTCACGGTGGCTGCACCCGATCGCATCGGACTGCTGGCGCTGGTCGCCGGCGTGCTGTCGCTGAACAAGCTGAACGTCCTGGCGGCCCGCGTGATGACGGTGGACGACCGAGCGGTGCAGGAGTGGACCGTGCGTCCGTCCTTCGGGGAGCCGCCGTCGGTGGAGCAGCTCAGCGGCGACATCCGCAGGGCGATCGAGGGCACGTATGACGTGGCCGAACGCCTGGCCCGCCGCGACTCGGACTATGCGGTGTCGCCGAACATCGAGCACCCGGACCCGGTGGTGGTGATCAGCAGCGGACTGTCGGGCACGTCGACGGTCGTCGAGGTCAGGGCGCACGACGCTCCTGGCCTGCTGTACCGCGTGGCGTCTGCCGTGGCGTCCGCCGATGCCATGATCCTCGGGGCGAAGGTCTCGACCCTCGGCTCCGACGCGGTGGACGTCTTCTTCGTCACCGACCGGCAGGGTCGCCAGCTGTCCCAGGACCACCAGGCGGCGTTGCGCACTACGGTCCTCGCTGCGCTGAGGTGACGACCCACCGACAGGGCACGGTCAGCTGCTCCGGCGCTCGGCAGTTACGCTGACGCCCGTGTTCGCCACCCTCTCCGACCGACTTGCCGCCACCTTCAAGGGTCTTCGTGGCAAGGGACGGCTGTCCGAGGCGGATGTCGATGCGACCGTTCGTGAGATCCGCACGGCACTGCTCGAGGCTGACGTCGCGCTGCCGGTGGTGCGCCTGTTCTGCGCCTCGGTCAAGGAGCGGGCGCTGTCGTCGGAGGTCTCCGGTGCGCTCAACCCGGCGCAGCAGGTCGTCAAGATCGTCCACGAGGAGCTCGTCACCGTTCTCGGCGGGGAGACGGCGCGACTGACCTTCGCCAAGACCGGCCCCACCGTCATCCTGCTGGCTGGACTCCAGGGCGCTGGCAAGACGACGCTGGCCGGCAAGCTGGCACTGCACCTGCGCAACGAGGGGCGTCAGCCGCTCCTGGTGGCCGCAGACCTCCAGCGACCCAACGCGGTGGACCAGTTGCAGGTGGTCGGCGAGCAGGCCGGCGTGGTGGTCTTCGCGCCCGAGCCTGGCAATGGCGTCGGCGATCCCGTCGCCGTGACCAGGGCTGCTCGCCAGTTCGCCGAGACGAAACTGCACGACGTCGTCATCGTCGACACCGCTGGCCGGCTGGCGGTCGACTCCGACCTCATGCAGCAGTTGCGCGACGTTCGCGATGCGGCGCAGCCCGACAACACCCTGCTGGTCGTCGACGCGATGATCGGGCAGGACGCCGTCCGCACCGCTGAGGAGTTCCAGTCGGGAGTCGGCTTCGACGCCGTGGTCCTGACCAAGCTCGACGGCGATGCGCGCGGCGGCGCGGCACTGTCGATCGTCACGGTCACCGAACGGCCGATCATGTACGCGTCGGTCGGCGAGAAGCTGACCGACTTCGAGACCTTCCACCCCGACCGCATGGCCTCGCGCATCCTCGACATGGGCGACGTGCTCACCCTCATCGAGCAGGCCGAGAAGGCGTTCGACGCCGATCAGGCCGAGCGCATGGCGAAGAAGGTGTCGGCGGGGGAGGACTTCACCCTCGACGACTTCCTCGAGCAGATGCAGGCCGTCAAGAAGATGGGCTCGCTTGGCAAGATCCTCGGGATGCTGCCGGGCATGGGCGAGATGAAGGCCCAGCTCGACCAGGTCGACGACCGGGACCTCGATCGCGTCGCCGCGATCATCCAGTCGATGACGCCCGCCGAGCGGCAGGACCCCAAGATCCTGAACGGCTCACGTCGGTCGCGCATCGCCCGGGGCTCCGGGTCCTCGGTGAGCGCAGTCAACGACCTCATCGAGCGCTTCGCCGGGGCCCAGAAGATGATGCGGCAGATGGGCAAGGGCGGTGGAATGCCGGGCATGCCCGGGATGCCGGGCTTCGGCGGCAGCAGCAAGAAGGCCAAGGGCAAGATGGCCAAGGCGAGCAAGCCCGCCAAGGGCAAGAGTCGCAGCGGCAACCCGTCCAAGCGCGCGGCCGTGGACTCGAGCCCGGTTACTGAGCCCGCAGCGGCACCCGCCTTCGACCCGTCCGACCTTCCCCCGGAGTTCAAGAAGCTGCTGGGATAGCCCCGGCGGTCCCCCTGAGCAGGGTCGGCGCAGGGGCCGGTGAAGGGCATGGTCGGCGGCCCGGCAGTCGTCTGGCAGAATACGGGGGCACTTGTCGCCCGATCGGCCCTCTACCCGGCCGGGTCCGACAGTCAACAGGTTTTCGTGATCGGTCGTGTCCCCACGCGACTGAGTACGTGCACCGCACCCACACAACAGGAGATAAGCCACCCGTGGCCGTCAAGATCAAGCTGAAGCGTCTGGGCAAGATCCATGCCCCGCAGTACCGCATCGTTGTTGCCGACTCCCGCACCGCCCGCAATGGCCGTGCCATCGAGGAGATCGGCGTCTACCAGCCGATGAACAACCCGAGCATCATTCGAGTCGACTCCGAGCGGGTCCAGTACTGGCTCGGCGTCGGCGCGCAGCCGACCGAGGCAGTCGCTGCCATCCTCAAGGTCACCGGCGACTGGCAGAAGTTCAAGGGCCTGCCGGGCGCCGAGGGCACCTTGCAGGTGGCTGAGGCCAAGCCGAGCAAGGCACTTGCCTTCGAGGCCGCCGTGCAGGAGGCCGCCAAGGCACCCAAGGCTGCTCCCAGGCCCAAGCTCGAGAAGGCCGTCGAGGCCGTGGTCGTCGCCGAGGTTGCTGACGAGATCGCCGACGAGGCCGTCGCCGAGGCGATCGTGGCCGACGTCGTAGCCGAAGAGGCCGTTGCTGAGGCCGTCGAGGCTCGCGAGATCGCCGAGGAGGCGCTTGCTGAGGCCGTCGAGGCCGAGGTTGCCGCTGAAGAAGCCGTCGCCGAGGCGATCGAGGCTGAGGCCGTCGCCGAGGTCGCCGTTGCTGAGGCCGACGTCGCCGACGTGGTTGCCGAAGAGGCCGTCGTCGAGGCGATCGACGAGGCTGCCGGCGAGGCGTCCGTCTGATGCTCGAGGATGCACTCGCGCACCTGGTGCGCGGAATCGTCGACCACCCGGACGACGTCGACGTGCGCATGCGCACGAATCGTCGCGGCAAGTCCCTCGACGTGCGCGTTCACCCGGACGACATGGGCCGGGTGATCGGCCGCGCAGGTCGTACCGCCACGGCCCTGCGCACCGTTGTCACGGCGCTCAACGACGACCGCGGCGTACGGATCGACTTCCTCGACGTCGTCGAGCGCTAGTCCTCCGATGCGCGTCGTCGTCGGGCGCATCGGCCGTCCCCACGGGATCCGTGGGGAAGTGACGGTCGAGACCCGGACCGACGAGCCCGATGAGCGTTTCGCCCCGGGTGCCACGCTGATCGTGGACGCTCCAGTGAACTCACTGGTCGTGCAGCGATCGCACTGGCACTCGGGGCGTTTGCTTGTCCACTTCGAGGGCGTCGAGGGCCGCAACGGCGCAGAGGCGCTTCGTGGCCTGCTGCTTCACGTGGACCGTGATCCTGACCAGCTGCCCGAGGACCCCGACGAGTTCTACGACAGTGCGCTCCTTGCCTGCGCGGTCGAACTCCTGGACGGCACGGTGATCGGCGAGGTCGCCGATGTCGTGCACCTGCCCGCTCAGGACCTGCTCGTCGTGCGGCTTGCCGACGACCGCGAGGTGCTCGTCCCCTTCGTCGAGGCGATCGTGCCGAGCGTTGACGTGCCCGCGCGTCGAATCGTCATCGACCCGCCCGGCGGACTGCTGGATCCCGAGGAGTGACGATGCGGCTGGACATCGTCAGCATCTTCCCTGACTACCTCGAGCCGCTGCGCCTGTCCCTTGTCGGCAAGGCCATCGATGCGGGTGTCGTCGACTTGCGCCTGCACGACTTGCGGGAGTTCACGCACGATCGCCATAACACCGTGGATGACACTCCCTACGGCGGTGGACCCGGGATGGTCATGAGTCCGCAGCCCTGGGGTGAGGCACTCGACGAGATCCGTCAGTCCCACGCGCTCGGCACACCCGTACTCGTGGTTCCGACGCCCTCCGGACGGCTCTTCACGCAGGCGACTGCCCAGAAGTGGAGCAACGACGACTGGCTGGTGTTCGCGTGCGGGCGATACGAGGGAATCGACGCTCGGGTCATGCAGCACTACTCGCAGCGCTCTGACTGGGGTGGTGTCCGCGAGGTATCGATCGGTGACTTCGTGCTCGCCGGCGGGGAGGCGGCCGTTCTGGTGATGGTCGAGGCCGTCGTGCGCCTCGTGCCGGGGGTGCTGGGCAACGCGGAGAGCGTCCGCGACGACTCGTTCGCCGACGGCCCGATGGCGCGCCTGCTCGAGGGGCCGGTGTTCACCAAGCCACCGTCGTGGCGCGACCTCGACGTTCCCGAGGTCCTCCTCAGCGGCCACCACGGCCGGATCGCCGACTGGCGTCGCGAGCGGGCCGAGGAGCGTACGCGCGCGAACCGACCTGACCTGCTGGGTGATTGATCCACCTTCCGGGGTGCCGTCAGCGGCCTACCGTGTCGTCATGACACACACGCAACGCACCCAGCCACCTTGGGAGCCGCCCCTCGCAGGCTCGGAATTCGATCACCTTGTGGGTGCTCTGGAGCGACTGAGGGCGACGTTCCGCTGGAAGGTCGACGCCCTCGACGCGGCCGGCCTGCGCCTGCGCATCGGTGCGTCGACACTGTCGCTCGGCGGATTGCTCAAGCACTTGGCGAGCGTCGAGGACTACACCTTCAGCGTGAAGTTGGCCGGCGAGTGGGCCGGCGAAGACTGGGGCCGGTGGGGTTACGACGGAACCGACGAGTGGTTCTTCTCATCAGCAGTCGAGGATGAGCCGCGCCGCCTATACGCGGCGTGGGACGAGGCTGTGGCGAGGTCCCGCACCCGACTGCACTCAGCGGTGGCAGCCGGTGGCCTCGACCAGCGGGTGCACATCTCGGATGACGACGGGCAACATGCCAGCCTGCGCCGGTTGGTGTTCGACCTGATCGAGGAGTACGGCCGCCATACCGGGCATGCCGACCTCCTGCGCGAGGCCGTGGACGGTCGGGTCGGCGAGGACCCGCCCCGTGACTGGCGTCCCGCAGGCACCCGCTAGTCGAGGGCTGCCGCGACGACGGCCTTGGCATCCTCCTGGATGAGGGCCAGGTGATCAGGGCCGAGGAAGGACTCCGCGTAGATCTTGTAGACGTCCTCGGTGCCCGACGGACGGGCGGCGAACCAGCCGTTCTCCGTCGTCACCTTCAGTCCGCCGATGGGGGCATCGTTGCCCGGCGCGTTCGTGAGCCGCGCGGTGATCGGCTCGCCCGCGAGCTCGGTGGCCCTGACCTGGTCCGGTGACAGTCCCGCGAGCGAGGCCTTCTGCTCCCTGGTTGCAGCTGCGTCAACGCGTGCGTAGGCCGGATCGCCGTACCGATCAGTGAGTGACCGGTAGTGCGCGGACGGCGAGATGCCCGTCACCGCGAGGATCTCCGACGCGAGCAGGGCGGCGATGATTCCGTCCTTGTCGGTCGTCCAGACCGATCCGTCACGCCGCAGGAAGGACGCGCCGGCGCTCTCCTCCCCTCCGAACGCGACCGATCCGTCGATGAGGCCGGGCACGAACCACTTGAACCCGACCGGCACCTCCCACAGCCGTCGGCCCAGGCCCTCCGTCACGCGGTCGATCATCGACGAGCTCACGACTGTCTTGCCCACGGCGGCGTCGGGCCGCCACTGCGGACGGTTCCTGATGAGGTAGTCGATCGACACGGCAAGGAAGTGGTTGGGATTCATCAGCCCGTCTCGGGTGACGATGCCGTGCCGGTCGGCGTCGGCATCGTTGCCCGTGGCGATGTCGAACTCGGAACGGCGGCCGATCAACGACGCCATCGCGTACGGCGACGAGCAGTCCATGCGGATCTTGCCGTCCCAGTCGAGGGTCATGAAGCGCCAGGCCGGATCGACGAGCGGGTTCACGACCGTCAGGTCGAGGCCGTGCCGCTCGGCGATGGCGCCCCAGTAGTCCACGCTCGCGCCGCCGAGGGGGTCCGCGCCGATGCGCACGCCGGCTTTGCGGATCGCGTCCAGGTCGATCACGTTCGGGAGGTCGTCGACATACGACGCCAGGAAGTCGTAGCGCGCTGTGGTGTCGGCCGCCATCGCCTGGGCCAGCGTGACCCGGCGAACTCCGCGCAGCGAGTCCTCGAGAAAGGCGTTCGCCCGGTCCTGGATGGGTCCGGTGACGTCTCCGCCGGCAGGTCCGCCGTCCGGCGGGTTGTACTTGAAGCCGCCGTCGCGCGGGGGATTGTGGGACGGCGTGACAACGATGCCGTCGGCCCGTCCGGCGTCGTCGATCGCCCGGCCGCGGTTGTGCACGAGGATGGCGTGCGACAGGGCCGGTGTGGGCGTGTACGCGTCGCGGGAGTCGATGAGGACGCGGACGCCATTGGCGGCGAGCACCTCAAGTGCGGTGGTCCAGGCGGGGTCGCTCAGGGCGTGAGTGTCGCGCGCGAGGTACAGCGGGCCCGAGATGCCAGCCAGGGTCCGGTGATCGCAGATCGCCTGGGTCGTCGCGGCAATGTGGTCGTCGTTGAAGGCGCCGTCGAGGGCTGATCCACGGTGCCCGGAGGTGCCGAAGGCGACCCGCTGGCCGACGTCGGACGGGTCCGGATGGACGGCGAAGTAGGCCGTCACCAGGGCGGCGACGTTGACGAGGTCGGCTGGTTGGGCCGGCTGCCCGGCGCGGGCGTGCACTGGCATGGGGTGTCCTTCGGCTGACGACTGGCTGGCCCGGGTTTGGGACCCGAGCGCCCATCGTGGCAGACTACGGTGGCTCGAGAAACGGTCCCGCTGCATTGGCGGGGCCACGCACCGCCCCGCCACAGGGGAAGCGGTGCGGTCACGGGCCCGGCACCTGCCTGAAGTACCTGACATCCCCACGAACGTGGGCGACCTGTGGCGCCTGCAGGAAGCGACACCGAAATGAAGACGCTCGACGCCGTTGATGCGGCATCCCTCAAGTCCGACCGACCGGAGTTCCGGGCCGGCGACACCGTCAAGGTGCACGTCAAGGTCGTCGAGGGCAACAAGACCCGAGTCCAGCTGTTCCAGGGCGTCGTGATCTCCCGCTCCGGATCGGGCGTCGGCGAGACCTTCACGGTCCGCAAGGTGTCGTACGGCGTAGGGGTCGAGCGGACGTTCCCGCTCCATACGCCGATCATCGAGAAGCTCGAGGTGGTCTCCCGCGGCGACGTTCGTCGTGCGAAGCTGTACTACCTGCGCGACCTCCGCGGCAAGAAGGCGAAGATCCGCGAGCGTCGCGAGAACGTCGTCAAGACCGAGGACTGATCCGGTTGGCCGACAAGAATCGGCAGTCCTGGTGGGATATCCCCGTCACCATTGCCGTTGCTGTCGGCATTGTGCTGGTGATCACCACCTTCCTTGCCAAGCCGTTCTCGATCCCGTCAGGGTCGATGGAGAACACCCTCAGGATCGGTGATCGCGTCCTCGTCAACCGCGCGGTCTACCACTTCCGGCCGATCGAGCGCGGCGACATCATCGTCTTCGACGGCTCGGACTCGTTCGTGCCGATTAGCGACATCCCCCAGCGCAATCCACTCGTCGGAGCGCTGACCTGGTTCGGCCAGTCCGTCGGCCTCGTTGCGCCGGACTCGACGGACTTCATCAAGCGCGTCATCGGGGTCGGCGGGGACCACGTGAAGTGCTGCGACACCAACCTGCAGGTCACGGTCAACGGCAAGGCCATCGACGAGTCGTCCTACCTGTTCGCGGGCGACGCGCCGAGCGGCACCGACTTCGACGTCGTCGTTCCACCGGGCACGCTATGGGTCATGGGTGACCATCGTTCCAACTCCGCGGACTCGCGCTCCCATACTGGTGAGGCGGGTGGCGGCTTCGTCCCCGAGGGGAAGGTGGTCGGGCGGGCGATGACGGTGCTGTGGCCGCTGTCCAGCTTCGGGACACTGCCGATTCCCAAGACCTTCGCCGGGATTCCCGCGCCAGCACCTTCCGGATCGGCGTCCTAGTGGCGGTCTCGGCGCGTGACCCGCGCGAGCAGTTGCCCGATGCCCCGCAGGGACGCGGACGGCATGCGCGCGGCCAGTCACCGCGGCCGTCCGGTGGCGGGACCGGCCGGTGGCTGCGCGAGACCGCCATCATCGTGATCTCGGCGCTGGTCCTGTCCGCACTCGTGCGCGCCTTCCTGGTGCAGGCCTTCTACGTTCCGAGCGCGTCCATGGAGGACACGCTGCTGATCGGCGACCGCATCATCGCCTCCAAGATCACCAAGACCATGTCGGGCGTCTCCCGCGGCGAGGTCGTCGTCTTCAAGGACCCCGGCGGCTGGCTCGAGGCCCCACCGCCACCGGCCGCAGGCGTGCGCGGGACCGTGCGCACGGCGCTGACGTTCATCGGCCTGCTGCCCAGCGACACCGGCCAGGACCTCGTGAAGCGAGCCATCGGAGTCGCGGGCGATCGCGTGCAGTGCTGCGACGTTCAAGGCCACATCGTCCTCAACGGGGTTCCGCTGCTCGAGGACTACATCAAGGCGCCCACCGACCAAGTGAAGTTCGATGTCGTAGTGCCGCCCAAGAGCGTGTTCGTGATGGGTGACAATCGCGGCGACTCGCGCGACTCGCGCTACCACCTCGACACGAACAACGGGGCCGTCCCCGTTGACGACGTCGTGGGGCGCGTGATCGTCGTGCTGTGGCCGCTCGCCCACCTTTCGACGGTGCCCATCCCTGACATCTTCGGCACGCCCGCGATCGCCGACGGTCCGCTGGGCGTGGCGCCGACCACGCCGGCCCAGATGGGCACCCCGGGATCCTCGGGATCGTCGGACGGGTCATCGGAGTAGCGCGGTGCCGTCCGGATCGTCCGCGCCGACGCTGCGGTACGAACGTCAGCTCCTCGGCTCGGGAGCAAGGCTCCTGTGCTCGGTCGACGAGGTGGGGCGTGGCGCGCTGAGCGGTCCGGTCACTGTCGGGATGGTTCTCATCGATGCCACCGTCCGCAGCGCCCCTGCCGGAGTGCGCGACAGCAAGCTCCTGACACCCGAGCGGCGCCAGGTGCTCGCTCCGCGGATCCGCCGATGGGCCTTGGGCTACGCCGTGGGGCACGCCTCGGCAAGTGAGATCGATGCCGTGGGGATCATCGCGGCCCTCCGCCTGGCCGGGCACCGGGCGCTGGCGGCCCTGGGCGAGGAGCCGGACGTCATCCTGCTCGACGGCAGCCACGACTGGTTGACCCCACCCGCACAGGAGTCCATGTTCGATGAGCCGGGACCGGTGACGTCCGTCGCGCCCGTCGTGACACGGGTCAAAGCGGACATGACGTGCTCTTCGGTCGCTGCCGCAAGCGTGCTGGCCAAGACCGAGCGAGATGACCTCATGATGACCCTGTCGCACGTCCATCCGGACTACCGTTGGGACGAGAACAAGGGCTACGCCACGCCGGAGCACCTCGAGGCGATCCGGCTGCGCGGCACCTGCGATCAGCATCGACGAAGTTGGCGACTACCGGACCGCGAGGAAGCGGACCCCAACGGGAGGACATGACATGGTCGACAAGCGCGACGCGGCGTTGGCGAAGTTCATCGAGCCACTGCGGGTACCTGCCGGGAAGAAGATCGTGCTGTCGAAGGACTTCGACTCGGGATACAAGGCCAGCTTCGTCAAGAAGGAGGACGGCGTCGAGTTGCTCAAGCGCGGCGTCGAGGTGATGTCCGAGTACCAGGAGCGGCTGGCCGCCCAGGACACGTACGGCGTCCTCATGTGCCTTCAGGCCCTCGATGCGGCGGGTAAGGACGGGACCATCCGTCACGTGATGAGCGGCGTCAACCCGCAGGGCGTCTCAGTCCACAGTTTCAAGGCGCCGTCCACGGAGGAGCTCGACCACGACTACCTCTGGCGCACGAACAAGGCGCTGCCCCGTCGCGGCGAGATCGCGATCTTCAATCGCTCGCACTACGAGGAGGTCCTCGTCGTGCGGGTGCACCCGTCCATCCTCGAGCACCAGCAGCTGCCCAAGGCCGCACGCGGCAGGGACGTGTGGAAGCGGCGCTACCGCCAGATCAACGAGTGGGAGCACTACCTCGTCGAGAACGGTTTCGTCGTGGTGAAGATCTTCTTGAACCTGTCGAAGGAGGAGCAGCGCAGGCGCTTCCTGGAGCGCCTTGACGTGCCGGACAAGAACTGGAAGTTCTCCGCGGCCGACGTGAAGGAGCGCGGCTACTGGGACGACTACCAGAAGGCGTACTCGGAGATGCTCTCCAACACGAGCACGGAGTGGGCGCCCTGGTACGTGGTTCCGGCCGACCACAAGTGGTTCGCCCGGATCTGCGTATCAGCGATCATGGCGCACACGCTGATGACCATCGATCCCCAGTTCCCGGTCGTCGACGCCGCCACCAAGGCCGACCTCGGGCAGGTGCGCGACCAACTTCTGGCGGAGGGCCCGGCCACCTAGCGCGGCCTTGACTCTTGGCGGTGGCTGTCCTGGCCCGCCGCCGACGTCCACAGCAAGACCGCTTGATGGCGTGCGTCCACAGGCTGCCCACTGCACCTGTCCGATAGCGCAGCACTCCGCGAGGCTCGCACGCGGAGGTGAGGCCCGTGCGGGCGAAGGATGCACTCGGCAAGTACGGCGAGGACATCGCCGCGCAGTACCTGGAGAGCACCGGGCTGATCGTGCTGGCCCGCAACTGGCGCTGCTCGGTGGGCGAGCTCGACATCATCGCCCGCGACGGCGGCTGCCTGGTCGTGTGCGAGGTGAAGACCCGTCGCAGCAATGACTACGGCGGCCCGTTCCAGGCCGTTGGCCCGCGCAAGGTCCGACGCATGCGGCAGCTGGTGATCCGCTGGCTCGACGAGCAGCAGGTGCACGTGCCCGAGATCCGCTTCGACGTGATCGGCATCATCCAGCCCCTCGTGGGCGCACCGACCCTGCAACACCTGCGCGGGATCTCCTAGCCGGTGGCGCTGTCACACGTGAACGGCGTCGTGCTCTCGGGCGTGCGGGGAGCGATGGTCCGCGTCGAGGTCGAGGTCGCCACGGGCCTGCCCAGCGTCGGAGTCGTGGGGCTGCCTGACGCATCGGTGAACGAGTCGCGATGGCGTGCGCGGTCGGCGATCACGGCAGTCGGGGCGACGTGGCCGAACCAGCGCGTCACCATCAACTTGTCGCCAGCAGAGGTGCGCAAGCTCGGCGCTGGCCTCGACCTGCCCATCGCCGTCGGTGTGCTGCTGGCCAGCGGTCAGTTGCAGGGGCCTGATGTGAGTGACGTTGCCTTCATCGGTGAATTGGGGCTCGACGGCCGGCTGCACGGCACCGGCGGTGCGCTCGCCGGTGCGCTGGCAGCGCGGGCGGCGGGCCTTGCTCGCGTGATCGTGCCCGTCGAGGGGGCCGCCGACGTCTCCCGGCTTTCGGGCGTGGGGGTCCATCTTGCGCGTGACCTCGCGCAGGTCGTCGAGATCGTCAGCGGTCGCGACGCAGGGGAGGCGGTCATGTCCGAGCCGGCGTTCGATGCGACTCTGGGCTCGGACTTCCGTGACGTGCGGGGGCACGAGCACGCGCGCTTCGCACTCGAGGTTGCGGCCGCCGGCGGTCACCACGTCGCGTTCGTCGGCCCGCCTGGCGTCGGAAAGACTCTCCTCGCCGAGCGGCTGCCCGGCATCCTGCCTGACCTGGACGACAACGAGGCGTTGGACGTCGCCGCCATCGCGGCTGTCGCCGGGGGATCGCGGTCGGCGTCGTGCTTCACGCGCCCGCCGTTTCAGGCCCCGCACCACTCCGCGTCGACGGCGGCGATCCTGGGGGCGGTGCACGGGTCGCGAGTCGCCCCCGGCGCAGTGACGCTCGCCCATCGCGGCGTGCTGTTCCTCGACGAGGCCCCGGAGTTCGCCCGGCCCGTGCTCGAGGGATTGCGGCAGCCGTTGGAGTCGGGGCTGATCCGGCTTGCCCGCAGCGGCTGGAGTGGGCTGTTGCCGGCGACATTCCAACTGGTGCTCGCCGCGAACCCATGCCCGTGCGGACTCAGGGTGGGTGCAGGGCACGAGTGCTCGTGCCCGCCCGCTGCGCTGCGGCGCTACGCCGCCCGGCTGTCCGGTCCCCTCCTCGACAGGGTCGACATCCGTCTCGCCGTCACCCGCCCGGCCACCGCGGAGCTCGCCGCCGTTCGGGCGCCCGACGACAGCGCCACGATGCGCGTCCGGGTCGAAGCGGCCCGTGATCGCAGCCGGGCCAGGCTTTGCGGGAGCCGGTGGTCGACGAACGCGGCAGTGCCCGCCGGCGAACTGCGTCGCCGCTGGCCTCTGTCGGGCGCTGCAGCCGACTTCCTTGTAGACGTGGAGCGCCGGGCTGCCAACCTGCGCGGACCCGACCGAGTGCTGCGCATGGCCTGGACGATCGCGGACCTCGCCGGTCGGGAGGCCCCGAGCCGCGACGACGTCGCGAGGGCCCTCACGCTGCGGGGCGCGGCCCTGCCCTGGACGGGGTGACGTCGGTGGAAGGGGAGTCGTTGGAGCGGCAGGCGTGGATTGCGCTGGCCCACGTGGTCGAACCCGGGGACCGGCAGGTGGGCCGCCTGGTGCTGTCGGAGGGGCCGCGTGCTGTTGTCGACCGGATCGTCGACGGCACCACGGGGCTGCGCCATCAAGGAGCACTGGCGGCCCGACTCGATTCGGTCGCGCTGTTTGCTGCCGAAGAACGCGCAGCGTCCTGCCAGGCGCGGATCGTGACCCGAGCAGATCGTGAATGGCCCTCGCAGTTGGACGATCTCGGTGAGGCGGCGCCCTACGCCCTATGGGTGGCAGGAGCGGCGAACCTCCGTCTGGCGGCCCTGCGCAGTGTCGCCATGGTCGGGGCTCGCGCCTGCACGGGCTACGGCGAGGAGGTGGCCCGCTGCTGGGCGGCGGAACTCGCGGGCGAGGGCTGGGCCATCGTGTCGGGAGGCGCCTTCGGCATCGACGCGGCCGCGCACCGTGGAGCACTCGCCGCCGACGGCATGACGGGCTGCGTGCTGGCCGGCGGGGTCGATGTGCCTTACCCACGCGCACACGATGCGCTGATCGCCCGGATCGCCGATGACGGGCTGGTCGTGAGCGAGTCGCCGATGGGGGAGTCCGTGCGCCGGCAGCGATTCCTCACCCGCAACCGCGTGATCGCGGCCCTCACGCGGGCCACCGTCGTCGTCGAGGCAGCAGAGCGATCGGGGACGATGGCCACGGCTCAAGCGGCCACCGCCATGAACCGTCCACTGTTCGCGGTGCCCGGGCCAGTGACCTCCCCGGCCTCCGCCGGCTGTCATCGCATGATCCGGGATGCGCAGGCGGTTCTGGTCGGCTCGGTCGACGAGATCCTCGGCATGCTCGACCTCGGCAGGCCGGAGGGAGGCGGCCATGGCCGCAGGTCCGAGCGCGATGCGCTGACCGTGGTCGAACGTCGAGTGCTCGACGCGTTGCCCGGTCGCCGGGCAGTCGACCCCCAGGAGGCCAGCCGGCTGGCAGGCCTGGCAGCCGAGGACACGTGGGCCGCACTGGGTGTGCTGGAGGCCGCGGGCTGGGTCACGCACGAGCCGGGCGGATGGCGACTGGCCCCGGGGCGCGCCTGACGTCATTGGGGTCGGAAGGCCAACGCGTGAATCCACACTTGGCCGCGCGCCTGACGAGCGATCCGCCGCGGCCTTGTCACCATGGGGAGGTGACCGCCGCCGAGCCAGCCGCTGAGCCTGCTCGCCTGCCCACTGCTTTGGCCGAGGCGCTCGAGGGCTTCGTCGCGCACGTGCGCGACGAGCGCGGCCGCAGTCCGCACACCGTAAGGGCGTACACCGGCGATGTGAGTGACCTGCTCGCGTTCGTGACAGCTCGCGGGGTCGTGTCTCCCGGCGCGATCTCCCTCGGCGACCTGCGCGCCTGGCTGGCTCTGCACGGCGCGCACGGCATGTCACGGGCGACGATCGCCAGGCGGGCGGCGTCGGCCCGAGCCTTCACGGGCTGGTGTGCCAGGCGAGGCCTCGCCGACACCGACGTCGGGGAGCGGCTGGCCAGTCCGCGCGTGGCTCGCACCCTCCCCACCGTGCTGGACGCCGCCGAGGCGACGGCAGTGATGGACGTCGCGGCAGTGGCGGCCGACGACGGCGACCCCGTCGCGATTCGCAATCGAGCCATGGTGGAACTGCTGTACGCGACGGGAATCCGCGTGGCGGAACTGTGCTCGGTGGACGTCGATGATGTCGATCCGGGGAGCCGGACACTGCGCGTCCTGGGCAAGGGCGGCAAGCAGCGGACGGTGCCTTATGGCGTCCCTGCGGAGCGGGCGCTCACCGACTGGCTCGCTGTTCGCGGATCGCTGACACCCGCGTCGGGACCGCGTGGCCCGCTCTTCGTGGGCGCCCGCGGCTCGCGCATCGACCAGCGGACGGTGCGCCGAGTGGTCCATCGACTGTCATCGGACGCAGGCGTGCCGAGCATCGCCCCGCACGGACTCCGGCACACCGCAGCGACGCACGTGCTCGAAGGTGGGGCCGACCTGCGCACCGTGCAAGAACTGCTCGGCCACTCTTCGCTGGCGACCACGCAGCGGTACACCCATGTGTCGGTGGAGCGACTGCGGGCCACGTTCGCCCAGGCGCACCCGCGGGCCGCCCTGGAGTCCGAGCCGGAGTGAGCCCGTCGCCTGGCGAGTTCGGATGGCCATTCGGGACGGTGGCTTGAGGATGGCCGGCACGCGGGCGACGAGCAGACGCGGATCGAGGTAGCGCGAGTCGGTCCGCAGGCCGACATGCAGGCAGCCGGCCGCGCCTCCGCAATGGCCGCCGCTGTCCGCCACCGTTCCGATCACGGTGCCGGCCTCGACGTCGTCGCCGACGGCCACTAGAGGCACGACCGGCTCGTAGGTCGACCGAAGACCCGGCTGGCCGGGATAGCCGACCGCGACCACGGGCACGCCCGCCACGACGCCGACGAACCCGATCACGCCGGCCGCCATCGACCTGACCGGCTGCCCCGTGCTGGCAGCCAGGTCGACTCCTCGGTGGCCGGCTCCCCAGGAGACGGCCGGCGGCGAGAACGCCCGGACGATGGTGGGCGGATCCACCGGCCATTGGCCGGGGGCCGGGAGGGGAGCCGCGGGCGCACCCAGGCCGAGGGCAAGGGTGAGGAGCAGGCAGGAGGGGACCATCGGGTCACCGTGGCCCGTCTCAGGGGCCCGCCGCTCGTCGTCGGCGCCTGCTGGGGGCCCGGGCCAGGCCCTGGGACGCCCTGTGGACAGAGCATGGGCGGCCAGCCCGTAGGATGGGGGAACCCGAAGGGCCTTCCGGCCACGAGGGAATTCGCATGACCCGTATCCGCGGGCACGTCCCGCGGCCGCGTGCTGGTCGGTCCCGCCTCGGCGGGTGCGCAGCACCGGGGGTCCTCAGGGGCCTCGGACACCCGTCCGGAGCCGACAACCGACTGCGTCGGCTCCACTGGGGCCTGCGCGAAAGAGGAGTGCATCCATGGCCGTCGTGACCATGCGTCAATTGCTCGAAAGCGGTGTCCACTTCGGGCATCAGACCCGCCGCTGGAACCCGAAGATGAAGCGATTCATCTTCACCGAGCGCAATGGCATCTACATCATCGATCTCCAGCAGTCGCTGTCGTTCATCGACCGCGCCTACGAGTTCGTCAAGGAGACCGTCGCCCATGGTGGCACGGTCATGTTCATCGGCACCAAGAAGCAAGGCCAGGAGGCCATCGCCGAGCAGGCGACGCGCGTCGGCATGCCCTACGTGAACCAGCGGTGGCTGGGCGGCATGCTCACCAACTTCCAGACCGTGCACAAGAGGATCCAGCGCCTCAAGGAGCTCGAGCTCATCGACTACGACGACGTGGCCGGCTCGGGCATGACCAAGAAGGAGCTGCTCGTCCTCAGCCGCGAGAAGGACAAGCTCGTCAAGACCCTCGGCGGCATCCGCGAGATGACCAAGGTGCCCAGCGCAGTGTGGATCGTCGACACCAAGAAGGAGCACATCGCCGTCGGTGAGGCCCGCAAGCTGAACATCCCGGTCATCGCGGTGCTCGACACCAACTGCGATCCCGACGAGGTCGACTTCCCGATCCCGGGCAACGACGACGCGATTCGTTCGGTCGCCCTGCTCACCCGCGTCATCGCCGACGCCGTCGCCGCTGGCCTCATGGCCCGCGCCGGTGGTGCGGTGGCTGACAGCACGACCGTCGAGGAGCCCCTGGCCGACTGGGAGCGTGAGCTGCTCGCCGGTTCGGAGGTCGTCGAGACCCCCGTGGCTGCCGAGGCTCCCGTGGTCGCCGAGACCCCAGCGGCCGTGGAGGCCGTGGAGGCCGTGGAGGTCGTCGAGATCGTCGAGATCGTTGACGTGGCCGAGCCGGTCGAGGCCGTCGAGGTCGTCGAGACCCCAGCGGCCGTGGAGGTCGTCGAGATCGTTGACGTGGCCGAGCCGGTCGAGGTCGTCGAGATCGTCGAAGAGACCGCAGCACCCGTCGCCGAGACCGCCGCTGACGCGGCTGCCGACTCGGTCGAATAGTCCGTCCGTGGCGTTCGGGAGCCTTACTGCTCCCGAACGTTCCCGGCCGCCTGCCTTGATCTGACCGCCCTACCTGGAGGACAACGATTCACCATGGCGACAATCTCCGCCGCTGACGTCAAGAAGCTCCGCGACCTGACCGCCGCGGGAATGATGGAGTGCAAGAAGGCCCTTGAGGAGTCGGACGGCGACTTCGACAAGGCCGTCGAACTGCTGCGCATCTCCGGCGCGGCAAAGGCCGCCAAGCGCGGCGCCGAGCGCGAGGCATCGAACGGCCTTGTCGCGGCCGAGGGCAACGCCCTCATCGAGTTGCTCTGCGAGACCGACTTCGTCGCCAAGAACGCCGACTTCCTGGCGCTCGCGGGCGCTGTCGCAGCTGCCGCCAACGACGGCCAGGTGGGCACCAGGGAGGCTGTCCTGGCCGCCGCCCTGCCCGACGGTCGCACCGTGGAGGGTGCGCTCGGTGAGATGGCCGGCGTCATCGGCGAGAAGCTGGAGCTCGGTCGCGTTGCGGTCCTGCCCACGCCGGCCGTCATCTACCTGCACCACCGCGCCTCCGACCTGCCGCCGCAGGTCGGCGTGATTGTGGCCTACACCGGCGACGAGGCTGTCGCCCGAGGCGCCGCCATGCAGGTGGCCGCGATGCGTCCGCAGTTCCTCACCCGCGACGAGGTGCCGGCCGACGTCGTCGCCAACGAGCGCCACATCGCCGAGGAGACGGCCAAGGAGGAGGGCAAGCCGGAGGCGGCCATGCCGAAGATCATCGAGGGCCGCGTCAACGCGTTCTTCAAGGACAACGTCCTGCTGGAGCAGCCGAGCGTGGTAGATAACAAGAAGACCGTCGCGCAGGTGCTCGCCGATGGGGGCACGTCGGTCACGGCGTTCGCCCGGTTCGAGCCCGGCCAGGCCTAGACGACATACTGGGCGGCGCCGGGGCACACACGGGAGGCACAGATGGACATGGATCTGACGAAGCAGGCTTCCCGCCCCGCCGCCGTCCAGCCGTCGTTGGAGGGCACCATCGACCGGTGGCCCGAGGCACCCGAGGGTGGCTGGCACCGCGTCCTCCTCAAGCTCTCCGGTGAGGCCTTCGCCGGCGGCGGCGGCCTCGGCGTGGACCCCGACGTCGTGTCCTCCATCGCAGCCCAGATCGCTGACGTCGTCCGCCACGGCACGCAGGTCGCGGTGGTCATCGGCGGCGGCAACTACTTCCGTGGTGCGCAGTTGTCCGAGCGCGGCATGGACAGGGCGCGCGCGGACTACATGGGCATGCTCGGCACCGTCATGAACTGCCTGGCCCTGCAGGACTTCTGCGAGAAGGCGGGGGTCGAGACGCGGGTGCAGACGGCGATCGCGATGGGCCAGGTGGCCGAGCCCTATGTCCCGCGCCGGGCCATCCGACACCTGGAGAAGGGTCGCGTGGTCATCTTCGGCGCCGGCATGGGCCTGCCGTACTTCTCCACGGACACGACGGCGGCCCAGCGTGCGCTGGAGGTCAACGCCCAGGTCGTCCTCATGGCCAAGGGTGTCGACGGCGTCTACGACGACGACCCGCGCACCAACCCGGCCGCCAAGCGGTTCGAGCGGCTGAGCAACGCCGAGGTCCTCTCACGTGGCCTGAAGGTCGCGGACGCGACCGCCATCAGTCTGTGCCAGGACAACAGCCTGCCGATCGTGGTGTTCAACCTGCTGGTCGAGGGGAACATCGCCCGTGCCGTCCGGGGCGAGCCGATCGGGACGCTAGTCTCAGCAGACAACTGACCGACCCGCGCGGGCGGGATCACGACCGTAGGGAGTGAACGTGAGCGACCAGATCGACGACATCCTCCTCGACTCCGAGGAGAAGATGGACAAGGCGATTGCCGTTGCGCGCGAGGACTTCGCCACCATCCGTACCGGGCGGGCGACGTCGGCGATGTTCAACAAAGTCATGGTCGACTACTACGGCACCTACACGCCGGTCAACCAGCTTGCATCGATCCAGATCCCCGAGGCCCGCTCCGTGCTCATCACGCCCTACGACAAGGGCTCGTTCGCCGCAGTCGAGAAGGCGCTGCGCGAGAGCGACCTGGGCATCAACCCCAACAACGATGGTGCGGTGATCCGCGTCAACCTGCCCGTGCTCAGCGAGGAGCGTCGCCGCGACTACGCCAAGGTCGCCAAGCACAAGGCCGAGGAGGCGCGCGTATCGATCCGCAACATCCGCCGCCACGCCAAGGACGGCCTGGACAAGTTGCAGAAGGACGGGCAGGCCGGCGAGGACGACGTGCGTCGCGCGGAGAAGCACCTCGACGACATCACGCACAAGCACGTCGAGCACATCGACGAGATCCTCAAGGTCAAAGAAGCAGAACTGCTCGAGGTCTGATCCTCGTGGGTGACGCCGACTCGGCTCCAGCGCCGGCCTCTCGGGCGGGCCGCAACCTGCCTGCTGCGATCGCCTCCGGCGTCGTGCTGGCGGCCGTCGTCGTCCTGAGCCTGCTGTTCGTGAAGTGGCTGTTCGCGGTCGTCGTCATCGCGACCCTGCTGGTCGCCGTGCACGAACTCGTGGGTGCGTTCCAGGGCGTGGGCATCCGCATCGCACGGACGCCCGTCTACGCGGCCGGTGTGGGAGTGCCTGCCGCCGCATACGTGTGGGGGATGCCGGCGCTGCTTGCGGGCACCGGGCTCGCCGTCCTTGCCGTTCTCATCTGGCGGATCCGTCGCGGGTACGAGGGATACGTCCGCGACGTCACGGCGAGCATGTTCATCATCGCCTACCTGCCGTTCATGGCGGGCTTCCTCATGCTCACGCTTGCAGCCGACGACGGTCCGATGCGGGTCGTCGTCTTCATCCTGCTCACGGTGTGCAACGACATCGGTGGCTACGCCGCGGGAGTGCTGTTCGGCAAGCACCCGATCGCGCCGCAGATCAGTCCGAAGAAGTCCTGGGAGGGGTTCGCCGGCTCGGTGCTGCTGCAGGGCATCGTCGGCGTCGTGAGCTTCGTCTACCTCCTCGACGCGCCTTGGTGGCAGGGGCTCATCGCTGGACTGGTCATGACGGTGACGGCCACCGCGGGCGACTTCGCGGAGAGTGCGATCAAGCGCGACCTCGGGGTCAAGGACATGGGCTCGTTGCTGCCGGGCCACGGCGGCATGATGGACCGTTTCGACTCGCTGATCCCGAACGCGTTCACCTCGTGGGCGCTGTTCACGATCTTCCTCGGCAGCGGAATCGCGTAGGTCGACCCCGGTCATGCCGACTCCTCAGCCAGGCGAGCTCGTCTTCGAGGCACCTCGCCGCGGCAAGCCCCCGATCCACCTCATGGACCTCGACAAGGCGGGCCGCCGTGCGGCCGTCCAAGAGCTGGGATTGGCCGGCTTCCGGGCCGATCAACTGTCGCGGCAGTGGACGACGCGGCTCAGCGACCGACCCGAGGACTGGACCGACATCCCGGCCGCCGACCGGCAGGTGCTCGCCGACGCACTGCTGCCGGCGCTGCTCACTCCCGTCCGCTCGATCGACTGCGACAAGGGGCAGACGGTCAAGACCGTGTGGCGGCTGTTCGACGGTGCGCTCGTCGAGAGCGTGCTGATGCGATACCCGGGCCGCGTGACGATGTGCATCTCGTCGCAGGCCGGCTGCGGCATGAACTGCCCGTTCTGCGCAACCGGGCAGAGCGGGCTCACGCGCAACCTGTCCACGGCCGAGATCGTGGAGCAGGTGATCGCAGGTGCCCGGTCGCTCGCTCGCGACGAAATCGCTGGCGGCCCCGGACGGGTTTCCAACATCGTCTTCATGGGGATGGGCGAGCCGATGGCGAACTACAACGCCGTCATCGAGACGGTCCGCCGGATCAGCGACCCCCAGCCGGAAGGGCTGGGCATCAGCGCCCGCGGCATCACCGTCTCCACCGTTGGCCTCGTTCCGCGGATTCGGCAGCTGGCGGACGAGGGCATCCCCGTCACGTTGGCCATCTCGCTGCACGCACCGGACGACCGACTGCGCGACACCCTTGTGCCCGTGAACACCCGCTGGAAGGTCGCCGAGGTCCTCGATGCCGCCTGGGCGTATGCCGATGCGACCCACCGACGGATCAGCGTCGAGTACGCCCTGATCAAGGACATCAACGACCAGGAGTGGCGCGCGGATCTGCTCGCCGACCTGCTCGTCGGCCATCTTGTCCACGTCAACCTCATCCCGCTCAATCCGACGCCTGGCTCCAAGTGGACAGCCTCGACTCCTGAGCGCGAGCGGGCGTTCGTGCGCGCGCTGGAGCGACGCGGCGTGGCAGTGACCGTGCGCGACACCCGCGGGCGGGAGATCGACGGCGCCTGCGGCCAGTTGGCTGCGTCGACGTAGCACCTGCCTACCGCCCGCATGGCAGACTCCGGGCATGACGATCTCCTCTATGGGGGGCATTCCCGACGCCGACGCCACACCGACCCCGCAGGGCGAGCACATCGGCAAGCGCCAGCTCATCCTCGTGGCACTGCAGACGGTGGCCCGGCTCGGGATCGGCTTCCTGTTCATCTGGTGGGTGATGTCTCTGGCGCCGACGACGGCCGAGGATTCGATTGTCTATCCAGCCATCCTCGCCCTCGTGGGCATCGCCATCTACGTGATCTTCTTCATCCGACAGGTCCGCGGCGTCTACAAGGCGCGCTACCCGACGCTGCGGGCGACTGAGGCACTGATCCTGACCGCTGCCATGTTCCTGGCGATCTTCGCGATGGTCTACGTCATGGTCTCATTGGATACCTCTGGCGCGTTCAGCGAGCCACTCGACTCGTTCTCTGCCTACTACTACTCGCTGACCGTCCTGGCCACGGTCGGGTTCGGTGACATTGCTCCGAACACCGTTCCCGCCCGGTCGGTCACGATGATCCAGATGGCTCTCGACATCGCGTTCATCGCCGTGCTCATCCGAGTGATGGGCGGCGCTGCGAAGAAGGCCCTCCTCATGCGCGCCGAGCAGGACGCCGAGGGCAAGGCATCGGGCGACCAAGTCGGCTGATCATCGAGCGAAGGAGTATCCGTGAGCACGTACGGGCAGATCAGGGACGAGGCCGTCCGCGATCGCGAGGGCTTCTGGCTGCGGGAGAGCGCACGAGTCGACTGGATCCAAGCGCCGACCTCGGCCTTGGACGACTCCGAGGCGCCGATCTACCGCTGGTTCCCGGACGGCGTCCTGAACACGTCTGCCAACGCGCTCGATCGGCACGTCGCAGCGGGTCGTGGAGACCGCGTCGCCATCCATTACGACAGCCCCGTCACGGGAACGCAGCGGTCGATCACCTACGCCGAACTGCTCGACGAAGTCGCCCGCTTTGCCGGTGTCCTGTCGGAGCTCGGGGTGGGCTACGGCGACCGCGTCCTCCTCTACATGCCGATGATCCCCGAGGCCGTCGTGGCCATGCTCGCTACCGCAAGGCTGGGCGCAGTTCACTCGGTGGTGTTCGGGGGCTTCGCGCCTGCCGAGTTGGCCATCCGGATCGACGACGCCTCGCCGACGGTGATCGTCACCGCGAGCTGCGGCATCGAGGCGGCCCGGGTGATCCCCTACAAGCCGCTGCTCGACGAGGCCCTTCGCCTTGCCGTCCACGAGCCGGGCGCCACCGTCGTCCTGCAGCGACCGCAGGAGGCGGCCGTGATGGGCGTCAAGGACGTTGACTGGGTCGAGGCGATGGCCGCTGCCAGCCCACACGCCCCGGTGCCCGTGAAGGCGACGGATCCGCTGTACATCCTCTACACGTCGGGGACCACCGGGAAGCCGAAGGGCGTCGTGCGCGACAACGGCGGTCACGCGGTGGCGATGGCCTGGTCCTTCGAGAACGTCTACGGCATGGGACCGGACGACGTGTGGTGGGCCGCATCGGACGTCGGCTGGGTCGTCGGGCACTCCTACATCGTCTACGCGCCGCTCATCGCCGGGGCCACGTCGATCATGTACGAGGGCAAGCCTGTCGGCACGCCGGATGCCGGGGCATTCTGGCGGGTCATCGCTGACCACAAAGTCAATGCGCTGTTCACCGCGCCCACGGCCATCCGTGCGATCAAGAAGGAGGACCCGGACGCGGCGCTGCTCGCCGAGCATGACGTCTCGTCGCTGCGCTCGCTGTTCCTCGCCGGCGAGCGCCTGGACCCTGACACGTACCACTGGGCCACCGACCGACTCGGTGTGCCGGTGATCGACAACTGGTGGCAGACGGAGACCGGCTGGCCGATCGCCGCGAACCTGCGCGGACTCGAGCCCATGCCGATCAAACCAGGATCGCCAAGCGTTCCGGTGCCGGGCTACGACGTGCGCGTGGTGGACGGCGAGGGCAATGACCTGCCTGCCGGCCAGGACGGTGCGATCGTCATCCGGCTCCCGCTGCCGCCGGGCACCCTGCCCACGCTCTGGGGCGACGACCAGCGCTACATCGACTCGTACCTGAGCGTCTTCGACGGCTGCTACACGACCGGCGACGGCGGCTTCATCGACGAGGACGGCTACATCTACGTCATGGGCCGCACCGACGATGTGATCAACGTGGCCGGACACCGGCTGTCGACCGGCTCCATGGAGGCGGTCGTGGCCGCGCATCCGATGGTGGCCGAGTGTGCGGTCATCGGCGTCCACGACGAGCTGAAGGGCCAGGTGCCACGGGCCTTCGTGGTGCTCAAGTCAGGAGCGGATGCCGACCCCGAGGTGCTCCAGCGGGAGATCGTCGCTGCGGTTCGCGACCAGATCGGCCCGGTGGCCGCGCTCAAGGAGGTCGTCATTGTCCCCGGCCTGCCCAAGACGCGGTCCGGCAAGATCCTGCGCCGCACCATGCGGGGCATCGCGGACGGTCGACCGGAGCCCGTGCCGAGCACGATCGAGGACATCCGCGTCCTCGACGCCATCACGCCGCTGCTGACGTCCTGACGTCCGGCCCGCGGATTGGATACAATCCGCGGGTGCCTGGTGCCCTGGACGGGATCGTCGTCGCGGATTTCTCCCGTGTACTTGCCGGGCCGTACGCGACGATGCTGCTCGGTGACCTGGGTGCGACGGTCGTCAAGGTGGAGCGACCCGGGGTCGGCGACGACACTCGGGCCTGGGGCCCGCCGTTCGCCGCCGACGGCCAATCCACGTACTTCCAGTCGGTCAACCGCAACAAGCTGTCGATCGACCTGGACCTCTCCGATCCCGACGACGCTTCCGTCGCCCGGCGGCTCGCCGCCCGGGCCGACGTCATGGTCGAGAACTACAAGCCCGGTGCCCTTCGGCGTTTCGAACTCGCCTACGAGCAGGTCCGCGAGGCGAACCCCGCGGTGGTGTACTGCTCGATCAGCGGCTTCGGCTCGGGCGAGGGCAAGGACCTGCCCGGCTACGACCTGCTGGTGCAGGCGATGGGCGGGCTGATGAGCATCACCGGAACCTCGGAGCCGACCAAGGCCGGGGTCGCGGTGGTCGACGTCCTGACCGGACTGCATGCGAGCGTTGCGATCCTCGCGGCTCTCCTCCACCGCGATACGACGGGCGAAGGCCAGCGAATCGAGGTGACGCTGCTGGGGGCGCTGCTGTCCTCGCTGGTCAACCAGGCGTCCGGCTTCGTCGGAGCCGGCAGCGTGCCGGCGTTCATGGGCAATGCCCATCCGTCCATCGCACCGTACGAGGTCTTCGCCACGGGGGACCGGCCGATGATCATCGCCGTCGGCAACGACGGCCAGTTCGTCAAGCTCGCCTCCGTGCTCGGTGCGGAAGGTCTCGCGCAGGACCCGCACTACGCAACGAACGCTGCACGCGTGGCCAACCGCGGTGAGTTGAAGGCGACCCTCGAGGATCTGCTGTCCGCTCATGGAGCCGACGAGTGGCAGGAAACCATCACCGCCGCGGGCGTTCCCTGCGGCCCCATCAACGACATCGCGCAGGGCTTCGCGCTCGCCGAGCGCTTGGGCCTCGAGCCGGTCGTCGATGTCGCCGATGACCGTCGTTCGGCCCCGCAGCCGCAGGTGGCCAACCCGGCCCAGTACTCACGCACGCCGGCGACCTATCGCAGCGCACCGCCGAGCGTGGGGGAGGACCGTGCGGCCGTCCTGACCCTGCTCGACCTCGACGGGCCGACGCGATGACTGACCAACGCCATACCACCGCGCAGGATGCCGTGCTCGCCGCACTGCGGACCGACATCCTCACCGGGGAACTCGTGGCCGGTGACCAGATCGTGCAGCAGACGCTCGCCGAGAGATACGGAGTCAGCCGGGTCCCGGTCCGTGAGGCGCTGAAGATGCTGGAGGCCGAGGGTCAGGTCGCTTATCACCCGCACCGCGGTTACTTCGTTGCCGAACTGAGCGTGCCGGATCTGCTCGAGGTGTACCGGCTCCGTCAACTGCTCGAGGCGGAGGCCATCGAGCGCGGCGTGCCCTGCCTGTCCGACACGGACGTCGACGCGATCGCGGAGATCGCGGAGCAGGTCGATAGGGCGGCCGAGCGGGGAGACGTCATCGCGATGACGGCGGCGAATCGACGTCTGCACTTCGCCATCTTCGATGCTGCGGACCTGCCCCGTCTGACGCGGCTGCTCAACCAGCTGTGGGATGCAACCGACGCCTATCGCGCGCTGTACTTCCAGCAGGCGCCCAACCGGGTTCGGGTGGCCCGCGAGCATGCGCGAATGATCGCGGCTCTGCGCAAGCGGGATGCCTCGGCGCTCGTTCGCCTGCACGATGAGCACCGCAACCACAGCGTCGGAACCGTCCGCTCGATCCTGGAAGGCCGTCCCACCCCAGAATTGGATACAATCCACTAGATTGGATCCAATCCAGCCCGCATGAAGCACGACGACCACTGGAGGACCGCATGGCCCGCACCCCGCAGAGCCCCTTCGGCCTGTTCGCCATCGACCATCTGCTCAGCGAGGAGGAGCGGGCCATCCGGGACGTGGTGAAGGAGTACGTCGACGACAGCATCAAGCCGTTCGTCGCCGACTGGTTCGATGAGGGGCAGATCCCGGCGCGGGAGCTCGCGCAGCAGATGGGGAGCCTCGGCCTGCTCGGCATGCACCTGGAGGGCTACGGCTGTCAGGGCATGTCCGCGGTCGCCTATGGCCTTGCCTGCCTTGAGCTCGAGGCGGGCGACTCAGGAATCCGCTCATTGGTCAGCGTGCAGGGCTCGCTCGCGATGTACGCCATCCACGCCTTCGGGTCCGAGGAGCAGAAGAACGAGTGGCTGCCGAAGATGGCGGCCGGCGAGGGGATCGGCTGCTTCGGTCTGACGGAGGCCGACTTCGGCTCCAACCCCGCAGGGATGCGCACGGCGGCGAAGAAGGACGGCTCGGACTGGGTCCTGAACGGCTCGAAGATGTGGATCACCAACGGCAACGTGGCCGACGTGGCCGTGGTGTGGGCGCGTACGGATGAGGGCATCCGCGGCTTCGTCGTGCCGACCGGCACTCCTGGATTCCAGGCCAACGAGATCCACAAGAAGATGTCGCTGCGTGCCTCGGTCACCAGCGAGCTCGTGCTGACAAACGTGCGACTACCGGACCATGCCGTGCTGCCTGGCGTCGTGGGCCTGCGTGGACCACTGTCCTGCCTTAATGAGGCACGGTTCGGCATCGTGTTCGGCACACTCGGTGCCGCCCGCGACTGCCTCGAGACCGCCATCGCCTACAGCATTGATCGCGAGCAGTTCGACAAGCCGATCGCCGGATACCAACTGACGCAGAAGAAGCTCGCCGACATGGCGCTCGAGCTCGGCAAGGGCATGCTTCTCGCCCTGCACCTTGGCCGGCTCAAGGACGATCACCTCATCAAGCCCGAGCAGGTCAGCCTCGGGAAGCTGAACAACGCGCGGGAGTCCCTGGCCATCGCCCGCGAGTGCCGATCCATCCTCGGGGCCAACGGCATCACCCTCGAGTACCCCGTCATCCGACACATGAACAACCTCGAGTCCGTGCTCACATACGAGGGAACCAATGAGATGCACACACTGGTCGTCGGCGAGGCGCTGACGGGAATGGCGGCTTACCGATGAGCGTTCCGCGGGTCCTGACGTCCGTCGTCAACGGCACTCCAGTCGTAGGCGACTACGCACGTCCTGACATCAACCCGTCGGACCTTGGCGACGTCGTCGCCGAGGCGAGCATCGTCGGCCCTGACGTGGCCGCGGACGCCGTGCATGCAGCGGCTGCGGCCTTCGGTGCATGGTCGCGTACGACACCGTGGCAGCGCGCTGAGGTGCTCGATCGAGCCGGCTCTGAGGTCATTGCTCGCGCTGACGAGCTGGGCGACCTGCTTGCTCGCGAGGAGGGAAAGACCTTCCCCGAAGCGCGGGGCGAGGTCATCCGTGCCGCGCAGATCCTCAAGTACTTCGCGGGCGTAGCCCTTCAGCCGCACGGGCTGGCGCTCGACTCCGTGCGTCCGGGAATCGAGATCACCGTCACCCGCGAGCCGGTCGGCGTCGTCAGCGTGATCACGCCGTGGAACTTCCCGATTGCCATCCCTGCATGGAAGATCGCGCCCGCCCTGGCATTCGGCAACACCGTGGTGTTCAAGCCGGCCGACCTCGTTCCCGCGTCGGCGTGGGAACTTGTCGACATCCTCAATCGCGCAGGGCTGCCCGCCGGCGTCCTGAACCTCGTGCTCGGCCGGGGGTCTCAGGTGGGTCCGGTGCTCACCGGTGATCCGCTGGTGAACGCCGTGACCTTCACCGGATCGGTGAGCACCGGCAAGGGAGTGCTGGCGGAGACGGTCGCCCGCGGCGCCAAGGCGCAACTTGAGCTCGGCGGCAAGAACCCCTTGATCGTCACCGACAACGCGGACCTGGCGGTGGCCGTCGAGGCCGCCGTTCAAGGTGGCTTCGGGTCGACCGGCCAGCGCTGCACGGCCTCGTCGATCCTCGTGGTCACCAACGGGATTCACGACGCCTTCGTGGACGCGATGCAGGCACGCATGGCCCGATGGACGGTGGGCGACGCCCGCGAGGCCGGCATCGAGATGGGGCCGGTCGTCGACGACAGCCAATTGCAGCAGGACCTGCGCTACCTCGACGTCGCCCGCGAGGAAGGTGCCACGGTCGTCGGCGGGGAACTGCTGACTCGTGGACTCTCGGGGCACTACCTCTCGCCAGCTCTCGCCCTGGGCACTCAGGCCACCGACACGATCAACCGCGAGGAGGTCTTCGGTCCGGTCATGTCGGTGATCCGGGCGGCTGACTACGCCGAGGCCCTAGAGCGCGCGAACGCGAGCACCATGAACCTGTCCGCGGGCATCTGCACCACGGACCTCGCGGAGGCGTCGCACTTCCGTCGCAACTCCAAGGCCGGCATGGTCATGGTGAACCTGCCGACGGCCGGTGTCGACTTCCACGTGCCGTTCGGTGGTCGAGGTGAGAGCAGCTATGGTCCGCGCGAGCAGGGGACTGGTGCGGTGGAGTTCTTCACGACGTCGAAGACGGCTTACACGCTTCCCGGAACGCCGTAGTCCCATAGCATCGCAGCGTGACCCCGCCGACGACGAACCCGATCGTCGCGGGCTGACGCTCGTCCGCTAGAGCCGCAGCGGCTTGATCGGGCTGGTGATCAAGGTCGGATCGCTGCGCCAGTCGACCCCCGGCACGTCGATGTAGAGCTCGATCTCGTTGCCGTCGGGATCGGCGATGTAGATGCTGTGCGTGACGGTGTGGTCACTGGCGCCGATGATCGTGACGTTGTTGTCGACCAAGGTCTTCAAGGCATCGCGCAGGTCGTCGTCGCTGTCTCCGATCTTCAGGCCGAAGTGGTACAGGCCCAGCCGTCGGCCAGGTGGCGTGCGGGCCGCATCGGGTCCGACCTCGATCAGCAGGAGTTCGTGGTGCGTGCGTTGCGACGGGGCGCTGAAGCCCATCGCCGGGAAGGGCAGGGCGTCCACGTCGTCGTCAGAGATCGGCTGCCAGCCGAGCACCTCTCGGTAGAAGTGCGCCGACGTCCTGAGGTCGCGCACGTAGAGGACGAGGTGACCGAGTTCCTTGACCTGCATCGAGCCTCCCGGGAGTTCAGGTCGCCAGCGTACTTGGGGGGCTTGGAGGGCCGCCGGCAACTCCGGACGTTCGGGCACATGGCGAGGGCCCCGGCTTGCGCCGGGGCCCCTGGTGGGTGGTGCTACTTGTTGTGGCACATCTCGCATGTGCCACGGTTGTCGATGCGGAGCAGCCGGCTGCTGCCAGCGCCTGCCCCATCCGGATTGAGCACGTTGCCGGACTCGCCGGTCATCGACGCGTTGGAGCCGTGTGAGACATGGCAGGTGATGCAGTTAGGCCCACCGGCCGTGTTGTCACTCGACATATGGCGGAAGCTGAAGGTGGCATCGCCGGATGCGGCATCAGCTGCGCCGCTGCCCGCGAGGTAGCGGGTATGGCAGGTAGAGCACCACTGCGACACGTTGGTGATGTACGCGGTGGAGGCACCGGTGTCGGTCGGGGCGGTCGACCAGTAGTTGGTCGTCGTGTAGACCTTGGCGCCTGTGGAGTCGGCGATGGTGATGCCGGTGGCTCCGGAGCCCGTGGGAATCGGGCGAAGGATGCGGTAGTTGCCGTTGCCGTGCGGGTCGTGGCACGAGGTGCACATCAGGCTCACGTTGGATCCCGTCGCGGCAGTGCCGAGGGCGCCGAGGCCCCAGGCCTTCTGCAGTGAGCCGTCGATGCTGTGCGCCGACGTGCTGGTCGCCGATGCGGCTGCAACGCCGACCGTCTTGTTCGTGAGGTTGACGGTTGCCGAGGCAATGCGAGAGGTCGTGAAGCCGCCTGAGCGCAGGGCGCCGGCGACGGTGGTGCCGCGGACCGTGTTCGGCGCCGCAGCGGTGTTGTTGTAGGCGACGCCGCCCATCACGTCGGTGATGGCTCCGGTGCCCGCTGTGCCGTGGCACGTCGTGCACAAGGAGACCTCGCTGACGAGCAGCAGGTTGGCGGCCTTTGCGGAGTGAGCTCGATGGCAGCCCGCACAGCGGTCCACCGTGGCAGTGCCGGCGGTCGAGACGTGCGGTCCGGCATCGGCACTCGCTGGGGAAGTGGCGAGGAACACGACGCCGACGAACGCGAGTCCAGCACCGGCCGCGATGCCGCCCGCCAGCCTCACCGGTGTAGATGTCCACTTCATGGTGTCGAACCCCCTCTTGCGCGGATCTCGATCTGCGCCTTGCGAACGCCGCGAGATGCCCCAGTTATCGTGCGGTGGCCGCGGTCGCCGGAGGGACTAAGGTCCCGTCTTTCGCGGCCGATGTTCCTGCCTTTCGATCCCCTCATGGGCCGACCCATGAGGTATGAGAACGCGCGCCCCGCATGCGTCAGGTGACGGCGACGCGACCCTGGAAACCACTCGTCGCGCGCCTCGCGGGAAGGACAAGAACCTCCGCCGGATCCTCATCATCATGGTCGAGGCGACAGTGCTTTTGGTCGTGCTCTTCGGTGTCGTCTACTACGTCGGACAGCGCACGAACGCCGGCCCCACGCTGAGCGAGCGCGCCATCTCGTCAGCAGAGGAGAAGGTGCGCACGGATCCCAACAGCCTGGGTGCGCGCCTGGCCCTGGCCCAGGCCTACGGCGATGCGGGACGGCCCGGCGAGGCCCTGACCCAGTACGCCGAGATCACCAAGGCCGATCCGTCCAACCGGGACGCCATGCTCGGAGCAGGATTCATCCTCTACTCCCAGGGAGACCTGCCCAAGGCCTTGGAGCAGTTCCAGTCTGCTGTGAAGGTCTCTGGCGGCGAGGAGTTCTCCGCAGCCGACCCGCAGCTGGAGGAGGCGCTCTACTACGTCGGACGGATCACCCTGGAGAAGGGTGATGCCAAGGGCGCCATCGATCCACTGGAGAAGGCGCTCAAGATCGACAAGACCGACTCCGACGCCTGGTACTACCTCGGCGACGCCCAGGTCCGCAACGGTGACCCTGCGAGGGGCGCACAGGCGTACGCGCAGGCGCTCACCTTCGTCCCCTGGGGCTGGTGCGATCCGTACACCGGACTCGAGGCGGCCTACACCAAGCTGGGCGACAAGGACGGCGTCGCGTACGCAACGGCCATGACCAAGGTGTGTGAGGGCAAGAGCGAGGACGGCGTCGCCAGCCTCAAGGCCCTTCAATCCGGGCCGTACCGAATCCAGGGGCTCCTCGGCCTCGGCCTGGCGGCCGAGAGTTCAGGAGACGTCACGGGTGCGGTCGACTGGTACAGCCAGGTCACCGCGATCGAGCCGAAGAACGTGGCAGCGCTGACCGCCCTCTCCCGGCTCCAGTCGGGTGTGTCGTCCGGCCCCACGAGCACGTCCAGCACATCAGGCACGGCGGCTCCTGCTTCATGACCTAAGCCCCTCAGGTTGGGCCTGCGCCCAGTCGAATACCAAGGGGCAGCGGTTGCGAAGGGGGTCCCAAGGAAGCCGGCGACAGGACGCCGTCGGCAGGAGGCAGAGGACAACGATGAGCGAGCCCGAGGACTGGGTGGACCGGCTCACGCAGGGTGCCGACGTCCCGCAGGCCGTCATCACGGAGGCGGCTGACGCGCCCCGAGTGGACTATGCCGACGTCCCGGTCGACGACGAGTGGGAACTGGACGACGAGGACGACGAGGACGAGCCCAGTCGGCGGCGCCGGCTGCTGTTCATCCTCGCCATCGCCTTTGTCGGAGTGATCCTGGCCGGGGTCGCCGGAGCCTTCTTCTGGTACCTCAACACCGGCAAGCCCGTGTCGATGCTCCCCGTACTCAACCGAACGGCGCCGCCTCACTACCTGTTCTCCATGTACGACCTGGTGCAGCCTCTCGGCGTCGCAGTGGACGATGCGAATGATCGTGTCTACGTCACACAGTCCGGTGGCGACCAGAAGGTCGTGGTCTTCGACCGGGCGGGCAACAAGATCGGCAACCTAGAGGCCCCGAAGGGTACCGGCAAGCTCCATGTGCCGGTCTACGTAGCGGTCGACCCGAAGACGAGCGATGTGTACGTGACGGATCGAGGCACATCGACGGTCTACGTCTACGACAGCACGGGTGGCTACGTGCGCACGATCGTCCCGAAGGGGAGCAACCAGTGGACGCCGCTCGGGATCGGCTTCGACAATGCAGGGCATGTCCTGGTCACCGATGTCAGCGGCGACGTTCACACCCTGCTGGTGATGAACCCTGATGGCACCGTGGTGCAGCGACTCGGAGCCAAGGAGAAGTTCGAATTCCCCAACAGTGTCGTGGGGGACGCCAACGGCGACATCGGTGTGGCCGACTCCAACAACGGCCGGGTCGTCATCTACGACAGCAAGGGTGGGCTGGTGGGGGCCTTGACCCGCGGAGATGCTGACTCACCACTTGGACTTCCGCGCGGACTCGCGGTCGATGACTCGAACCGGATGTACGTGGTCGATGCCTCCAACCACACCGTTCGGGTATACGGGCATCAAGATCCCAGTGAGACCACACCACCGAAGTACCAGTTCTCATTCGGAACTGAAGGCAGCACCGATGGCACCTTCGAGTACCCGAACGGGATTGCAGTCGACACGAAGGGCCGTCTCTACGTGACCGATCGCGAGAACGGCAGATTGCAGGTCTGGAGCTACTGATGAACCGACGGCCGACCGGTCGAGGGAGCGAGGAGCGGCGCGTGGGCACGACGGCCACGTGGCGCTCATTGCTGTTCTCGCTGTGCGCGGTCGTCATCGTCCTGGCGGGCCTGACCACATCGGGCGGCCTGGCAATGGCCGTGGGCGACGGTGGACAGGTGCCGCCGCCCCTGCTTCTCACGCCGGATCTCGTGGCGAGCCCCGCGGTGTCGCCAACGCCCAACCCGGGCGCCTCACCGGCGGACTCGGCACCCGGGTCGCCATCGACTCCGCTGCCCTCGGCAAGCGGATCCGGCTCTGCCAGCACGCAACCGCTGCCAAGCAACTCGCCTATCGCATCGGCGAGTGGCTCAGCAGTCCCAACCTCGTCACCCAGTGATTCGGCTACACCCATTCCCAGTGACTGCGCACCGGCATCGCAGAGTCCCAGTCCCGCTGTTTCGGATCCCACAGGCGTCTGGCCGACAGTGGCCGCGTGCGCGACGCCGACTCCGTCACCGACCGAGGTGGTCTACGAGGTCAGCCCAGCCGTCCAGAAGATCGTGGCGGTGAAGGGCCAGTCGATGACGAGTTCGTCCGTTCTGACGACGAACTTCGCAGCAAGCGCGGATTCGACCGTGACGTTTGCGATCGCCCCTGACGTACCCGCGGGCCTGACCATGGATCCGAGCACCGGAGTCATCTCCGGCACGCCCGAACTCGCGCAGCCTGCAACGGCCTATGTGGTGACTGCCGATGACGGGACGCACCAGGCGATCGCGACCCTGGGCATCACCGTGCTCGACGGTCCGATCATCGAGCCGGCACAGCAGACGGTCCGCGCCGTGATCGGCGAGCCGGTTGAGCCCACGACTGCCTTCACGTGGATCGGCTTTCGTTCGAGCCCCATGTACTTCACCAGGCCGGAACTGCCGGGTGGCCTGACCATCGACTTCCGGACGGGCATCATCTCCGGTCAGCTCTCGGACGCGCCCACGGAAACGTTGTTCACGGTATTCGCGTTCGACGGCGCGACCGCCGCGACCTCCGAGCTCACGATCATCGTGGCGTGCCCGTCGGTCATCTCGGGGGAGAACGTGCTGCCGGATCTATGCCTGCGCCCGATTGGAGACATCGGCACCGGTCGACACGGAGTCGATCCCAACCTGCGCACCGTGAACCGGAGCCTGCGACTCAAGGGCGACGCCGACATCCACGGTCCGTACGGACCCACGACGGGATCGTGCGCATCGTGCCATCGCATCCATGCCGAGACGCGCCCCACGTTCATGGGCAATCAGACAAGCAACCCGCGCCAGATCTCAACACTCTGCTTCACCTGCCACGATGCTTCAGGCACTGGTTCGAAGTACACGGTGCAGGCGGAATACGTCTCTGGCGGTGTCAACGTCGTGAACGCCACGACCCGTCAGTACTACACCCACGACTCGGTGAGCGCCGTGAACACCCGTCATACGACGGCCACGATGGCACCCAGCGGCACTTCGGCACCGGTCGATGAGTTCGCAGGGGTGCTCAACCGCCACTCCGAGTGCACCGACTGCCACAACCCGCACTCGGACTCGGCCACGCCATCCGTGCAGAGTCCGCTCGGTACGCCATGGACGCCGTCGGGTCGAATGACCGGCGTCTCCGCAGTCAAGGTCACGTACAACCCCACGACCCAGGCACCGATCTACCAGTTCCTCGACGGTGTGACGAACAAGGCCACCGCCGAGTACCAGCTGTGCATGAAGTGCCATTCCAGCTACACCACGCTGCCGTCCAACGCCGGTTTCCCGGAGAGTCAGTACCTGCTGGACGCCGCCGTCGAGTTCAACCCCGCCGCCAAGTCGATGCACCCCGTCGAGGCACCGGGCAAGAACCAGACGCCTGCCATGGGACTGAGCCTGAGCGGAGCCTCCACCTACAAACTCTGGGACGGAACGACCGCACAGACCATCCGCTGCACCCAGTGCCATGCCTCCTCGCCGATGGTGCTTGGGCAAGGTGGTGGCCAGACTGCCGCGCCGCACGCCGTGGCCAAGAACACCGTCCCGAACTATGGCGTCCTGACGGCGCCGTACAACCGATCTGACGGCACCGTGACCTTCTCCGAGGCGCAGTACGCACTGTGCTTCACCTGCCACACGAACTCGCCCTTCATCTCCGGGACCGGGACCACCGTGAATGGCGCGAACAGTCCGGCCACGAACTTCAACCGCCATTACGACCACGTGACCAGTTGGCGATTCACGTGCCAGGAGTGTCACTACCGCCCGCATTCGACCGCTCTGCCGGCGACCGGTGGCGGCACGCAGACGCTCGACGGCGGCGGCGGGGTGAACTTCGCGCCCACCGTGACTCCGAATGGCGGGACACTGCGCTACACGCGAACGGTTCCGGCGAACGGCGGCAACATCACCGGTACGTGCACCCTCACCTGTCATGGAATGAACCACAGCGAGAACTACTCGTAGGCGTCAGTGCCCGATCTTGCGGGCGAACAACGCTGCCCTACGTGACGGCTTGCCGGTGCGCGCCTCGACGTTGTCGGCGCTGGTCATCACGCGCAAGCCGACATTCGCTCCCACCCAGCGCAGCGGCTCGGGCTCCCACTTCTTGGATTGGTGACCGACCCACGGCAGCGATACGAGATCGGTCTCCCGCTGCAGGATGAGGTCGGCAAGCGTTCGCCCGCCCAGGTTCGAGGTGCCGACGCCGTCGCCGACGTAGCCGCCGGACCATGCCAGCCCCGTCGCGCGATCAAGGCCGCAGGATGCCCACCAGTCGCGCGGAACACCCAGTGGCCCGCCCCAGGTATGGGTGACGGCAGCGCCGGCGACGGCGGGAAACAGATCGGTGAGGACCTCCCACAGGGCGGCGTGCACAGCGGGGTTGCGGTCCTGCTCGGGGGTGATCTTCGATCCGAAGAAGTACGGCGCCCCGCGACCGCCGAACGCGATCCGTCCGTCGGCGGTCCGCTGGCCGTAGATGATCAGGTGCCGGCCGTCGGCGAAGGTGGGCCGACCCTCGAGTCCGATCTTCGCCCACGTCTCGGCGGGCAGCGGCTCGGTGGCCAGCATCAATGAGTACACCGGGGCGAGAGTGCGCGTGTGTCCCTTGATCGTCCGGGTGTAGCCCTCGGTCGCGCGTACGACGTACTCGGCGCGCACGCTGCCCTGGGGGCTACGCACGATGCCCGGCTCGATCGACTCCGCGCGGGTGCCCTCATGCAGCGTCACGCCGAGTCCGACGACCGTCCTTGCCAGGCTGCGTACCAGTCGAGCGGGGTTGATGGCTGCGCAGTGCGGGTTGAACGTCGCACCGAGGACGTCTGTGGCGTTGGCGTGACGAGTTGCCTCGTCCTTGTCGAGGAGCCGGAGGTCGTCGTCGCCGAAGCCCCAGGAGCGGAGCTCCTTGACCTCGGCCTGCGCCTCCTGCCACTGCAGCGGCGATCGGGCGAGGACGACCGTGCCGGCCTTCTCCCATTCGATGTTCCAGTCCTCTTCGTGCGCCACGCGCCCGATCTCGTCGACGGTCTGGTTCATTGCACGCTTCATGCGAACTGCAGCGTCGCGGGATGACGCACGAGCGAGGGCAGCAAGGCTTGCCGGGAAGAGCGCCGACGCCCATCCGCCATTGCGGCCGCTCGCCCCGAACCCGGCGACCTCGGCCTCGAGCACCGTGATGCGCAGGGACGGATCGGCCTTGATCAGGTAGTAGGCGGTCCACAGCCCGGTGTACCCGCCGCCGACGATGACGACATCGGCCGTGGCATCGCCGCTGAGCGGTGCACCGAGGGGCTGCTGAAGTTCGTTCGGAAGCGTGTCCCACCACAGGGACAACGTCCGCAGATCGGTGCTCACGAGCGGCTCCATTCGTTGATGTACGCCGGCACAGGTGTATCGGGGAGGGCCTCGTCGCTGAGGATCGGCGTGCCGAACGACTCGTACATGGGGACGGTCCCGGCCCACACCCGCGAGTAGACCGGGTCGGTGATGTCCTCGGGCACATCCTCGGGGCCACCCGTCCGGATCTTCACCGAGCACTCGTCGAGACTCAGCGCAAGCGTCAGCGTCGCCGCACGCTCCTTGGCATTCGGCTGGCGGCACTCCGTCCAGCGTCCTGGCAGGAGATGCTCGGTGATGACCCGCAACGCATCGAGCTCGTCGTCACCGTCGAGGCGCCGCGCGACGCCGAGCACCATCACGCTGCGGTAGTTCATGCTCGACTCGAACGCGCTGCGTGCCAGCACCAGCCCGTCGAGCAGTGTGACGGTCAGGCACGTGGGCTGGCCTTCTGCCAAGGACCGGAAGAGCCTCGACCCGGTCGAGCCGTGGAACACGACCTCGTTGGCGCGACGGGCAAAGGCGACGGGGATGACGTACGGCTGCCCGTCCGCGTCGTGCACGGCAACGTGCGCGACCAAGCCGGCATCGAGCACGTCGTGCAGAGCGCCTACCTCGGTTACCGTGCGCTCGGGAATACGACGCACCCGGGTCCGCTGGGTGGACCCGGGTGCAATCGGCTGGCTGTTGGTCACAGAAGGGCCCAGGCCTCCGTCAGGACGGAGCGCAGGATCTGCTCGATCTCGTCGAACTCCGGCTGGCCGATGATCAGCGGTGGGGCCAGTTGCACGACCGGGTCGCCGCGATCGTCAGCGCGGCAGTACAGACCGGCATCGAAGAGGGCCTTCGACAAGAACCCGCGGAGCACTCGCTCGCACTCGTCGTCGTTCAATGTCTCACGAGTGACCTTGTCGCGGACGAGCTCGATGCCGTAGAAGTAGCCGGCGCCGCGGATGTCGCCCACGATAGGCAGGTCCGCGAGCTTCTCCAGCGTCTGGCGGAACCGCGGCTCATTGTCGCGGACGTGCTGCAGGATGCCCTCGTCCTCGAAGATTCGCAGGTTCTCCAGGGCGGCGGCCGCGGCCACCGGGTGGCCGCCCCAGGTGAAGCCATGGAGGAACGTGTTGCGATCGTGCTTGAACGGCTCGAAGAGCCGGTCACTGGCGATCATGGCGCCCATGGGCGCGTAGCCGGAGGTCATCCCCTTGGCGCACGTGATGATGTCGGGCGTCACGCCGAACCGGCTCATCGCGAACATCTCACCGATGCGGCCGAAGGCGCAGATGGTCTCGTCGGCGACCATGATGACGTCGTACTCGTCACAGATCTCCCGAACGCGTTCGAGGTATCCGGGCGGCGGCGGGAAGCAGCCGCCCGAGTTCTGCACCGGCTCGAGGAAGACGGCGGCGACGCTGTCGGGACCCTCGAACTCGATCGCCTCGGCGATGCGCTCGGCTGCCCACAGGCCGAAGGCCTTCTCGTCGTGGCGGAACTCCTCGGGAGCCCGGTAGAAGTTGGTGTTGGGCACCTTGATCGCACCGGGCACCAACGGCTCGAAGGCCACCTTCGCCTCGGGGATGCCGGTGATGGACAGCGCGCCTTGCGGTGTGCCGTGATAGGCGATGGCCCGGCTGATGACCTTGGTCTTGCTCGGCTTCCCCGTGATCTTGAAGAACTGCTTGGCGAGCTTCCACGCCGTCTCGACTGCCTCGCCGCCGCCGGTGGTGAAGAAGACCCGGTTGAGGTCACCGGGGGCGTAGCTCGCGAGCTTCTCGGCAAGCTCGATCGCGCGCGGGTGCGCGTAGGACCAGATGGGGAAGAAGGCGAGCTCGGAGGCCTGCTTGGCCATCGCGTCACCGATCTCGGTGCGGCCGTGTCCGAGCTGGTTGGTGAATAGGCCAGCGAGCCCGTCGAGGTAGCGGTTGCCCTGGTCGTCCCAGATGTAGGCGCCCTCACCGCGCACGATGACAGGGACGTGGCCGCTGCCGTCGTAGTAGTGGGAGTGGCGGGTGAACGCCATCCACAGGTGGTCGCGGGCCTTGTCGGCCATGAAGTCGGTGCCAGGCTCGGTGATGGGCTGCGGCGTGCTTGTCATCGTGTACCCCAGGTGTAGATCTGCTTGCGCAGTTTCAGATAGACGTACGTCTCGGTTGAGCGCACTCCGGGGATGGCCCGGATCTTGCGGTTGATGACCTCGAGCAGGTGGTCGTCATCCTCGGCGACGACCTCCGCGAGGATGTCGAAGCTGCCGGCGGTCACGACGAGGTAGTCGACCTCGGGCATGACTTCCAGGTCGTCGGCGACGACTTCGGCGTCACCGTCAACACGTATCCCGATCATCGCCGCTCGCGCGAATCCGACCTGCATCGGATCAGTGACGGCCACGATCTGCATCACGCCCGACTCGTGCAGGCGCTGCACCCGCTGCCGGACGGCGGCCTCGGACAGGCCCACCGCCTTGCCGATGGCCGCATAGGGTCGGCGCCCGTCCTGCTGCAACTGTTCGATGATCGCCTTGGAGACATCGTCCAGGGGGGTGCTCGGAACCCGGTCGCGTGGCGGCATGACGGACATAATGGGCTACCTGCACCAGTCATGGCAAGCGATTCCGCGGTATCTTACCCAAATCTCAACGGATTTCGTGTCCGGGATCCAGATTCGAGGCACAATCCGTCGCTCTCACCGAGTCGAGCATTTCGTGCGCCGGCCTTGGGGCGGCGGGGTGGTGGTGGGGGGATTGTCGGCTCGCGCGCCTAGCCTTACGCCGTGCCCGACCGCTACGGATCCGATGTGCTGTCCTCCGACCCGCACCCCAGGCGCAGCGTGCCCTCCGTCGACGCGGAGTTCGGCCTGGTCGTCGAGTGCGCGTCGACGGGCTGGTGCGGCGCGGTCGTGGGCTGGGACAAGGGCGCGAGCGGCCTGGCCGTAGTTCTCGAGGACAGGCACGGCGACCGGCGGCCGTTCGCCGTGCTGCCCGCGGCATTCCTCCTCGACGGCATACCGGTGACCCTCGTCCGGCCGGCTGGATCGCCACTGGTGACCCGTCCTGCCCGCACCGCCTCCGGCTCGGTGGCCGCACCCTCGCAGCGGGCCCGCGTGGCCAAAGGCTCGCGCATCTGGGTCGAAGGCACTCAGGACGCGGAGCTCGTCGAGAAGGTGTGGGGCGCCGACCTGCGCAACGAGGCGATCGTCGTTGAACAGCTCGGTGGCATCGATGAGCTGGTCGATCGGCTCGGGGAGTTCCAACCCGATGCCGGACACCGCGTGGGTGTGCTCGTGGATCACCTCGTGCCCGGGTCGAAGGAGACCCGGATCGCCGAGGCAGTCATGACGGGCTTCGGCGGTGACGTCCTCGTCCTTGGGCATCCCTACATTGATGTCTGGCAGGCGGTCCGGCCGTCGGTCATCGGGCTGCGGGAGTGGCCCGTCATTCCGAAGGGTCAGCCTTGGAAGGAGGGGGTCTGTGCCGAGCTGGGGTGGCCCGCCGAAACCGGGCGCGCATGGCGACGGATCCTCGGCAAGGTCACCACGTACACCGACCTCGAGACCAGTCTCATCGGCCGGGTCGAGGAGTTGATCGACTTCGTCACCGCCCCCTGATGCCGAGCCAGCGGAAAGGGCGGGCATGCCGAAGGGGCGCAGGCATCGCGCCCACGCCCCTTCGACGGGTACTGCTAGTTGCCACCCTCGTTCAAGGTGACGGCGATCGGTGCGAACGCATCACCGGTCGTGTTCAGCCCGGCAGCCGTGAGCGCCGTGTTCGCCGCGACTGCGTACTTGTCGGTGAACGCCTCGGCGTCCGGCTCCTTGGTGATGACCGTGGAACCCTCGAGGTTCTTGGTGTTCATGGCGATCGTCACGGTCTGGGTGTACTTGGCCGGGTCGATCACGCCAACGCCCAGCGGTGACGGCCAGATCAGCTTGTTGATCTCGTTCATCATCCACAGTTGGTGGCTGGCGCCGAGCTTCGAACCATTCGTCGTCACGATGTCGGCGCACTCCTGCGCGTTGTCGCGGCAGTAGATCCAGCCCTGGAGCGATGCCTGCACGAACTTCTGGGTGAGGTCCTGGTACGCAGTATCGCTGCCGAGCTTGTCCTGGTTGGCCCAGATGGCGTCCTGGAGCATGCCCACGCCCTCGGTCTCGTAACTGATGGCGGTGAAGTCCTCCGGCTGGTAGAGCTTGCCGGTGGCGGGGTTCTTGGTCTCGAGCAGCTGCGCGTACTCGTTGTAGGTCATGGCCTCAGCAGCATCGATCTCCTTGCTGAGCAGGCCCTTCATGTCGAACTGCTGCTGCACGAGTTCAACGTCGGCCGCAGGATCGAGACCAGCCTTGGTGACCGCCGCGAAGACCTCGAACTCGTTGCCGAAGCCCCAGTTGCCGATCTTCTTGCCCTTGAAGTCTGCGGGGGTCTTGATGTTCGAGTCGGCCCACGAGACCTGGAGCGTGCCGGACTTCTGGAAGACCTGTGCGACGTTGGTGATCAGGGCACCCTGCTCGCGAGAGGCGAGGGCCTTGGGCACCCAGGCGATCGCGAAGTCAGCGCCACCTTGTGCCAGGACGGTCTGCGGGACGATGTCGACGCCGCCCTCGAGGATGGTCACGTCGAGGCACTGGTCCTTGTAGAAGCCCTTGTCCTTCGCCGCGTAGTAGCCCGCGAACTGGGCCTGGGCGAACCACTGCAACTGGAGCTTGACCGGTGCCGGAGTGGTGCACGCTGCCGCTGCAGCTGAGGAGGCCGGGGCCGCTGCCGACGAGGCTGGGGCCGCTGCCGACGAGGCCGGGGCCGCCGCTGACGACGCTGCCGCTGCGGCAGACGTCGACTCGGACGAACTGGTGCTGCTGCCGCAAGCGGCGAGCGTGAGAGCACCGACGACGGCGACGCCCGTGAGGGCGGCCCATCGACTGCGCGCGATCTGTCGCATTCTTCCTCCTATTGATGGTTGTCAGGCCGATCGAGCTCGGCCCGTCCAGGGTGCCGCCCATCGCTCAACGGCGAGGACTGCCAAGTAGAACAGCAGCCCGACGATGATCGATGCGACGACGTACGCCCACGCTCGGCCGTAGGCGGTGTTGGCAGCAGAAGAAGCGATCCTGCTGCCAAGTCCGAGTTGCGGTCCGCCGAAGTACTCCGAGACCAAGGCGGCGATGACGGCAAGGGGGGCCGCGATCTTCATGGCGGTGAAGAAGAAGGGGATGGCGTTCGGGATGCGGAGGAGTCGCAGCACCGTGCGCGGCTGGGCGTTCATCGAGCGCATGAGTTCGAGCTGCACGGGCTGCACTTGCACGAGGCCGCGGGTGACGTTCACGAACACCGGGAAGAACACGATGATCATCGTGACGAGCACGCGGGGCGTGCGACTGGTGATGTTGAACATGTTGTTGAGGATCGGCGTCAGCGCCACGATCGGCACCGCCGCCAGGCCAGCCGCCAACGGCGTGAAGAGGTGGTTGACGACGATGAACCGCTGGGCCAGCAGCGCCAGGAGAAGGCCGACGACGGTGCCGAAGAACAGGCCGAGCAATGCCGTCGTCGCCGTGTAGATCGACGTGGACAGCATCAGGTTCAGGCTGCCGAAGAAGTTGGAGAAGATCAGGCTCGGAGCGGGCAGGAGATACGGCTTGATGTCCTTCAGGACGACGAAGAGCTGCCAGATACCGAGGAAGATGACCGCGATCAGGATCGGCGGCCAGATTGCGCGGAGTCGGTGGCTCATCTAGACCTCGCCCACCCGGGCGGGGATCCCGCCGCCGGACGTGCGGCCCCGCAGCGCCTCGCGGACTGCCGTCACGCCGGCGAAGAAGACCTCGGCCTCGCGGGTGTCCTCGTTGCGGTCGCCGAGGTTGATCGGCACGACATCAGTGATCCGACCCGGGCGCGGCGACATGACGACGACACGGTCGGAGAGGTACACGGCCTCGGGGATGGAGTGTGTGACGAAGATGATGCTCTTGCCGGTCTCCTTGCGGATGCGCAGCAGTTCGTTCTGCATGCGCTCGCGGGTCATCTCGTCGAGTGCACCGAACGGCTCGTCCATGAGCAGGAGCGGGGGATCGACGGCCAGGGAGCGGGCGATCGCGACGCGCTGCTGCATGCCGCCGGACAGCTCCCACGGGCGATGATCGGCGAAGTCGGCGAGCTGAACCATCTCCAGCAGTTCCATGGCACGGGCTGTGCGCTTGGCCTTATCCCAGCCCTGCAGTTCCAGCGGGAGCTCGACGTTGCGGCGAACCGTCCGCCAGTCGAAGAGCGCGGCCTGCTGGAAGGCCATGCCGTACTTCTGCTGCTGGCGTGCGTCTCCCGCCGACAGGCCGGCGACCTTGATCTCGCCGCGAGTGGCGTGCGTGAGGTCGGCGATGCACCGAAGCAAGGTGCTCTTGCCGCATCCGGAAGGGCCGATGAGGGAGATGAACTCGCCTTCGCCCACCTCGACGCTCACGTCCTGCAGGGCCGTCACCTCGTTCGGGAGACCCTCGTTGAAGATCTTCCATACGCCGCTGGCATGGACGGCCGGGTGGCTGGACGGTGCGGGGGCGGTCATGCCTGTCCTTCCTTGGGGAGGTTGCGAGTCAGGTAGACGTCGAGCATGGTGACGAGGCCGGCGGCGAGCAGTCCGAGCACGATCGCGCCGAAGACAGCGACGTAGACCTTTGCTGGCTGGCTGGTGGCCTCTCTCGCGTACTCCACGATCAGTCGGCCGATGCCCCCGCGCACGCCGGTGGAGATCTCGGCGACGACCGTGCCGACGACGGCTGCCGCGGCTGAGACCTTCATCGCCGGGATCAGGTACGGGATGGAAGCGGGGAAACGGAGCTTCCACAGCGTCTGTCGCGGCGTGGCCGCGTAGGACCGCATCAGCTCGAGCGCGGTCGCCGTGGGCGCCTTCAGCCCGCGAAGTGCGCCGACGCTGAGGGGGAAGAACGCGAGGTAGGCAGCGATGAACATCACTGACTGCGTAGTGCCCCATTGGAAGGACCCGACCGAGATGCGGTTGCCGAGGCCGGTGATCAGCGGAGCGAGTGCGATGAGGGGGACCGTCTGCGACGCGATGACGAACGGCAGCAGGCCTCGCTCCATGAACGCGAAGCGCTGCATGACGATGGCCAGCAGCAGGCCGACGGAGACGCCGATCACGAAGCCGCCCATCGCCACGAGCAGCGAGTACAAGGTCGCGGCCATGACCGCCTGGAAGACGGTGGTCTGTGAGCCACGCACCTCCGGCTGGCCGAACCCCTGGAACATCGTCCACACGTGCGGCATGGCCGCGTCGCTGGAGTCGAAGGGAAGCGTCATGACCGAGCCCAGCCACTTCACCAGCTCCCACATCAGCATCGTCAGCGCGATACCGCCGAGCGCCCACAGGAACGAGATCGCACCGCGTCGTACGCGTCGGCCCACGGTGCCGGTGCGCGCGGGGCGCTTTCCGGCTGCCGGGGCATCGACTGCGACCGCCACCTGTGAAGACTCGATCACCTAGGTTTCGCTCCCGTTAACTCGATGATTCGCGTGTGTCAGACCCGTGCCTTCAGGTGCTCCTGAACGGCGGGTATGACCTTTTCGCCGTACTCCGCCAGTGTGTGGTCCTTGTCGTCATGCTGAAGGTAGACGGCGAACTGGTTGACGCCTAGGGACTTCAGTTCCTCGATCCGCCGCACGTGCTCTTCCACCGGCCCGATGATGCAGAAGCGGTCGACGATGTCGTCGGGGACGAAGTCGGTGTGGGTGTTCCCTGCCTGGCCGTGCTCGTTGTAGTCGTAGCCCTGACGGTTCTTGATGTATTCGGTCAGGGCCTGCGGCACTGCGCCGCCGTTCTCGCCGTACCGGGCGACGATGTCAGCGACATGGTTGCCCACCATGCCGCCGAACCACCGGAGCTGGTCGCGCGCCCGGGCATGGGCTTCCTCAGACCCGTCAGTGACATAGGCGGGTGCTGCCACACAGATGTAGACGTCGTCGGGGTTGCGGCCCGCGGCCGCGGCAGCGTCCTTGACCGCCTTGATCGTCCACTCCGCGATGGAGGGGTCGGCCAACTGGAGGATGAAGCCGTCGCCGACCTCGCCGGCCAGGGCGAGGACCTTCGGGCCGTAGGCCGCCACCCAGATGTCGGTGCGGCTGCGACCGGCCCACGGCAGCCGGATGTGGTTGCCGTTGTACTCGATCGCCTCGCCGTTGACCAGGCCCTTGATCTGGATGACGGCTTCGCGAAGCTCGGCAACGCTCACCGGCTTGCCGTTGGTGACGCGAACGGCGGAGTCACCGCGGCCGATGCCGATGACGGTGCGGTTGCCGTACATCTCATTCAGTGTTGCGAACACCGATGCGGTGACGGTGATGTCGCGCGTGGCCGGGTTCGTGACCATCGGCCCCACGATGACATTGCGCGTCTCGTCGAGGATCCTGCTGTAGAGGACGTACGGCTCCTCCCACAGGATGTGGGAGTCGAACGTCCACACGTAGGAGAAGCCGTAGGTCTCGGCCCGCTTCGCCAGGTCGATCACGCGAGCTGCCGGGGGAGTGCACTGCAGGACGACGCCGATGTCCATCGAAGGCCTTTCGTTCGTAGGTCTGCGGCTAGCGCGTACGGGGGAATCCGAGGTCGACGGTCGAGGTGGCCGGGTCGGGCCAGCGCGACGTCACTGTCTTGGTGCGCGTGTAGAACTCCACGCCGGCGGGGCCGTAGATGTTGGAGTCGCCGAAGATCGACGCCTTCCAGCCACCGAAGCTGTAGTACGCGACCGGCACGGGGATGGGGACGTTGATGCCGACCATCCCGACCTTGATGTCGTACTGGAACTGCTTCGCTGCGCCACCGTCGCGGGTGAAGATCGCTGTGCCATTCCCGTACGGGTGGCGGTTGATGAGGTCGACGGCTTCGTCATAGGTGTCGACCCGCACCACCGAGAGGACCGGGCCGAAGATCTCGTCGTCGTAAGACTTCATGCCGGGCTTGACGTTGTCGATGAGCGAGACGCCGAGGAAGAAGCCGTCGGCGGGTAGGTCGGCGTCGCGTCCGTCGACGACAAGCGTTGCTCCCTCGGCCGGCGCACCGGCGAGGTACGAGGCCACCTTGTCGCGGTGCTCGCGCGTGATGAGCGGGCCCATCTCGGCATCCGGGTCGGTGCCCGGGCCCACCTTCAGTTTGGGCAGCCGCTCCGTGACCGCGTCGATCAGCTTGTCGCCCACGCCGCCGACCGCCACGACAACGGAGATGGCCATGCACCGCTCGCCGGCCGAGCCGTAGGCCGCGCTCACGGCGGCGTCGGCGGCCATGTTGATGTCCGCATCGGGCAGGACGACCATGTGGTTCTTGGCTCCGCCGAGCGCCTGGACTCGCTTGCCGTTGGCGGTGCCGGTCGAGTAGATGTACTGCGCGATCGGCGTGGAGCCTACGAAGCTGACGGCCTCGATGTCTGGGTGGTCGAGAATCCGGTCCACTGCCGTCTTGTCGCCCTGCACGACGTTGAAGACGCCGTCGGGCAGTCCGGCCTGCTTGAGCAGATCCGCAAGGAGCAGTGCGACCGAGGGGTCCTTCTCGCTGGGCTTGAGAATGAAGGTGTTGCCCGTGGCGATCGCGTTGGCGAACATCCACATGGGCACCATGGCCGGGAAGTTGAACGGCGTGATGCCGGCGACCACGCCGAGCGGCTGCTTGATCGAGTAGACGTCGACGCCGCCTGATACTCCCTCGGAGTAACCGCCCTTCATCAGCGCCGGGATGCCGCACGCGAACTCGATGTTCTCGATGCCACGCGCGAGTTCGCCGGCGGCGTCGCTGGGGACCTTGCCGTGCTCTGAAGAGACGAGCACGGCGATCTCGTCGCGGTGCGTGACCACGAGGTCGCGGAACCGGAACATGACCTCGGACCGCTTCGAGAGCGACGCGTTGCGCCACGAAGGGAAGGTGGCCTTGGCTACCGCAACGGCCGCGTCGACCTCCTCGATCGAGGCAAGACCGACCGCGGCCTGCTGCTGCCCGGTGGCGGGGTTGTAGACCGGTCCGGTGCGTCCGGAGGTCGATGGGACGAGTGCTCCGTTGATCCAGTGGTCGATCGTGCGCACGAGTGCTCCTCCGTGGTGGATTGGCGACGCCGGGCCCACTCGAACCGGGCCCGGCGCCATCCGGGTCAGATCAGGTACTGCGACAGGCCGCGCTTGAGGTAGCGGCCGTGACCCTTCACGCCGTGGTACTCGTTGTCCTCGACGAGCACCTGGCCGCGGGAGATGACGGTGTCGACGTGCCCGTCGATCTCGAAGCCCTCCCAGGCAGAGTGGTCCATGTTCATGTGATGCGTCTTGTGGAGCCCGATCTCCGTGCGGCCAGAGGGGTCGTAGACGACCACGTCGGCGTCGAATCCGGGCAGCACGTCGCCCTTGCGGCCGTACAGCCCGAACATGCGGGCCGGCGTCGTCGAGCACAACTCGACCCAGCGCTCCAGGCTGATCTTGCCGTCGACCACGCCCTGGTAGATCAGGTCCATGCGATGCTCGACCGACCCGATCCCATTGGGGATCTTGGAGAAGTTGCCGAGCCCGAGTTCCTTCTGCTCCTTGAAGCAGAACGGGCAGTGGTCGGTCGACACGATCGACAAGTCGTTAGTGCGCAGGTAACGCCACAGTTCGTCCTGATGATGCTCGGCCTTCGCACGAAGCGGTGTGGAGCAGACCCACTTGGCGCCCTCGAAACCAGGCGCGCCCAACTGCTCCTCGAGTGAGAGGTACAGGTACTGCGGGCAGGTCTCGCCGAAGACGTTCCAGCCCTCGTCCTTGTTCGCCTGCAGCACGGCGACCGCCTGCTTCGCGGACATGTGCACGACGTACAGGGGCGCGCCCGTGAGCCGCGCGAGCATGATCGCGCGGTTCGTCGCCTCGGCCTCGGTCTCCCAGGGCCGGGTCAGGCCGTGGTAGATCGGGTCGGTGTTGCCTGCGGCCAGCGCCTGCGCGACCAGGACGTCGATCGCGATGCCGTTCTCGGCGTGCATCATGATCATGGATCCGTTGGACGCGGCCGTCTGCATCGCCTTGAGGATCTGTCCGTCGTCGCTGTAGAAGACGCCCGGGTACGCCATGAAGAGCTTGAAGCTCGTGATGCCCTCGTCGACGAGTTCGTCCATCGCCTTGAGTGAGTCGTCGTCGACGCCACCGATGATCTGGTGGAAGCCGTAGTCGATGTGGCAGTTGCCGTCTGCCTTCGTGTGCCAGGCGGCCAGGCCGTCCTGGACGCGGGTGCCCTGTGCCTGCACGGCGAAGTCGATGATCGTCGTGGTGCCGCCCCACGCGGCTGCCCGCGTGCCCGTCTCGAACGTGTCCGACGCGAAGGTGCCGCCGAAGGGCAGTTCCATGTGGGTGTGAGCGTCGATGCCGCCGGGGATGACGTACTTGCCTGACGCGTCGATCACCTTCTCCGCCGAGGCGGCGAGGTCGGCGCCCAGTGAGGTGTCGCCGGGCGCGATGACCGCGGCGATCTTCTCCCCGTCGATGAGAACGTCGGCCTGGTTGATCCCCTGTGCGGAGACGACGCTGCCGTTCCTGATCAGGATGGTCATGACTGATCCCTTCGCTACGGGCGGACGAGGTCGTCGTAGGCGTCCGGACGGCGGTCGCGGTAGAACTGCCAGCGATTGCGAACCTCGCTCAGGAGGTCCATGTCAAGATCGCGGACGATGAGCTCGGGCTGGTAGGGATCGCCCTTCTCGCCGACGTAGTTGCCCTCGGGGTCGATGAAGTAGGACTGGCCGTAGAAGTCGTCGTCGCCGAGGTCCTCGATGCCGACGCGATTGATGGCGCCGACGTAATACTCGTTGGCGACGGCGGCCGCCGGCTGCTCGATGCTCCACAGGTACTGCGACAGCCCGCGCGAGGTCGCCGACGGATTGAAGACGATCTGCGCGCCGTTGAGGCCCAGCGCTCGCCAGCCCTCGGGGAAGTGGCGGTCGTAGCAGATGTAGACGCCGATCTTGCCGACGGCGGTGTCGAACACCGGGTAGCCGCCGTTGCCGGGACGGAAGTAGAACTTCTCCCAGAAGCCCTTGACGTGCGGGATGTGCTGCTTGCGGTACTTGCCGAGGTAGGTGCCGTCGGCATCCACGACAGCCGCCGTGTTGTAGAGCACGCCCGGCTGCTCCTGCTCGTACATCGGCAGGATCATGACCACGCCCAGCTCCTTGGCGATCGCCTGAAAGCGCTCGGTGGTCGGGCCGGGGATGGACTCGGCGTACTCGTAGTACTGCTTGTCCTGCACCTGGCAGAAGTAGGGCCCGTAGAAGAGCTCCTGAAAACAGATGACCTGCGCACCCTGCGCGGCCGCGTCACGCGCGTACTGCTCGTGCGCCAGGATCATCGACTCCTTGTCACCGGTCCAGTTGGTCTGCACCAGGGCCGCGCGAACGACGGTCATGCGTTCCTCCTTCTCGCCGCGGGCCGAGCTCGCGCGCGGCGGGGTAGACGACGGTTTCTGTGATTCTGGACCTTAGACACTTTCCGATGTGTTACAACGACGTTTCTACAAAAAACCCCTCAGGATGCCGTCCTGGCAGGCGAGGGCTCAGGTCACAGGCGGGAGGGCAGCATGCCGCTGAGCATCGTGCCCGACGACGCGACCACTGATCCCATGATCGAACTGGTGGCCGGGTCGGTGCTCGATCGCAGTCCCAAGGGGATCGCGGCGGCAGTTCACCGACTCATCCGGGCGGGCAAACTGAAGACGGGGGACCGGCTGCCCACGGTGCGCGACCTGGCCAAGGAGCTCCGGGTCAGCCCGGCGACCGTCAGCGAGGCGTGGCAGGCGCTGGGCGCGGTCGGCGCCATCAGGGCCCGAGGCCGCGCGGGTACCTTCGTGCAGGACACGGTCGAGCCGACGCGGCCGACCCGGTACCTGGGCATCGGCGGCGCCCCTCTGGCCGAAGGCATCAACCTGTCCACCGGCACGCCCGATCCGGCCCTGCTGCCGCCCCTGCGCGAGGCATTGGAGCGCGTCCTCGAGCGCTCCCGCTCGTGGACGACCAGCTATCTCGACGATCCCGTCCTGCCAGAGCTCGACGCCCTCCTGCGAGCCAGCTGGCCGTTCGAGCCCGCTCGGCTGACCGTCGTCGATGGTGCGCTCGACGGGCTGTCCCGCGTCGTCGACCAGGTCGTGCGACTCGGGGATCGGGTCGCCATGGAGAACCCGGGCTTCCCGCCATTGATCGACCTGCTCGAGCGCAGCGGCGCGGAGATACTGCCCGTCGAGCTCGACGATGAGGGCATCACGCCTTCGTCGCTCGCTGCGGCCCTCGAGGACGAGCCCGTGGCGCTGTTCGTCCAGCCCCGCGCCCAGAACCCCACCGGCGTGAGCATGAGCATGCTGCGCAGTGCCTCGCTGGCCGAGCTGCTCGCGCCGCATCGCACGCTGATCGTCGAGGACGACCACTCCGGCGACATCGCGACCGGGCAGGACGTGAGCCTGGGCCGGCACCTGCCCGAGCGGACGGTCCATATCCGCAGCTACTCCAAGTCGCACGGCCCGGACCTGCGGATTGCCGCGGTCGGCGGCTCCGCGGATGTCATCGACCCGCTGGTGTCGCGGCGCATGCTCGGGCCGGGATGGACAAGTCGGCTGCTCCAGGCGGTGCTCGTGGAACTCCTGACGGACCCGGCGGCGATCGCGGCTGTGACGCGAGCCCGCTCGACGTACGCGATGCGCAGCCTCGCGGTCCGGGCCGGGCTGGCGGGAGAGGGCGTCACGAGCACCACGGGCGACGGCATCAACGCGTGGGTGCAGGTCGCCGACGAGCGGGCCGCCCTCATCGCGTTGGCGGCCATGGGTGTCCGGGTCTCGCCGGGGGCGCCGTTCATGGTCGCCGGCACGCCGAGCAATCACATCCGCGTCACTACCGGAGTCCTTGACGAGCACGACTCGGACCAGTTGCAGCACGTGATCTCCGCACTGGCCGCGGCCGCCAAGGTGGGTCCCACCCTTCGCGGCGTCTAGGGACCTCGCCGGCGCAGGGGCCTCCTGCTCCCATTACAACGATATCCATGGCTAAGGACCCCCTATTAGTGAGTTTTTCGGAGCGAAACGCTTGCTTGGCCTTGGTATCCGTGTTTGTATGCCCAGACGCAGATGCCGGATTTCGGCAGTCAAGCGCCCCGGCCGAGGAGGTTCCCTACGTGACTAACGCCGTCTTCTCCGGTGGCCGATCGCGAGTTGGCACGTCGGGGGAGACCTTCGACGTCACGAATCCCGCCGACGGCAGCCTCGTCGAGCGCATGACCATCGCCAGCGTCGCAGACGTGGACGCGGCCGTCTCGGACGCGGCGAGTGCCTTCGGGGAGTGGTCGCGAGCCACCCCAGGTGAGCGCTCGGCGGCCCTGATCCGCCTGGCCGCCACCCTCGAGGGCCGCGCCCGTGAGTACGCCGAGGCCGAGACGAAGCAGACCGGCAAGCCGATCAGGCTCACCACGGAGTTCGACGTGCCGGGCTCCATCGACAACGTGTCGTTCTTCGCCGGTGCCGCACGGCACCTCGAGGGCAAGGCCGCTGCCGAGTGGGATGGCGTCCACACCTCGATGATCCGGCGCGAGCCGATCGGCGTGGTGGGCTCGATCGCGCCCTGGAACTACCCGCTGCAGATGGCGATGTGGAAGATCCTCCCGGCGATCTCGGCCGGCAACACCATCGTGCTCAAGCCCGCGGAGATGACCCCGATCACGTCCCTGATGCTCGCAGAGGACTGCTCCGCCGCGGGCATCCCCGACGGCGTGGTCAACGTGGTCATGGGCGCTGGCCGGTCGGTCGGCGAGGCGCTCATCGGCGACCCGCGCGTCTCCATGGTGTCCTTCACTGGCTCGACGCCGGTCGGGCAGCGCGTCATGGAGATCGCCACGAAGACGGTCAAGCGCGTCCATCTCGAACTCGGCGGCAAGGCGCCGTTCGTCGTCTTCGATGACGCCAACCTGGAGGCTGCCGCACACGGTGCCGTCGCTGGTGCGCTGATCAACACCGGCCAGGACTGCACCGCGGCCACGCGCGCGTACGTCCAACGCCCGCTGTACGACGCCTTCGTGGCCGCCACGGCCGAGTTGTTCGAGGGTGTGCGCCTGGGCGACCCGATGGATCCGGCGACGGACCTCGGCCCGCTCATCTCGGTACGACAGCAGCAGGCGGTCGCGGGCTTCGTCGAGCGCGCCCGCGGTTACGGCGCGACGATCGCTGCCGGCGGCAAGGTCCCGGGTGGAGACCTCGCCAACGGCGCCTACTACCGACCGACCCTCGTCACCGACGTCGCGCATGACTCAGAGATCGCCCGCGACGAGATCTTCGGCCCGGTACTCGTGGTGCTGCCGTTCGACTCCGACGATGACGGACTGGCCCTGGCCAACGACACCATCTACGGGCTGGCCGCATCTGCGTGGACGACCGACATCTTCCGCGGCCTCCGGGCGTCTCGGGAGATCCAGGCGGGCTGCGTGTGGATCAACGACCACATCCCGATCGTCAGCGAGATGCCGCACGGCGGGTACAAGCAGTCCGGCTTCGGCAAGGACTTGTCCGACTACTCGTTCGAGGAGTACACGAACGTCAAGCACGTGTCCATGGACATCACCGGGGCCGCACGCAAGCCCTGGCATCGCACGATCTTCACCGAGCCCCGCTAGCCCCGATAGAAGGATCCCTCATGATCTCGCAGCACCCCGAAGTGATCGCCGCCATCGCGGGCACCATGCGATCGTCCCTGTCGCGTCGCCGCCTACTCGGCGCTGCCGGCCTCACAGGCGCGGCCTTGGTGGCGAGCGCCTGCGGTGCGTCGGATGAGGCACTCAGCTCGGGCGCCGGTGGCGCGGCCGGCGGTGGCCTGCCCCAGAACGAGGCACCCGACCTCTCGGCACAGGACAAGACCGCCAGCTGGTCCAACTGGCCGCTCTACATCGACATCGACGACGCGTCGGGCACGCGGCCCACGCTCGACGAGTTCATGAAGCTGTCGGGTACCGACGTCACCTACACCGAGGACGTCAACGACAACAACGAGTTCTATGCCAAGGTCCGCACGCAGCTGGAGCAGGGACAGGACATCGGGCGTGACATCGTCGTCCTGACTGACTGGATGGCGGCCCAGTGGATCCAGAGCGGGTTCGCCGAGAAGCTCGACAAGGGCCTCATCCCGAACTGGACCAACCTGCTGCCCAAGTTCTTCTACACCTCGTTCGACCCGGGCCGGCAGTACTCGCTGCCGTGGCAGTCCGGTTTCGGCGCGCTGGGCTGGAACAAGGCGAAGCTGCAGGAGACTCTCGGGGTCGACACCCTGACCTCGATCGACCAGCTGTTCGATCCCAAGCTCAAGGGCCGTATCTCCGTGCTGTCGGAGATGCGCGACACGATGGGCATCCTGATGGCCTACCAGGGCGCCGACCCGACGAACTTCACCACCGACCAGTGGAACAAGGCGCTCGAGCTCTTGACCCAGCAGGTCGACAACGGCCAGATCCGACAGGTCAGTGGCAACGACTACGCGGGAGCGCTCGAGTCCGGCGACCTCATTGCTGTCATCGGCTGGTCCGGCGACATGATCCAGCTCGGTGACGCGTTCGGAGTGGGCCTCCCGGAGACCGGTGGCACGCTCTGGACCGACAACATGCTGATCCCGGCGCTGGCCCAGCACAAGACGAACGCCGAGTTGATCATGAACTACTACTACGACCCGAAGGTCGCCGCGCAGGTCGCCGCGTACGTGCAGTACATCTGCCCGGTCAGCGGTGCGCAGGAGGAGATGAAGTCGATCGACCCTGCGCTCGCCGACAATCAGTGGATCTTCCCGACGCCGGAGACCCTGTCGAAGGCCTTCGTCTTCATGACACTGACCGACCAGCAGAACGTCGAGTACCAGAAGCAGTTCCAGAAGGCCATCGGTGGCTGAGGCTCGCGACATCCACGACGGGAAGAGGAACCAGTGACCGAGCAGAACCGCCAGGTCGAGGACCTGCACCTGCAGAACCTCACGAAGAAGTTCGGCGAGCACACGGCCGTCGACACCCTGAACCTGACCATCCCGGCCGGCTCGTTCTTCGCACTGCTCGGGGCTTCGGGCTGCGGCAAGACGACGACGCTGCGCATGGTGGCCGGGCTCGAGGACCCGACCGAGGGCACCATCAGCATCGGCGATCGCGATATCACCGGCACGCGGGCGTTCGAGCGTCCGGTCAACACGGTCTTCCAGTCGTACGCGCTGTTCCCGCACCTCGACATCTTCGAGAACGTCGCGTTCGGGCTGCGCCGTCGCAAGGTCAAGGACGTCAAGCCGCAGGTCGAGCGGATGCTTGAGCTCGTCGAGCTCGGCTCCATGGCGCGGCGCAAGCCCACGCAGCTGTCCGGTGGCCAGCAGCAGCGTGTCGCGGTTGCACGCGCACTCATCAACCAGCCTGATGTCCTGCTCCTCGACGAACCGCTGGGCGCGCTCGACCTGAAGCTTCGCCGCCAGATGCAGATCGAGCTGAAGCGCATCCAGACGGAGGTGGGCACGACCTTCGTGCACGTCACGCACGACCAGGAGGAGGCCATGACGATGGCCGACACCGTGGCTGTCATGAACTCCGGACGTATCGAGCAGTTGGGGCATCCTGCCGACATCTACGAGCTGCCGCGCACGGTCTTCGTCGCCAACTTCCTCGGTCAGTCCAACCTCTTCCAGGGGCACAAGACCGGGGTCTCCGGCGAGGACTACGTGGTTTCCGCCCATGCCCAGAACTTCGCGGTGCCCTCGGCACGGACGTTCACCGATGGCGACAGCATCATCGTCGGCGTGCGGCCAGAGAAGATGACGGTGCTCGATGCATCGGATGCCGGCGGCATCCCCGAGCACCACAACCGCGTCGCCGGTCGCGTCACCGACGTGTCCTACATGGGCGTGTCCACGCAGTACCTCGTCATGACTTCCTGGGACCAGGAGCTCACCGTCTTCGAGCAGAACGTGGTCGTGGGGGATCGGTCGGCCGTCGGCGACGAGGTCGTCATCCACTGGTCGCCTCGCCACACCTTCGGGCTCAACGGCGCCGCCGGCACGTCTGTCGGGGTGGATCCTGACGTCCTCGAACTCGAAGCGGTCAACCAGGCGCTGGCGGCCGACGTCGTGGAGGGCTGACGATGGCCGCGGTCATCCCGCAGGCGGCGGCCACCAAACCGTCGTCCGTCGCCGCTCGCAAGTCCCGAACCGGGTACCTGCTGCTATTCCCCGGCATCGCCTGGCTGGGCGTCTTCTTCGCGATTCCGCTGGTCACGCTGTTCGCCACCAGCCTCCAGACCCCCATCGAGGGCAAGACCGGCAAGTACCAGCCCGGCTTCGCGGTGGGCAACTACGCCGACGCCATCGCCCAGTACTGGCCGCAGTTCCTGCGGTCCTTCCTGTACGCGGGCACCGCTACGCTGCTCGCGCTCGCGATCGCGTATCCCTTGGCCTACTTCATCGCCTTCCGCGCTGGCAAGTGGCGCTCGTTGATGCTGGTGCTGGTAGTCGCCCCGTCGTTCGCATCCTTCCTGCTGAGGACGTATGCGTGGAAGACGATCCTGGCCGACGACGGCGTCATCACGAGCACCCTCAACAACCTGCACCTGCTGCCGGACGGTCGCATCCTCAACACCTGGATCGCCGTCGTCGCCGGACTGACGTACAACTTCCTGCCGTTCATGATCCTGCCTCTGTACGCGGCGCTGGAGAAGATTGATCCGAGGTTCATCGAGGCTGCCAGTGACCTGTATGCGTCGCCCGTGACTGCCTTCCGAAAGATCACCTGGCCACTCTCGCTTCCAGGCGTGGTTGCGGGAACGCTCCTGACGTTCATTCCTGCTGCCGGCGACTACATCAACGCCTCGCTGCTGGGATCCCCGAAGAACCGGATGATTGGCAACGCGATCCAGAACAACTTCATCGAGTTCCGTGACTACCCGATGGCCAGTGCCCTGTCGTTCATCCTCATGGCGATCATCCTGGTGCTGGTCTTCACGTACATCCGGCGAGCCGGAACGGAGGACCTGGTCTGATGAGGTGGCTGCGCAAGAACTTCATCGGGATCTTTGCGATCCTGGTCCTGATCTACCTGTTCATCCCGATCGCCGTGATCATGGTGCTGTCGTTCAACAACCCAGTAGGCAAGTTCAACCTCAGCTGGAACGAGTTCTCGACCGATGCCTGGACTGGACTGTGCGATGTCCCGGGCGTGTGCTCGTCGTTCGTGAAGAGCGTCGAGATCGGCCTGATGTCCACTCTGTTCGCGACGATTCTCGGAACCATGATCTCGTTCGCCCTCGTCCGTTACCGCTTCCGGGGCCGCAGCACGACGAACCTGCTGATCTTCCTGCCGATGGCGACGCCTGAGGTGGTCATGGGTGCCAGTCTGCTGGCGCTGTTCCTCAACATGAAGTTCCCGCTGGGCATTCTGACGATCACCGTGGCGCACATCATGTTCATCATCTCGTTCGTCGTGGTGACCGTGAAGGCCCGTCTTCAGGGGATGGACCCCCGCCTGGAGGAGGCCGCGCGCGACCTGTACGCCGGTCCGCGTGCGGTGTTCCGTTACGTGACGTTCCCGCTCGTGCTCCCCGGCATCCTCGGCGCGGCGCTGCTCGGATTCTCGCTGTCCTTCGACGACTTCATCATCAGCTACTTCAACGCGGGCACCATGGTGACCTTCCCCATCTTCATCTGGGGTGCGGCTCAGCGCGGGATTCCCGTGCAGGTCAACGCGCTGGCCACGCTGGTGTTCCTCATTGCACTCGCGATCGTGCTGGGCGGCCAGTTCGTCAACTACCGGCGACGCAAGAAGTTGGAGGCACCGCTGGCGGTTCCCTCCGCTCCGCCGATGGTGGCTGACGCGATGTCGCGCTCCTAGCAGGTACGATTCGCCTCGTACGAAGGCACGGGATCCAGTAGCGGTGAAGTCCGCTCACTCCTTGAAGGGACTGGTGGGACGACGAGGCATGTGGGCCTCGCTAGCCGCCGTAATCGTTTCCAAGGAGTAGTCATGTTCTTCAGCAGCACCCCCTCCCCGGCGGCGCTTCGGGCGCTTGAGGGGACCGCGCGCTCGGTCTACTGGCTCGACCGACCCGAGCGCCCGGCCGCCACGCCAGAACTCGTGGGCAGTGAGCAGGCCGACCTCGTCGTCGTGGGCGGCGGCTTCACCGGCCTGTGGACCGCATTGCTGGCCAAGCAGGCTGATCCGGAGCGATCGGTGCTCCTCGTCGAGGGGGGTCGCATTGCGGAGGGAGCGACAGGCCGAAACGGCGGCTTTGTCTCCGCCTCGCTGACCCACGGCTTCGGCAACGGCCTCGATCGCTGGCCGGACGACATGCCCGCCCTGCTGCGCCTCGGACACGAGAACCTCGACGCGATCGAGGCGACGATTGCGCACTTCGGGATCGAATGCGACTTCCTGCGGTCCGGCGAGCTCGATGTGGCAGTGGAGCCGCATCAGCTTGCTGGCATCTCAGCGGCAGCCGAGGAAGCGCGACCATTCGGCGAGGACCTCCGGCTCCTCAGCGCAGACGACGTCCGCGCGAGGGTCGACTCACCTTCGTTCCTCGGCGGTCTGCTCGACCCGAAGGGCGTGGCCCTCGTCGATCCGGCCCGCCTTGCCTGGGGTCTTCGCCGGGCGTGCATCGACAGTGGCGTCATCGTGCGAGAGCGCACTCCCGTCACGCGAATCGAGCAGCGCGAGGACCACATGGTGCTCACGACGCGGCGCGGCTCGATCCGCGCACACCGGCTGGCCCTTGCCACCAATGCTTATCCGCCCCTGCTGAAGCGCCTGCAGCACTACGTGGTGCCGGTGTACGACTACGTGCTGATGACCGAGCCGCTGACAGATCGCCAATGGTCGGGGATCGGCTGGAGTGGTCGCGAGGGCGTGAGCGATGCCGGCAACCAGTTCCACTACTACCGCACGACCGACGACGGTCGAATCCTGTGGGGAGGCTACGACGCGGTGTACCACCGCGGCAACGGGTTCGGCCCGCGGTTCGAGCACTCGCAGGAGTCCTACGAGCGCCTTGCCGGGCACTTCCTCCAGACGTTCCCCTCACTCGATGGGATCCGCTTCTCGCACGCGTGGGGTGGGGCCATCGACACCTGCTCTCGGTTCAGCGCCTTCTGGGGCACGGCGAACGACGGCATGACGGCCTACGTCGCCGGCTATACGGGCCTGGGTGTCGGCGCCTCGCGTTTCGGTGCCGCGACGATGCTGGACCTCCTCGATGGTCGCCCGACTGTTCGGACGGAGCTCGAGATGGTCCGCACCAAGCCGGTGCCGTTCCCGCCGGAGCCGATGCGATCCTGGGCCATCGGCCTGACGACCTCGTCGATCCGCAGGGCCGACGAGAACGAAGGTCGACGCGACATCTGGCTGCGCACGCTGGACCGCCTGGGACTGGGTTTCGACAGCTGACGCAATCGGTTGCATTGGCGCAAACGCCTTGATGGAAAAGGCGTTTGGACCCATGAGAGATTCCCCTGCGGCTAGGGTTTGGGCAGTCCCACAACAAGGAGGCGCACTTCCATGCGCAACACGCTGACCGGCACGGACTACACGGACCCTGCCGTCTTCGCCCGTGAGAAGTCGACGGTATTCGCCCGATCGTGGTACCTCGCGGGGCTTGCCGAGCATGTCGATCAGCCGGGCCAGTGGATCACCGTCGACGTGGCCGGGGAGAGCGTCATCGTCCTGTGCGGCGGTGACGGCCAGTTGCGCGCATTCTTCAACGTGTGCCGTCATCGCGGCTCCCAGATCTGCGACGGGACGGCTGGCACCGCCGACCGCGTCCTCATGTGCCCCTACCACGCGTGGTGCTATGACTTCGACGGCCAGCTGGTGGCGACGCCGCGGGTCGACAGGGAGGAGCTGGACCGGTCGCAGTTGTCGCTGCATCGCGTGCACGTGGAAATCTGGCAGGGACTGGTGTACGTCAACCTCGACCGTGGCACTCCGGTGCCGCTGCGCGAGTGGCTGGCAGATCAGCGCGACGAGCCGCTCAGCCTCGATCGATTCGAGCTCGGCCAACTGCGTCTGGGCCTGACGACCGAGGCGATCGTGAAGGCCAACTGGAAGATCATCATCGAGAACTACTGCGAGTGTCTCCACTGCCCGACGGTGCATCCGGAGCTCTTGGACACCGTCAAGGCCTACCGCACCGGATGGGTGTCGGAGGAGGGGCGCGAGGACGGCGGGGTAACGCTGCCGCCGGGCGGGAACAGCTACTCGGCGATGGGACTGTCGACGCTCACCGTCATGCCCACGATGACGGAGCTGGAGGCGAACTCCATCTATGGAGCGATGATCTTCCCTAATATGTTCATCGACATTGCAGGCACCGGAGCGATCGTCTCGCAGCTCCTGCCGCTCGGGCCAGACTCGACCAAGGTGATCGCCTACTACTTGTTCGTCGCCAGTGATCTTGAGCGACCGGACTTCGACCCGGACCCCGTGGTCGACTTCAGCGAACTGGTCGCGCGCCAGGACTTCGAGGTCAGCGAGCGGGTGCAGCGAGGTGTGTCGTCGATGAGCTTCGACCACGGCGTGCTGCCCCAGAAGGACGACGCGGTCTTCGCGTTCGTCGAGCGCTACCGCGCGATGCGTGATTCGGACTAGGCGTCCGGCTCGGCCAAGCGTCGCTCGTACTCCGTCAGGACGGCGCCTGCGCCGTAGTCCTGCTCCGCGAGACCGTGGATGACCGACACCAGGCAGGCATCCCGCATTCGCTCCAACTCGCGGATGGATGCGCCGGCGGCCTGGGCGTCGGACTGCTCGGCCAGCCGATTGAGCAGGTTGTCGGTCAGTTCGGGAACGTCGGTGAGCCTGCTCCACGGCCACTGAAGAGAGGGCCCGAACTGGCTCATGAAGTGGCGCATGCCTCCCTCGCCGCCGGCGATGCGGTACGTGAGCATCGTGCCCATGAAACTCCAGCGCAGGCCCGCGCCGAACCGGATGGCATCGTCGACGTCCTGCATCGTCGCGACACCGTCCGCCACCAGGCCCAGCGCCTCGCGCCACAGTGCCTCCAGCAGTCGGTCGGCGACGAAGCCATCGATCTCCTTGGCGAGCACCAGCGGGCGCATGCCGACCGAGGCGTAGACCTCGGTCGCGCGCTCGACTGCCCAGGGGCTGGTCTCACCGCCGGGGCAGACCTCGACCAGGGGGAGCAGGTAGACCGGATTGAACGGATGGCCGACCACAAGTCGTTCGGGCTGGGCCATGCCCTCCTGCAGCACGCTGGGGAGCAGGCCCGAGGTCGAGCTGCCGATGACCACGCCGGCTTCCAGCACAGCGTCGGCCTCGTGGAGCAGGGCCTGCTTCACGTCGATCCGCTCGGGCGCGCTCTCCTGTACGAAGTCAGCGCCATCGCATGCCTCGGCCACGGTGCCGACGACGGTCACGCTGCCTTCCGTGGGCAGCGGGACCCGCACCAGTCGTGTGGTCGCGGCGCGGGCGTTGTCGAGCACCTCGGTGACCTTGCGCTCCGCGGCCGGATCCGGGTCGTAGAGGCGGACGTCGGCACCGTTCAACGCGAACCGCGCTGCCCAGCCGCCGCCGATCACGCCGCCGCCGAGCAGTCCGACCCTTGCCACGGCTGCGTCAGCCATGTCGCACCAGGCCGAGCGAGTCGCGCACCTCAGCGGGGCTCATGACGCGCACGTTCATGCCCTCGAGGATCGTCCTGGCCCGGCTGACGAGCTGGCCGTTGGTCGCCAGTTCGCCTCGAGTCAGGTAGAGGTTGTCCTCCAGGCCCACGCGCACGTTCCCGCCCAGGAGTGGGGCCAGTGCGGCATACGGAAGCTGGTAGCGGCCGATGGAGAAGGCGGAGAACACGGCGTCGTCGGGCAGTTGGTTCACCAGCGCCTGCACCGTGAGCAGGTCGTTGGGTGCGCCGTAGGGGATGCCCATGCACAACTGCAGCATCGCCGGGTTGTCGATGGCACCGTCGCGGATCAGTTCCTTGACGAGCACGAGGTCACCGGTATCGAAGATCTCGATCTCCGGCTTTACGCCGAGCGCCTGAATGCCCAGCGCCATCGCCCGCACCATGCCTGGCGTGTTCACCATGATGTACTCGCCGCCGGCAGCGAAGTTCATCGTGCCCGCGTCCAGGGTGCAGATCTCCGGCCGCAGTTCGGCGATGTGCTCGAGCCGCTCGTCGACTCCGGCCATGTCCGTGCCCGCCACGGGGGGGAGGGGACTGGTGGCCGGGCCGAGGACGAGATCGCCGCCCATTCCCGTGGTGAGGTTCAGCACCACGTCGACGGACGATGCGCGAAGCCGTTCGACGACCTCGCGGTACAGGTGCGGTGCCCGGGCGCCCTTGCCCGTCTCGGGATTGCGGACGTGGATGTGGACGACGGCTGCGCCTGCCTCGGCCGCCTCGATGGCAGAGGCGGCGATCTGCTCGGGCGTGACGGGAACCTTGTCGCTTGTGCCGGTGGAGTCCCCGGATCCGGTCACCGCGCAGGTGATGAACGAGGCGGTCGCAAAAGGTCGCATGTCTTCTCCGGCTTCGGTGGTCGGGACTGGCCCGGTTTGGTACGGTGAGAATTGTCTGACTGGTCAGTCAGTCGATTATCCTAGGGCAACTGCCGGTCGTCGGACCGGCAAACCGGGCAAGCAGGCAGCGGAGGTGGCGTCGTGGGAGTGAGCACCCCCTACGAAGGCCGCCCGCACGCCGGCTGGGACCCGTCGGCGCCCATCGACGCGCCCCTGCACCTCCACGAATGCGTGGTGGTGTCGGAATGGGCCGACTACAACGACCACATGACCGAGTCGGCCTATCTGCTGGTGGCGGGCGACAACTCCGACGCGTTCTTCCGGTACTTCGGGATTGACGAGGCGTACCGCGAGTCCGGCCATTCGCTGTTCACTGTCGAGACCCATCTTCGGAACCTGCGCGAGGCGTCGGTCGGCGAGGGCCTGTCGATGACGCTGTGGGTGCTGGGTGTCGGCGACAAGCGGGTTCACATCGCCCACGAGCTCTACCGCGACCGCGATGGCGAGCTCATCGCGACAGCCGAGCAGATGCTCGTACACGTCGACACGTCAGCGGGGCGCTCGGCGCCCATTCCCCCCGACCTTCGCGAGCGGCTCGACGCGATCGCGGCAGCGCACGCACAACTGCCACGTCCGGAATGGATCGGACGATCGATCGGCCTGTGATCGACGAGAGCACGCACGTGCACGGAACCCGCAACGCCTCATCGTGAGGCGATGATGACGAAGGAGCAGGCGTGGACTTCACCCTGAACGACGAGCAGCAGATGATCGTCGACACCGTCAGGAGCTTCGTCGAGCGGGAGTTGTATCCGCACGAGGACCTCGTCGATCGTCTCGATGACGTGCCCGACGAGGTCGCTCGGGCGATCCAGCAGGCGGCAATCACGTCCGGCCTCTACGCCGCGAACATGCCCGAGGAGCTCGGTGGTGGCGGGCTCAGCGGCGTCAATCTCACCCTTGTCGAGCGCGAGCTCGGGCGCGCGTCGTATGCGCTCGGCTGCATCGTGGCGCGACCGAGCAACATCCTGCAGGGGTGCGTGGGCGACCAGGTCGAGCGTTACCTGCTGCCGTCGATCCGCGGCGAGCGTCATGATTGCATGGCGATGACCGAGCCGGGTGCCGGCTCCGACGTGCAGTCGATGAAGACGCGTGCCGACCGTGTCGGGTCCGACTTCGTGATCAACGGGACCAAGCACTTCATCAGCCACGCGGATAGGGCCGACTTCGTGATCCTGCTGGCGGTGACGGGCACGCAGGAGACCGCACGCGGGGCACGACCGTTGATCAGCACGTTCCTCGTGGACACGGACACGCCAGGGCTGACCGTCACGCGCGGCTCGGCGTGCGTCTCCCACCGCGGCTATCACCAGTGCGAACTGAGCTTCGTCGACTGTCGCGTCCCTGACGGCGCACTCCTCGGCGAGGAGGGCAAGGGGCTCGAGCTCATGGGGCAGTGGCTCGGCGCGACGCGCCTGGCTGTAGCGGCGAACAGCGTCGGCAGGGCTCGGCGCGTGCTCGCTGCCACTCTCGACTGGGCAGCCACGCGTGAGCAGTTCGGGCAGCCCATCGGCAAGTTCCAGGGCGTCAGCTTCCCGCTGGCAGACAGCGCAGTGGAGATCGAGGCAGCGGACCTGCTCACGTTGCAGGCGGCGGACAAGCACGACCGCGGCGTCATGACCGACCAGGACGTCGCCATGGCGAAACTGTTCGCCACGGAGGCGCTTGGGCGCGTGACCGATCGCGCGGTGCAGACGTTCGGAGGGATGGGGCTGGTGAGCGAGTCGCCGGTGGAGCGGTGGTGGCGTGATGCCCGCGTCGAGCGGATCTGGGACGGCACCAGTGAGATCCAGCGGCACATCATCTCCCGCTCGATGCTGCGACCTCTGGGCGCGTGACGTGGCCGGCGTTGAGAACGGGCCCGTGCGCGTCGAGCGTCGAGGGCAGATCGCGATCGTCACCCTCGACCGTCCGAAGGCGAACGCCGTCGACGCCCGCACGAGCGTGCTTCTGTACGAGGCCTTCGCGGCGATCGAAGCCGACCCGTCCGTCCGCGGAAGCGTCCTCACCGGTGGCGGGCCGCGGTTCTTCTGCGCGGGCTGGGACCTCAAGGCCGCCGCGGATGGGGAGGCCGCGGATGCGGACTTCGGTCCGGGCGGGTTCGCCGGGATCACCGAGTTCTTCGGCCGCCGCAAGCCGATCGTCGGTGCGGTCAACGGACTGGCGCTGGGCGGCGGATTCGAACTGGCTCTTGCCTGCGACCTCGTCGTCGCCGCGGATCATGCTGAGTTCGGCCTTCCCGAGGTCACGTTGGGGTTGGTCGCCGACAGTGGCGGTCTGCTGCGCATTCCGCAACGCGTTCCGCGCGCCATCGCGGCCGAGATGCTGCTGACCGGTCGTCGCGTCACGGCTGCCGAGGCCGCGCGGTGGGGACTGGTCAACGCATCCGTTGCTGCGCAGGACGTCGTCGACGCGGCGCTGGCGCTGGCGGAGGCGGCCGTTGCGGGGGCCCCACTCGCCGTTGCAGCAGTTCTGGAGGTGCTCGAGTCGACGGAGGGAATGGCCGTCCAGCAGGGTTTCGCGCGGATGAGGTCAGGGGAGTTGTCGACCTACGCCCGCGTCGCGGGCTCAGAGGACGCGCAGGAGGGGCCTCGGGCCTTCGTCGAGGGTCGGTCGCCGGTGTGGACTGGTCGCTAGGAATCGTCGACGACGCTGAGGGTGGCCACCAGTAGCGTGCGCGTCGCCTCGTCGAACTCGCACGGCCGCCCCGTCGCGCCGTCGACATGCACGTACACGTGCTCGCCGAATGCCGCCTCGACGCCGTCCTCACGCATCAGCGTCGTCTGCACCCGGATGCCCTTGCCACGGAGCTCGACAAGGTGCGAGGTCGCGCGCACCAACTCCCTGCCGACTTCGGCGCGATACTGGATGTGGCACTCGGCCGTGAACATGGTCCGCCCGGTGCGCTCCCGGTAGCCCTCGCTGAGCCCGAGCGACAGCAGGAACTCCTCGTTGGCAGCCGCCAGGATGATCGCGTATGCGTAGTCGGTCAGGTGGCCGTTGTAGTCGATCCACTCGTCCGCGACCTTGATGGCGAAGTGGTCGAAGGCGGCTGGCCCGCTCATCTCTGCCCGCCCACGATGCCGTTGTCGATGAAGTCGATAACGACCCTCCGCATGCCATCTGCGGTCATCGTGCCGGCGAGCACCTGGGTTCCCGACCCGTTGACCAGGGCCGAGAACTGGTCGGTCAGCACGTCGGGGTCACCCTTGCGGAACTCACCTTGCCGCTGGCCGCGCTCGATGATCGATCGGATCATCGCCTGCCACCGGTCGTGGAACTGCCGGTGACTCTCTCGCAGTTCCGGCCGGATCGCTGCCTCCGTCCACGCCTGCAGCCAGATGGACCACTCCTCGGTCACCTGCTGATCGGTGGGCAGTTGCAGTTCGGTCAGTCGGACGAGTCTGTCGCGGGCGCTGTCCAAGGCGCGCAGGTCCGAGCCCTGGCGGGAGATGGCGGCCTCGACGGCCCAGTCCATGGCGCTGGTCAGGACGTCGTCCTTGGCGGGGAAGTAGTAGTGCACCGTCCCGTTGGTCGTGCCGATCATCTCGGCGATGTCCGAGACGCGAACCGCGTGCAGGCCGCGGGTGGCGATCAGGTGCGCGGCGGCCTCGAGGATGCGTTCGCGGCGGTGCTTGTCGAAACGGGGCGTCGCGGCGTCCGCGGTCATGACCGCGCTCCTGGGGATCGCATTGGGCCTCGTCTCCGTCGTCCACTGACTGACACGCCAGTCAAATCGACGCTAGGGTCGCGCCCATGGGATGTCAAGCCGATCCGTCCTCGGCTCGCGACCTGACGACCTTCTTCGCACCGGCCTCGGTGTGCATCGTCGGTGCCACGGACGACCCGGCCAAGTGGGGGCACGGGATCGCCCGCGCCGCACTGCGATCCGGCGCTGAGCGGCCCGTTCACCTGGTCAACCGGTCGCGTGTTGAGGTGCTCGGGCAGCGGGCGTATCCGACGGTGTCCTCGGTGCCCGGGCCCGTCGACCTGGTCGTCGTGTGCGTCCCAGTCAGCCACTTCGCCGACGTAGTCGACGACGCACTGGCGGCCGGTGCGCGGGGCATCCTCGCGATCACCACGGGCCTCGGTGAGGCAGCCGACGAGGGTCGAGCGATCGAGCGCGACGTCGTCGCCCGCGTCCAGCAGGCGGGTGCGGCCCTCATCGGGCCGAATTGCCTCGGGCTCGTCGACAACTCCTCGGAGGTGTTCCTCGCTGCAGGGGCGTTCCCAGTCGGGCACTTCGCACTGCTGTCGCAGAGCGGCAACCTCGCCCTGGAGATGCAGCACTGGTTCGCTTCATACGGTCTTGGCTTCTCGCGGTTCGTCTCGCTCGGGAACCAGGCGGACGTGACGGTGGTTGACCTGATCGATGCGTGCGTCGCGGACGAGAGCACGTCGGCGATAGCCGTGTACGCCGAGGACTTCCGTGACGGTCGTGCCTTCATCGCCGCCGCCCGCCGCGCTCATGACGCGGGCAAGCCCGTCGTCATTTTGCCGGCGGGGTCCGGGGCGGCGGCGACCCGTAGCGCGTTGTCCCACACCGGCGCGCTCACCTCGGGGCTGGACGCCATCCTTGCGTCCACTGCGTTCAGCGGGGCCGTCGTCGTGGACTCCCCGCGCCGACTGGCGCAGGCCCTGCTCGCCCTCGACCAGCCTCGACGCTTGGCCGGTCGCAGGATCGGCGTGCTCACCGACGGTGGCGGCCACGGCACCCTGGCCGCGTCGGCCCTCGAGCGGGCCGGACTCGAGGTCCCACTGCTTTCCGCAGGGCAGCAGGCTTCGTTGGCGGGCACGCTGTGGCCGCAGTCCAGCGTCGCCAACCCGGTCGACCTTGCAGGGTTCGGCGAGCAGGACATCGACAGCTATGCGCGCGTGGTGTCCTCGATGATGCACGACCCAGGACTCGACGGCGTGCTGATGACGGGCTACTTCGGTGGCTATGCATCCGAATCGTCATGGGCGCCGCCGCTCGCCGAAGGCGAGGTGGAAACGGCTGCGCGCATCGTCGAGGTCGCTCGGTCAACCGGCCGCCCGGTCGTCGTCCAGAGCATGTCCGTGCCGTCGCCGTCGCTGGACGTCCTGACGGCCGGCGGCGTGCCGGTCTTCGCCGCGATCGAGGATGCGGTGGGTGCGCTTGCACAGCTGGAGCGGCGAGAGCCCGCGGACCTGCCCGACCTTCCTGAACGACTTCTCCCACCGCCGTCGCAGGACTATGTGGCCCTCAAGGCGTTCCTCAGCGAATACGGCATCCCCGTTGCCGCCAGCATCCCGATCGAAAGTCAGGTCGAGTTGCTCGCAGCCGCGGATGCGCTGGCCCCGCCGTACGTGCTGAAGGTCACCGGACAGCTGCACAAGACCGAGGCCGGGGGAGTGCTCCTGAACCTCGCTGATCGCGATGCCCTGCTCGACGGCTACGACGTCCTGCAGGAGCGGTTCCCCGGCGCTGCGTGCGTGGTCGAGCCGATGGTCGAGCGCAGCGGCGGGGTCGAGATTCTGGTCGGTGTCACCCGGGACCCTCGCTTCGGCCCGCTGCTCACCGTTGGCGCCGGCGGGGTCACCGCCGAGGTGGTCCGCGACGTCGCGACGACTCTCGCACCGGCGAGCCTGGACCAGGTTCTCAGGCTGCTGCAGTCGCTGCGAACCTGGCCGCTCCTGACCGGTTTTCGCGGGGCTCCGGCGGTCGACGTCGAGGCCCTCAGCCGCGTGGCGGCGTCCTTGTCGGTCCTGGCCAGTTCCATCGACGAATGGGCGGAGTTCGAGTGCAATCCCGTGCTGGTCACCGAGGACGGCGCGATCGTCCTCGACGCCAGAGTGGTGAACCGATGATCGAAGAACCCGCCACCATGGACGGCCCACGCGCCGTGTCCGGGCGCTAGGGTCGCTCCGTGCCCCGATACGGCTCCCAGTTCGGTCCCGACATCACCTTCCTCGGGGTCGATCGTTGCGACCTTGACGATCCGGCCTCGTTCGCCGATGCCGACGTGGTCCTGATCGGTGCCCCGTTCGACGGCGGCACCTCGTACCGCAGCGGTGCGCGGTTCGGCCCCTCGGCGATGCGGCAGGCCTGCTACCTCGAGCACGACGGCTCGCGGCCGTCGCTGGCCATGCGGGTCGATGGGCTCAAGGACATCCGGGTCGTCGATGCCGGCGACGTCGAGATGTACAGCGGCGATGCCGTGACCGCCTGCGCCAGCCTGGAGAAGGCCGTCGAGCGGGTGGCCGCAAGCGGCGCGATCCCGTTGATGCTCGGTGGCGACCACACCATCACCTGGCCCGACGTCACCGGCGTCGCGCGCGCCCGGGGCTGGGGCAAGGTCTCCGTCATCCACTTCGATGCACACGCCGACACCGGTGACATCACGTTCGGGTCGCTGATCGGTCATGGCCAGCCGATGCGCCGGCTCATCGAGTCGGGCGCGGCCCGTGGCGATCGCTTCCTACAGATGGGACTTCGGGGCTACTGGCCCGAACCCGAGACGCTCCAGTGGATGGCCGAGCAGGGAATGCGCAGCTACGAGATGATCGAGGTCGTCGCGCGCGGGCTGGACGAATGCCTTGCCGAGGCCTTCGCGATCGCTGTCGACGAATGCGACGGCGTCTTCCTCAGCGTCGACATCGACGTCTGCGACCCCGGGCATGCGCCGGGCACCGGCACTCCAGAGCCAGGGGGCCTGTCGGCCCGGCAACTCCTCGATGCCGTGCGCCGCATCTGCTACGAACTCCCCGTCGTCGGCATGGATGTCGTCGAGGTCGCACCCCCCTACGACCACGCGGACATCACCGCAATGCTGGGCAACCGCGTGGTGCTCGAGGCGCTCTCAGCAATCGCGCGGCGTCGCAAGGATGAACTCAACGGCACGACGTGGGATCCGCGTGAACCGTTGCTGGACAACAGGATCCCTGGAGAGCAGTGATGCGAGTCCTCGCCGTTGGGGCCGGAGGAGTGGGTACGTCGGCAGCGCTGATCGCGGCGCGCCGTGGCTTCTTCGACACGTGGGTGGTTTCCGACTACGACGCCGCACGCGCCAAGGCGGTGGTCGACCGGATCGAGGACGACCGCTTTGTCGCAGCTCAGCTCGATGCGTCGAACGCGGACGCTGTCGCGGCGCTGTGCCGCGAGCATCAGATCACTCATGTCCTTAACGTCATCGACCCCCGCTACGTCATGCCCATCTTCGACGGCGCGTTCGCGGCCGGCGCTGACTACCTCGACACCGCGATGAGTCTGTCGCGGCCGCACCCGGCGAACCCGTTCGCCGAGGTGGGCGTGAAGCTCGGCGACGAGCAGTTCGCGAAGGGGGACGAGTGGAAGGCCAACGGCCGGCTCGCGCTGTGCGGGATCGGTGTCGAGCCAGGGCTCGCCGACGTCTTCGCCCGGTACGCCGCTGACCACCTGTTCAGCGAGATCGACGAGATCGGCATCCGCGACGGCGCGAACCTCGTCGTCGAGGGATACGACTTCGCGCCGTCCTTCTCGATCTGGACGACGATCGAGGAGTGCCTGAACCCGCCGGTCATCTGGGAGAAAGACCGCGGCTGGTTCACGACGCCACCGTTCTCCGAGCCCGAGGTGTTCGACTTCCCCGACGGCATTGGCCCGGTCGAGGTCATCAATGTCGAGCACGAGGAAGTGCTCCTCGTACCGCGGTGGATCGACTGCAAGCGCGTCACCTTCAAGTACGGCCTCGGCGACGAGTTCATCGACGTGCTCAAGACGTTGCACAAACTCGGGCTTGATCGCACGGAGCCGGTCAGCGTCAAGGGCCACCTGGTCAGTCCGCGCGACGTTGTCGCGGCGGCGCTACCGGACCCGCAGAGCCTGGGCGACAAGATGAGCGGCAAGACCTGCGCCGGCACGTGGGTCACCGGTACCGGCAAGGACGGGCAGCCTAAGGAGGTCTACCTGTATCACGTCGCCGACAACGAGTGGACGATGAAGGAGTACGGCACTCAGGCGGTCGTGTGGCAGACCGCGATGAACCCGGTCATCGCCCTGGAGCTGCTGGCGTCCGGAGCATGGCAGGGCACGGGCATCCTCGGGCCGGAGGCCTTCGACGCCGTCCCGTACCTCGACCTGATGAGCGAGGGCTACGGCCAGCCGTACGGCATCCGGGAAGGGTGACCGTTGGAAAGCTACTTCTCGGAGTAGGCGATCTTGAGGTTCTGGTAGAGGCTGCCGATCTTCAGGCGATAGGACCAGGTGCCGTCGCACCAGGTGTCGTTGCTGCAGAACGGGTTCAGGCTGATGGTGGCGACGCCCTTGGCGTCAGTCGTCACCTTGTTCTCGACGACCCACTTGCCCTTCTGCTTGAACTGCAGGTACACGACCTTGGCCGGTGTCGCAGGCACTGCTGTGACGACAAGGTGCGGCATCTTCTCCTGGGTCTTCCAGGTCTTCTGCCGGAACAGCCGCGACGTCTTCTGCGAGCCGTCGCTCCACTTCCAGAAGTACTTCTGGGCGGCAGCCGGCGCGGCAGAGGGCTGATGTCGACCGGGAACCGTCGCCGCGCCCGCGCTGACGTTTGCACCGAGAACCAGTGCCACGCTGACGCCGATGGCCGCGATGACTCGCGGCCCCGTTCCTCGAAGCATGGTCAGACCTCCTGTCGTCCGTGGTGCTAACGACACGGTAAGCCGGAACGCCCCCGTATGCGCGGGACATTGGGGCTAACGGTGCGGCGCCCGTGACTAGCTGTTCGCCTCGAAGGCCTGCTCGAGGACCGTGAGCGCCTCCTCGAGTAGCGGGCCAGGGATGGTCAGCGGCGGCAGGAAGCGGAACACGTTGCCGTACGTGCCTGTGGTCAGCGTCACGACGCCATGCGCGTGGCAGAACTTGTTGAGTGCTGCCGCGAGGTCGGCGTCGGGTTCCATCGACCCCGGGCGGACGAGCTCGATTGCGATCATCGCGCCGCGGCCTCGGATGTCGCCGATGGCCGGGAACTGCTCGGCCATCGCGCGCAGGCGCGGCATCATGATCGACTCGATGCCCTTGGCGATGGAGTTGGCGTCGGCCTCCTCCATCCAGCGGATGGCGCCGAGCGCTGCGGCGCAGGCCACCGGGTTGCCGCCGTACGTGCCGCCGAGTCCGCCCGGATGCACCGAGTCCATCATCTCCGCGCGACCCGTGACGGCGGCCAGGGGCAGGCCGCCGGCGATGCCCTTGGCGGTGGTGATGAGGTCGGGCACGACCTGCTCGTACTCGCTGGCGAACCAGTCGCCCGTCCGGCAGAACCCCGACTGAATCTCGTCGGCCACGAACACGATGCCGTTGTCCTTCGCGAACGCGGCCATGCCGGCGAAGTAGCCCTCGCCGGGGACGATGAAGCCACCCTCGCCCTGGATCGGCTCGATAATGATGGCGGCCACGTTCGCGGCCCCGATCTCCTTCTCGATGCGCGTGCAGGCGATCGCCGCCATCTCCTTGCCCGATACGCCGCGGTCGCGGTACGGGTAGGACATGGGCACGCGGTAGACCTCGGGGGCGAACGGGCCGAACGACTGCTTGTACGGCATGTTCTTGGCGGTCAGCGCCATCGTCAGGTTCGTACGGCCGTGATAGCCGTGCTCCACGACGACGACCGCCTGACGCTTGGTGTACGCGCGGGCGATCTTCACGGCGTTCTCGACCGCCTCAGCGCCAGAGTTGAACAGCGCCGAGCGCTTGGCGTGGCTGCCGGGCGTCAGGCGGTTCAGTGCCTCGCACACCTCGATGTAGCCCGAGTAGGGCGTGACCATGAAGCAGGTGTGCGTGAAGTCCGCGACCTGCTGCTGGACGTTCTCGACCACGTACGGGTTGGCGTTGCCGACCGTCGTGACGGCGATGCCGGAGCCCATGTCGATCAGCGAGTTGCCGTCGACGTCGATGAGCACGCCGCCGCCGGCCCGGGTGACGTACACGGGCAGGCCGACTCCGATGCCGGCCGAGACCGCCTCCGTCTTGCGCGCATGGAGGGCAGCCGACAGGGGGCCGGGAATGCTCGTCACAAGCCGGCGCTCCTGGGGGATGCCGTTGTCGGTCGGGATGTCAGCACGCGTCGCAGTCATGTTTCCTCCGGGTCGTCGTGGTCTGAGCCTAGGACCGTACCGGGACTTACCCGTCAGTCCACCTTGGACAGTCTCCCGTCGTAGTCTTGTCCGGTTCGTTGGCCTCCCCGGCCGGCCGGAGCCCATGGAGGCGGCGCGTGTCCTTGACCGTGGCCCAGGTGGCTGCCCTGCCCGACCTCGGGATCATCGTGCGGACCGGCAGTGCCCCACTGGACCGTGAGGTGCGCTGGGTCGCCGTCTCCGAGCATCTGGACCCGACGCCGTGGTTGGCCAGTGGTGATCTCCTTCTCACCACGGGCATGGCCATCTCCGACGAGCCGGATCAGTCGTCGGCGTACGTAGACCGCCTGATGGCCGCCGAGGTGGCCGGCATCGGGTTCGGCGTGGGCCTGACCCATGCCGCGATCCCCGCCAGCCTCGTGTCGTGTGCGGAGGCGGTGGGGCTGCCCGTCGTGGAGATCCCCCAGCCGGTTCCGTTCGTCGCGGTGAGCAAGGCCGTGTCGCGACTGCTGACCGCGCAGGAGTACGCGGAGTCGGCGACCTCCTTCGAATGCCAGCGCCGCCTGATCCGGGCTGCGATGACGGAGACCCCCGGGCGCACCGACGAACTGGTCGCCGTCCTCGCCAAGCACGTGCGTGGCTTCTGCCTGCACCTGAATGCGCGTGGCGAGGTCGTGGCGGCCACTCCGGCATCGGCGATCGCGCGCGCTCCGGAGTTGCTGGGCGAGATCGAGCGGCTTCGGCCGCGCGGACTGCTCGCCTCGTCCTCGGTGTCGAGCGCGGACGAGCACGTCGTGGTCGTACCGATCGGGGTTAGGGGCGCAGCGGACGGCTTCCTCGTCGTCGGCTCGGATCGGCCTACCCGCGCAGCCGACCAGGCAGTCATCAACCTCGCGGTGTCCTTGATGTCGTGGGAGGTGTCGCGGCCGCTCGTCCTCGACGAGGGCATGGATCCGTGGCGTCGGCTCCTCGTGGCGGCGGCGATGCAGGACGGGTTCGACGCGGACACGCTCGACGAGGTAGGACTCGCCGGACTGCAGCCGCATCACGCGGTTGCGCTGATCGTTCGCGGCACGGCGACCAAGCCGATCGCCGAGCGGGCCCTCTCCGAACTGGCCGCCATCCCCGGAGTGCTGGCCTGCCGGCGGTCCGGAGGCGTGGTCGCCTTCAGCCCGGTCGACGACGCCGGCCAGCTTCCGGTCGAGGTGCAGGCCCTTGCCGCGGCCCCTGGCGTCGACGCTCTGGGCGTGTCCTGTGCGCTCGACCTCACCGATGCCGGCAACGTCCGACAGGCGGTCGACCAGGCCGAGCGGGCTGCGGCCCTCGGCTCCGGGCTGCAGGTCTTCAACGAGGAGCCGACGCGCGGGCTGGCCTCGCTGATCGACGCGGCAACGACGTCCGCCTGGGCGGAGGGCTACCTCGGCGACCTGATGGCGATCCCCGAGGGCCCCGAGCTGATGGGCACGCTGAAGGCCTGGCTGGACCAGCACGGCCAGGTCGATGCGGCGGCACAGCAGCTCGGCATCCACCGCCACACCGTGCGGCACCGCATCCGGCGCGCCGAGGCGGTGCTGGGTCGTTCGCTCGACGATCCCGCCGTCCGTGCGGATCTGTGGTTCGCGCTGAACGCCGTGGGCGCGGGCACCGGCTGAACGGCGAGGTCCGGCCGAAGCCCTACCCTTGATGCGACAGCGTCGATCGGAGGACTGCGTGGCCGAACCCCGGCGGATCGTCGTCCTTGGCAGCACCGGGTCGATCGGCACCCAGGCGCTCGACCTCGTCCGACGCAACCCCGACCGGTTCCGAGTCGTGGGCATCTCGGCGAGCGGCCAGGACATCCCCCTTCTCGCGCAGCAGGCCGTCGAGTTCGCGGTCGAGGCGGTCGCAGTCGCTGACCCTGACCGCTCAGCTGACCTCCATCGCGCGCTGCGCGACCGCGCCGTCGGAGAGCTGCCGACCGTGCTCGCCGGTCCGGATGCGAGCACCGACCTGGCCCGGTGGTCCTGCGACGTCGTTCTCAACGGCTTGGCCGGTGCCGCGGGCCTCGGCCCCACCCTCGCGGCCCTGCACGAGGGTCATGTCCTGGCGCTGGCCAACAAGGAGTCGCTGATCATCGGCGGCCCGCTGGTCAAGGCGATCGCGCGGCCCGGCCAGATCGTCCCGGTCGACTCCGAGCACTCGGCCCTGGCCCAGTGCCTTCGGGCGGGTCGTTCGGCGGAGGTGCGGCGACTGGTCCTCACCGCCAGTGGCGGACCCTTCCGGGGCTGGACGGCCGAGCAGTTGGCCACCGTGACCGTCGACCAGGCGCTCGCTCACCCGACCTGGGACATGGGCCCGTTGGTGACGATCAACTCCTCGACGCTGATGAACAAGGGCCTTGAGGTGATCGAGGCGCACCTGCTCTTCGACATCCCCTTCGACCGGATCGACGTCGTGGTGCACCCGCAGTCGGTCGTCCATTCGATGGTCGAGTTCGTCGACGGCAGCACGATGGCGCAGGCCAGTCCTCCCGACATGCGCATCCCCATCGCCCTCGGCATGGCCTGGCCAGGTCGCGTGCCGAACGCCGCTTCGGCCTGCGACTGGAGCACCGCCACCTCGTGGGACTTCTTCCCCCTCGACGACGCGGCCTTCCCGGCGGTGCGGCTCGCGCGGCGCGCGGGCAAGGCCGGCGGCACCGCCCCAGCGGTCTTCAACGGCGCGGACGAGGCCTGCGTGGCCGCATTCGTCGCGGGCGACCTGCCGTTCGTGCGGATCGTCGAGACGGTCAGCGAGGTCGTCGAGGAGCACCTGGCCGGCGGATCCATGGGGGATCCGGGCGCCAGGCACGTCGACGGGAACAACACGACCCTCCAGGACGTCATTACTGCAGACGCGTGGGCCCGCAGCCGGGCGCAGGCGCTGATCGCGGGCAGCGCAATGCCAACAGGACGACAGGAGGCCTCCCATGCTTGAACTGCTGGGCATCGTCCTGTTCGCCCTGCTGATCGCCTTCTCGATCGCGATGCACGAGGTGGGCCACCTGCTGCCAGCGAAGCGCTTCGGCGTCAAGGTGACCGAGTACATGATCGGCTTCGGGCCGTCCGTGTGGTCGAAGGTCAAGGGGGAGACTCGCTACGGCCTCAAGGCGGTGCCGCTCGGCGGATACATCCGGATGATCGGGATGCTGCCGCCGGCGCCTGACGGTTCGGCAAGGTCGATGAGCACCGGCCGGTTCGCCGCCATGGTCAACGACGCCCGCAAGCAGTCCGTCGACGAGATCCTTCCGGGCGAGGAGGACCGCGCCTTCTACCGCCTGCCGGTGCGCAAGCGCGTGGTGATCATGCTCGGCGGCCCGACGATGAACCTCCTCCTCGCCTTCATCCTCTTCGCGATCGTGCTGGTCGGGATCGGGATCCCACAGCCGACAATGCAGATCGCCGACGTGTCCGCGTGCGTCCCCACCGCCACCCAACCGACGGGAACCGCGCTGCCCTCGGGCAACTGCCCCGAGGGTTCCCAGCAGTCGCCCGCGGCCGCGTCCGGGCTCAAGGCAGGCGACACGATCGTCGCGATCGACGGCCAGCCGACGACCGAATGGCTGGCCACCACCACGTGGATCCGCTCCCACCCCGGTGCCTCCGCGGTGTTCACGGTGGACCGCAACGGCCAGACCGTCGACATCCCGGTGACCGTGGCGACCGCTGTCCGGCCGGCCATCGACGAGCAGGGCAACCCCACGTCCGAGACCGTGACCGCGGGATTCGTCGGCATCGGTCCTGAGTTCGGCTGGGTCAGCCAGCCGTGGTCAGCCGTGCCTACCTACATGTGGGATCTCACGGTCCAGTCGGTGAAGGCGCTGGTGATGCTTCCGGTCAAGCTCTATCACCTCGTCAGCGACACCTTGATCGGCGGCCAGGAGCGCGCGCCCGACAGTCCCGTGAGCGTCGTGGGCGCCAGTCGGCTCGGTGGCGACATCGCGGCGATGGACGAGCCGATGACCGCCAAGGTCGCGACGTTTCTCGGGCTCGCGGCCTCGCTGAACCTGTTCTTGTTCCTGTTCAACCTGCTGCCGGTTCTCCCGCTGGACGGCGGGCACGTCGTGGGCGCCCTGTACGAAGGCATTCGGCGACGGATTGCCTACTGGCGTGGTCGCCCCGATCCGGGCCCGGTCGACATGGCCCGCCTGCTCCCGGTTGCCTACGTCGTGGCCGGTGCCCTGCTGCTGATGGGCGTGATCGTGATCTGGGCAGACCTCGTCAAGCCGATCTCGCTCGGCTGACCCAGCGGCAGCGTCCATAATGGGACGGTGAGCATCAATCTGGGCATGCCGTCAGCGCCTGCGCCATTGGTCGCACCGCGGCGCGTGTCACGCCAGCTGGTCCTGAAGCACCCCACCCACCCGGTGGCTGTCGGCGGCGATGCCCCAGTCAGCGTCCAGTCGATGTGCACGACGCTGACGTCTGACGTCAACAGCACGCTGCAGCAGATCGCCGAGCTGACCGCGGCTGGCTGTCAGATCGTCCGCGTGGCGGTGCCGAGCCAGGACGACGCCGACGCCCTCCCCGAGATCGCACGCAAGAGCGGCATCCCCGTGATCGCCGACATCCACTTCCAGCCGAAGTACGTGTTCGCGGCCATTGAGGCCGGGTGCGCAGCGGTGCGCGTCAACCCTGGCAACATCAAGGCGTTCGACGACAAGGTCGGCGAGATCGCCCGCGCCGCCAAGGACCACGGCACTCCGATCCGCATCGGCGTGAACGCTGGCTCGCTCGACAAGCGGCTCCTGAAGAAGTACGGCAAGGCGACTCCCGAGGCACTCGTGGAGTCCGCGCTTTGGGAGGCGTCGCTGTTCGAGGAGCACGGCTTCCGCGACATCAAGATCTCGGTCAAGCATCACGATCCGGTCGTGATGATGCTGGCGTACATGCAGCTCGCCGAGCAATGCGACTACCCGCTGCACCTCGGTGTCACCGAGGCCGGCCCGACGTTCCAGGGCACCATCAAGTCGGCGGTGGCGTTCGGTGGACTGCTGAGTCGGGGGATCGGCGACACCATCCGCGTCTCGCTGTCCGCGCCGCCGGTCGAGGAGGTCAAGGTCGGCCTGCAGATCCTGGAGTCGTTGAACCTTCGCACCCGCGGCCTGGAGATCGTGTCGTGCCCGTCGTGCGGTCGCGCACAGGTCGATGTCTACACGCTCGCCGAGCAGGTCACGGCCGGACTCGAGGGGCTGGACGTGCCGCTGCGCGTGGCCGTCATGGGCTGCGTCGTCAACGGCCCCGGCGAGGCGCGCGAAGCCGACCTCGGCGTCGCGTCGGGCAACGGCAAAGGCCAGATCTTCGTGCGGGGCGAGGTCATCAAGACCGTGCCGGAGTCGCAGATCGTCGAGACCCTCATCGAGGAGGCCATGAAACTGGCCGAGCAGATGGGCGACCAGGCCGGCGAGCCGGTCGTCATCACCTCCTGAACGACATGACGATCACCGAGACCGTGGGGCACGTTCGACCACTGACGTCTTCCGACCTGCCCGGCGTGAACCGCCTGCTCGACGCGGATCCGGTCGCCAACTGCTTCGTGAATTCACGGGTGCGCGTGGCCGGCGTCGACCCATGGCGCCTGGGAGGGGACATCCTCGGCTATTTCACGTCCGAGGGCCTCCAGTCGGTGGTCTACTGCGGCGCGAACCTGGTCCCCGTGTCGACGAATCTGGCCGCTCGTGCGTCCTTCGCCGACCGGCTGCGTCGCATCGGTCGGCGCTGCTCCTCCCTCGTCGGCCCCGCGGACGAGGTGCTCGACCTGTGGCGGCTGCTCGAGCCGTCGTGGGGTCCTGCGCGGGAGGTCCGCGCCAATCAGCCGGTGATGGTGATCGACGGGCCGCCGTCCATCGACCCCGACCCGCTCGTGCGCGAAGCAACGGCCGAGGATCTCGACGTCCTGGTGCCCGCGTGCATCGAGATGTTCACCGCCGAGGTCGGCGTCTCGCCGATAGCCGGGGGCGCTGCGTCGGCGTATCGCGCCCGCATCGCGGAGATCGTGCAGGCGCGGCGCAGTTTCGTGCGCATCGAGGACGGCGTGGTGGTGTTCAAGGCGGAGGTCGGCGCCGTGGGCGACGGGGTCTGCCAGGTCCAGGGTGTCTGGGTGGATCCCCGCTTCCGCGGCCGAGGTAACTCGCTGGGTGGCATGGCGGCGGTCGTCGTGCTCGGACGAAGCCGGATCGCGCCGACGATCTCCCTGTACGTCAACGACTACAACACGGCTGCCCGCAAGTCGTACCGCTCGGTCGGATTCCGCGAGCAGGGGTCGTTCGCCACCGTCCTCTTCTAGCGAGAGGTAGGCACTGGTCGTGAAATCGGCCCTCCGAGGGCAGTTTCACGACCAGCATTTGCCTCTCGGCGGTGGTGGTTAGGGTGGGTCCGTGATCCTTCGCCTGTCGACGCTTTTCCTGCGCACCCTCCGAGATGACCCCGCGGACGCCGAGGTGCCGAGCCATCGGCTGCTCGTGCGCGGCGGGTATGTCAGGCGTGTGGCTCCGGGCGTCTTCACGTGGCTGCCGCTGGGGTTCCTTGTCTACCGCAACGTCGAGCGCATCATCCGCGACGAGATGGATCGCGCGGGCTTCCAGGAGGTGCACTTCCCGTCCCTTCTGCCGCGTGAGCCCTACGAGCAGACGCACCGGTGGACCGAGTATGGCGACACCTTGTTCCGCCTGCAGGATCGCCGCGGAACCGACTACCTGCTCGGGCCGACGCACGAGGAGATGTTCACGCTGCTGGTCAAGGGCGAGTACTCCTCCTACAAGGACCTGCCGCTGGTCATCTACCAGATCCAGACCAAGTTCCGCGACGAGGCGCGTCCGCGTGCCGGCATCCTGCGCGGTCGCGAGTTCGTCATGAAGGACTCGTACTCCTTCGACGTCGATGACGCGGGCCTCGAGGTGTCATACCAGCGCCATCGCGACGCCTACATCACGACGTTCGACCGTCTCGGACTGGAGTTCGTCATCGTCTCGGCGATGTCCGGTGCCATGGGCGGCTCGGCGAGCGAGGAGTTCCTGGCGCCGACCGAGGTGGGCGAGGACACCTACGTGCGCTGCGCGCACTGCGACTATGCCGCCAACGTCGAGGCCGTCGTGACGCCAGCGCCCGACGCTGCCGACGCTGCCGACGTGCCCGCCGCGCATGTCGAGGCGACTCCCGACACCCCGACCATCGACACGCTGGTCGACCTGTCGAACACCCGGCCCGACCTGGCCCGTGGCGACCGCGCATGGGCGGCCGGAGACACGTTGAAGAACGTCGTCTTCATGGTGACCGACCCCGACGGCACCAAGCACCCACTGGCGATCGGCCTGCCCGGCGACCGCGAGGTCGACATGAAGCGACTCGAGGCGGTTCTGCAGCCGAGTGTCGTGGGGCCGTTCGAGGAGGCCGACTTCGCCAAGAACCCCACGCTGGTCAAGGGCTACATCGGTCCGGGCACGCTGGGCAAGGACAACCCGTCAGGCATCGAGTTCCTCGTCGACCCGCGCGTGGTCGAGGGCACTCGCTGGATCACCGGTGCGAACAAGCCCGGCCACCACGTCTACGACCTCGTCGCTGGACGCGACTTCACCGCCGACGGCGTCATCGACGTCGCTGAGGTGCGTGAAGACGACGCCTGCCCCGACTGCGGTCGGGGCCTGTCGCTGGCACGCGGCATCGAGATAGGCCACATCTTCCAGCTCGGCCGCAAGTACGCCGATGCGTTGGGCCTGAAGGTGCTCGACGAGAAGGGCGAGCTCGTCACGGTGACGATGGGCTCGTACGGCATCGGCGTATCGCGCGCCGTCGCCGCGATCGCCGAGCAGTCGCACGACGACAAGGGACTCATCTGGCCTCGCGAGGTCGCGCCCGCCGACGTCCACATCGTGGCGACCGGCAAGACCGACGAGCCGTTCGAGGCAGCAGAGGCGCTTGCGACAAGCCTCGAAGCGCGCGGAGTCCGCGTCATGCTCGACGACCGTCGTGGTGTCTCCCCGGGCGTGAAGTTCAACGACTCGGAGTTGCTGGGCGTGCCGACGATCGTGGTGGTCGGCAAGCGCCTGGCCGACGGCTTCGTCGAGGTCAAGGATCGTCGCAGCGGCGAGCGCTCGGACATCGCCATCGGCTCCGCGGTCGACGACATCACGGCGCTGGTGAACGCGGTCGGCTGACATGGCCATTCGCGCGGTCATCTTCGACTGGGGCGGCACTCTCACGCCCTGGCACGACGTCGACCTGGTCGCGCAGTGGTACGCATACGCGGAGGTCTACGACCCTGAGAATGCCGCGACCTTGGCCCGACGCCTCAAGGAGCGTGAGGACCAGCGGTGGCGGGCGCAGCGCGAGTCCGACGGGGCGATCAGCACCGGTGCGCTCGACTCGCTGTTCCTTGACGAGGGGATAGACATCAACGGTGCGCGTCATCTGCGCGCACTCGGCAGCTACCTGGACTTCTGGGCACCGCACACCTACGCCGAGCCTGACGCGGCAGACGTCATGGCCGCACTGAAGCATTGCGGATTCCGGGTCGGCGTCCTGAGCAACACCATGTGGCCGCGCTCGCACCACGAGGAGGTGTTCGCGCGCGATGACCTCGATGACTTCATCGACGCCGCCGTATACACCAGCGAACTCGAGGTGGCCAAGCCGCACGCGGACGCCTTCCATGTGATCGCCCTAGCCCTTGACGTGCTGCCCGAGGAGTCGGTGTTCGTCGGCGACCGGCTCTGGGACGACGTGCTTGGCGCGCAGCAGGTTGGGATGCGCACGATCTGGATTCCGCATTCGCGAATCCCGTCCGAGCAGGTTCCCGACGGGTCGGCCACGCCGGACGCCACCGCCGCGCGACTGCTCGACGTCTATGCGATCGTCGCGGACTGGCAGGCCGCCGAGGCCGGCCCGTAGGAGTGTCCGCTCTCGCGCTTCCCGACACCTGGGTCGTCATCGCGCTGTGCGTGGCGGCCGCTGCCGCGGGGTGGGTGGATGCCGTCTCGGGCGGAGGCGGCCTGCTCCAGTTGCCCGCGCTGCTGCTGGCCTTTCCGACTGCGGCGCCCGTGACGGCCCTGGCCACCAACAAGCTCAGCTCGATCATGGGTACCAGCGCTGCGACGGCGACCTACTGGCGCAAGGCGCGTCCCGATGTCCGAACCGCGCTGCCCATGGCGGTCGCCGCCTTCGCGGGCGCGGCCGCCGGGGCGCTGGTTGCCAGCCGGGTGCCGGCTGCGGCGTTTCGTCCGGTCATCGTCGTGATGCTTGCCATCGTCTGGGTGTGGACGCTCGTCAACCCCGCGATGGGGCAGGTGCAGGACCTTCGCTGGCACGGCAGTCGGCGGCACTTTGCGGTCGCTACCTTTGCCGGCCTGGCCATCGGCTTCTACGACGGGATGATCGGACCGGGCACGGGATCCTTCCTGCTGATCGTGCTGGTGGCGGTGCTGGGGTACTCGTTCCTGAACGCCTCCTCGACCGCCAAGGTGGTCAACCTCGGAACCAACGTTGCCGCGCTGATCGTGTTCGGCCTGTCGGGCTCGGTCATGTGGGCCCTTGGCCTGCTGATGGGCGTGTGCAACGTGCTGGGGGCCGTCATCGGTGCCCGAATGGCGATCAGCCGTGGCAGTCAGTTCGTCCGGGTGGTGTTCTTGACGGTCGTCGGTCTGCTGATCCTGCGGCTCGGCTGGGACCTACTGCGCTGACGGCGCTGCGGTCGACGCTGCAGGTGGCGTGGACGCCGACGGGGCAGGGGCGGCGCTGGCAGCCGGACTCGCGGGGCTCGTCGGCGACGCGGCCACGGTGCCGGCGACCGGGAATGCCTGCGACTGCGCACCCCAGTCGACCGCGCTGACGGCGCACTCAGCCGCAGTGCGAACAGCCCAGCGGCGATCGGCCCCGGTGAGGGTCGCCGCCGCATCGGCATAGAGGCCGACGAGGCCGTTGTCGACCAGGGCCATGAGCTCACGCGCCGCAGCCGGAGTGCCGACCGGGCCCGGCAGTGCGTAGGCAACGGCCGAGCCTGGCGGCGTGCCGTCGGCGGCGACGATCATGCTGGCGATGCGGTCGCGGTGCGCCCGATGCGAGTCGAGAGCGGTGAGGGCGCGCCGACGGCGTGCGCCCGCAACCCGGGCGCCCGCGACCGAGTAGGCATAGATCGCCGCATCCTCTCCGCTGCAGAGCGCGGACAGCGCCTCAGCGGCCGTCATGCCTGCAGGTCCTTCAACGCCGGCAGGTGCGAGGCCTCGGATGCCGCAATGAAGGTCAGCGTCCGGGCCATGGCCCCGTCGGTGGCCACCACACAGGCCTCGACGCGCTGTGATGCGGCGGAGCGCTCGGCCACGATCAACGCCTGGATGATCGACTGCTGCCCGGCCGACGGACCGGGGAAGCCGGGCACCACGGCGGTGGACGGTGAGGTGTCCGGCGGCGTGCCGCCCAGCGCGATGACGTGCTGGGCATGCTGGTCGCGCAGGGCCGTGAGCTCCTTGGCGAGCGTGGGCAGGCCGGCGATGGCCACGTTGTACTTGGCGATCAACTCCTGCTCGTTGGCCAGCGTCTCCGACCCGGGCGCGGCACTCGACGGCGGCGCCGCGGTAGGGGCCGGTTCGGGCGACGAACTGCACGCGGCAATCACCGTGCCGCCGGCGGCGATCGCGATGGCGAAGAGGCCCTGGCGGCGGGTCAGGAGGCGGGTCGTCGGGGTCGTCGACGGCTCGGTCATGTGCCAAGGATGGCACGCAGGGGTTACCCTTCCGACGAAGGCCACAACTGCTCGACCACAACAGAAACCCCGGGAGGCGACGTGTCCGCATCGGAAGAGGCGGTGGCGGCAGGCCTGATGGAGCCGCTCGCAGAGCTCGGGGTCGACGTCGAGGCAGTCACCATCCACAAGGCGGGCCGTCGGCATGTGGTCACGATCGTGGTCGACAAGGACGGCGGCGTGGACCTCGACCTGGTCGCGGGCGTCAGCCAGCGCGCTTCGGCGGTGCTCGACGAGACGGACCTGAGCGACCATGTGCCCGGGCCCTACGTCCTGGAGGTGACCTCGCCCGGAGTCGACCGACCCCTCACGTTGGCTCGTCACTGGCGGCGAGCCGCCGGTCGTCTGGTCGACGCCACCATGAAGGACGGCACCCTGCACCACGGTCGGGTTCGCGAGGTGCTCACCGACGAGACGGTCGTCCTCGACATCGACGGAACCGCCACCACCATCGCGATCGCCGACGTGACCCGTGCCGTCGTGCAGGTCGAGTTCACCCGGATCGACGAGGACTAGGCGAAGGGAGGAAGCCCATGGACATCGACGTGAGTGCGCTGAAAGCGCTGGTACGAGAGAAGGACCTGTCGCTCGACCTGGTTGTCGAGAGCATCGAGCAGGCCCTGCTTGTTGCCTACCACCGCACCGAGGGGGCGGCGGCCAAGGCGCGCGTCGTCGTCGACCGCAAGAGCGGTCATGTCACGGTCTGGGCGGCCGAGACCGACGAGGACGGCGTCATCGTGCGCGAGTTCGACGACACGCCCGATGGGTTCGGCAGGATCGCCGCGACGACGGCCCGCCAGGTGCTGCTCTCGCGGCTGCGTGAGGCTGAGGGTGACGCGACGCTTATCGAGTTCTCCGGTCGCGAGGGAGACCTGGTCTCGGGAGTCGTGCAGCAGACCACGAACCCGCGGATGGTCCGCGTGGATCTCGGCAAGGTGGAGGCGAACCTTCCGCCCGAGGAGCAGGCGCCGGGGGAGTCGTACCCGCACGGCACGCGCATCAAATGCCTGGTCACCGGAGTGCGCAAGGGCTTCAAGGGGCCGCAGGTGACCGTGTCGCGGACCCACCCCAACCTCGTCAAGGCCCTCTTCGCCCTCGAGGTGCCCGAGATCGCCGACGGCACGGTCCAGATCCTGGCCATCGCCCGGGAGGCCGGGCACCGCACGAAGATCGCGGTCCGCTCCACCGTGCCGGGCGTCAACGCCAAGGGCGCCTGCATCGGGCCACTGGGCCAGCGTGTGCGTCAGGTCATGTCCGAGCTGAACGGGGAGAAGATCGACATCGTCGACTTCAGCGACGATCCCGCGGAGATGATCGGGCACGCGCTCTCGCCGGCCCGGGTCTCGCAGGTGCTGATCGTCGACCCGGTGGCCAGGGCCGCGCGCGTCATCGTCCCGGACTACCAGTTGTCGCTCGCGATCGGCCGCGAGGGACAGAACGCCCGGCTTGCCGCACGGCTGACCGGCTGGCGGATCGACATCCGGCCCGACACGGCCGGCCCCGCCGCCGAGGCGGCCCCTCAGGCGGGCGCCGGCGAGGACCGACCCGGCCCCGCTGAGTGACCGGCGCGTGTCCGGTCGTCCGACCATGACGCGCGGCGAGGTACACTCCTTGCCGAGCAGCCCGTCCGGTCCGGTGCGCACCTGCATCGGGTGCCGGAAGGCAGTTGCCGCGTCTGACCTCCTCAGGGTCGTCATCGTGAACGGAACCGTGAAAGCGGATCCCCAGCGAAGGCTGCCCGGCCGGGGAGCGAACCTGCACCCCGACCTTGAGTGCCTCGCAGCCGCCGAGCGGCGGCGGGCATTCACCCGGGCCCTTCGGGTAGACGGTCCACTGGACCTGTCGGCCCTCCGGGACGAGATCGGTCAGGCGAACGACTGAACGGCAAGCGGCACCGGGCGACCGCCCGGGACCTTCCAGGACCGGTGACTAGTCGCCGGCGCAAGCGGATCGGGAGTGATTCGAGGATGAACACCCCATGAGCGCGCGAGCATGAATATGCAGCGTTCGCACTGACGGTCCGGCGCACCCCGCCCGGACCAAGACAGGAGAGACGTGTCAAAGGTTCGGGTCCATGAGCTCGCCAAAGAGCTCGGGGTTTCCAGCAAGGAAGTCCTTGCCAAGCTTCAAGAACTCGGTGAGTTCGTAAAGTCGGCATCATCCACAGTCGAGGCGCCTGTCGTCCGCAAACTGCGCGAGGCGATGCCTGCTGCGCCGGCCGCGGCCGAGGCTGAGGCACCGGCCGCCAAGAAGACCACCGCCAAGAAGGCCGCTGCAGCGCCCGAGGTGGCCGCTTCCGCGGTTGACGAGGCACCTGCTCCTGCGCCCGTCGAGGCACCTGCCGCCCCGGCTCCGGCGCCCGTCGAGGTCGCCGCACCGGTCGAGGTGGCTCCAACGCCCCAGGCACCGGCCACTCCGGAAGCGCCTCTTGCTCCCGCCGCATCGGCCGACGTTGACGACGCCGCCAAGACCGCGGCTCCCAAGCCTGCCGGCCCGCGACCGGGCAACAACCCGTTCGGTGGCAGCACCGGTATGGGTCGGCCCGCCGGCCCCCGACCGGGCAACAACCCCTTCAGCGGCAGCACCGGCATGGGTCGCACGGCGCCCGCCGTTCCTGGTGCCCCGCGCCCCAACCCCGGCACGATGCCGCCCCGGCCCATGCGACCCGCGGGCGCACCGGGCCGACCGGCCGGCCCCGGCGGTCCTGGCCGCGGCCCGGGTGGACCCGGTGGTCCGGGTGGTCCCGGCGGTGCTCGTCCCGGCTTCGCCGGTCGTGGCCCGGGTGGTCCCGGTGGTGCACCGGGCGGCGCTGGCGGTGCTCGTCCCGGCTTCGCCGGTCGTGGCCCGGGTGGTCCCGGTGGT